>Ga0315554_1001186_pt1 | contig 15405 bp, 13 predicted proteins | sample SalMarSW160370MG_FD_202114 | JGI IMG/M metagenome (GOLD analysis project Ga0315554, IMG submission 202114) | Salt marsh sediment microbial communities from the Plum Island Ecosystem LTER, Massachusetts, United States - Salt Marsh Sediment SW1603-70 ... | reverse complement strand
GCCACATGCGGCCAGGCTCATCAGGGCCAGGCCGGCAACCGCCGCGCGAATCCGTCTCATCGATCCTCCCATCGCTCGTGCTCGCAAACTGGAGTGGGCGAGGAACAGCCGCAAGGGCGCCCGTCCGTGACTCACCAGATGGGGTTCCGATGAGGTCCAAAGCGGAGTCTAGCTGGGTGGCGCCGGTATCTGGCGCGCGCGCCGTCCGAGCATTGGGGCCGGCGCTACCATGAGCTGTCGTGAACGCAGGGCGCGAGAAGCGCGACATGGATCCGAAGCGCATGACTGCCGCGGCCGCAGGTACGCGGCCGATGTGCCTCCGTACTGAGCCCCGACGCTATCTCGATGACGACTGTCTCGTGAAGGCCGGAGAGTACCTCTGCCCGGGCTTCGTCGAACAGTGCTCGGGCGGCGAGAGGTATTGCCTCCAGACGGCAGAGACCGAAGCCGGCGCCGCAGTGTTCGATGCGCTGGCATTTGCCCACAAGCAGTTCCGTGCCCAACACCCCGACGAGATCGTCGTATGGCTCATCAACGAGGGTGGGTCGACAGGGCCTCGTGCGCTCTTGCCGGAGAGCACCATCGACCAGAACAGGCGGCCTGCCATCTACCTCAACGGCACAGGGCCCATGCAACTTGGGTACCAGGCCGCGCACGAGGTCTTCCACATGATCTGGACGCCGGTGACCGTCCATCACTGGACCCACGAAGTGGCGGCAGTGGCCTTCGCTCTGTCGTATCTGCAATTCGCCGGCCGAAGCCGCCAACGGTTCAGAGAGTATCGTGCCCGCTGCATCGAGGAGGCGACCGAAGGCGCCAAGGCCTTCGAGCTTGGGGATCTGATGCGAGCCGAGCAGCCGTACCCGGATGCCTTCTACGATCGTGCCATTCTGTTCGGGCTGCAGTTGATCGAGATCGTGGGGCCAGCCGCTTACTACGGCCTCGCCAAGCCGGGGCCCGCTGGGGATCCCGACTTCTGGCATTGGGTCGACACGCTGCCCACGCAGATGCGGCGGCGTATCGAGGCGATCGCACCTCCACGCACTGAACCGCGCGGCCTGAGGTCCCAGCCTCGGAGCCAGTGACATCGCCCCCGACGCTGGTCCGCGGAGGGAGCCGGTGGTAGAGTCTCTATCGACCCGAAGGGGCCGCGCCGTCTCTCTATCTCGAGATCGCATCAAGAGATGGAACGTCCTGTGTTTCACACCAACGGACGGAACGCCTGAGACCACATCAAGGGCAGAGAGCGATCGGTCGCTTCGGGTCGTTGCGTGCCCACCAGGCTAGCCGGGATAGCGATTGTTGACGCGGCTCTCACGCGCGACAATGTGGTCGTCGCGAGGGCGGTGTCCAAGAACGCCGGCCGGAGCGACGGGTCTTTGTGGTCGTCTCTCACGTCCCGGCCCGCGTGAGGCGAATCGCTCCCGGCCGGATGACCTGGAGGGCTCGTTCCATGCCTTCTGCCCGGCGTCTCGCGACGCCCATCGCCGTCCTTGCCGCGACCGTCCTGTTCTTCCTGTACGACCCATGGCTTGTGCCGCCGGACTCAGCGCGCCCGGCCTTGACCATCGTCTTCTGGGCGGCCGCCCTCGCCACTCTCATCCTGCTGTTCCTGGATCGCACCGACCCGCAGGCAGAGGTCGTAGAGGTCGAGAGCCCGGCGTTCGCTCGCTACCTGTTCAGCAACACCCGCGCCGGGCTGTTCTGGCTGCCCGTCCGCATCTTCGTCGGCTTCGAGTGGCTCGAAGCAGGTTGGGGCAAGCTAAGCGGCCACGGCTGGACCGACGGGGGCTCCGCTCTGCTGGCCTACTGGAACAGCGCCGTCGCGATTCCCCAGACCGGGCGACCACCGATCACCTTCGAGTGGTACCGGACGTTCCTTCAGATGCTGATCGACAATCATGCCGAGGGCTGGTTCGGCTGGCTGATCGCTCTCGGGGAGACGGCGGTTGGGGTGGGCATCCTGCTCGGTGCCCTGGTCGGGATCAGCGCCTTCTTTGGGGCGACGATGAACATGTCCTACATGCTCGCGGGCTCATCCTCGAGCAACCCGATCCTGTTCGCCCTCACCATTGGCCTCCTGCTCGCCTGGCGCGTGGCCGGCTACATGGGCGTCGACCGCTACCTCCTGCCGCTCCTGGGCGTGCCGTGGACGAGGCGACCGGTGGTCGTCAAGGCGGCCGGAGGAGGTGGGTCCGCGCCAGGCTGACCCGCGTCGCGATGCGCGGATCTGCCCCGCCCGTAGGCGCGCCGAGGCAGAGTGCGATAATCGCGGCGTCTTTGCTGCCAGAGGGCTCCCACTCATGAGATACGGACGTCGAAGTGCGATTGCCTGGCTGGTGCCCCTTTCGCTTCTGCTGGCCGCCTGCGGGTCTGGTGGGAGTTCGGCTAAGCCTCTGCCGACACTCTCCGAGACGCCGTCGGCACAACAGCCGCCGGCGGCCCCCACGAACTTCACCGCGACGGAGCAGGAAGAGTACGTCTCGTGCCCCGACCCCAACCCTGACGAGTTCGAATGCTCGCAGACCGACCTGGCCTGGCAATCGACCGCCGATCCGGGAACATGGTTCAGGATCTACATGTCGCAAACGGGCGAAGGAGACGGCAACGACGTGCCCACCTGCTCGGACGTGCAAGGCGAGGCGCAGGTGGCTCTGGAGACTGAGCCCGGAGCCAGAAGCGCGCAACTCCTCAGGATGGCGGGCGGCGTGGGCGAAGGGGACACCTGCCTCTGGCTAACGGCCGTCAATGAGGCCGGGGAGTCGGCGCAGGTTCCCGTCGCAGGTCAGTAGCCCTGCCGCTGCCCGCCCGCCCGCACGGCTCTTCGCCCGGGAGCGGCCCGTTGACGGTCACGAGGCCGCCGTCCAGGGTTGCGCTCAGGCGTCGCCAGCCCGGCGCAGGCGGTCCAGCTCGCGTCGGAGGCGCTTGCTCGGCCGGCCCTCCCCGCGTATGACCTTGATCGCCGGTCCCTGGTCCCGGACAACCGGCGGGCTGTGGTCCACATAGCAGGTCGCGGCGACTGCGGCTCCGACGCGCGACTCGATCGGCCGAACGACCTCGACGATGCGGTCGCGATCGGCGATGCGTGCCTCGACCCGGTCGCCTGTCCGAACCCTGGTCGAGGGCCTGGCCGTCGATCCGTTCACAAGGACGTGGCCGCCCTCGCACAACTGCGTCGCGAGCGGGCGGGTCTTCACCAGGCGCACCGCACAAAGCCAGCGATCGATTCGCGTCTCGTCCGCAGCGCCGAGCTCAGTCACGCCTCCAAGGATCGCACGGATCGAGTAGGCATCTCGGCCCTCTGTGCCGCCGGCCGCGGGCAGTGTGCTGGACATGGTCGGGTGAGAGGACTGGCGCCCCCACTTCCCGTCCCTCGAATCATCGTGACGCCTGCGATCGCGCTGGCGCTGAGAATGGCAGATGGTATTCACCGGCCGCACGGTGGCCGCTACTCGGTCTCCTGGCCGAAGCACACGAGCCGGCCGTCCGGATCAGCCACGACCATCTCGTACCAGCGGTAGCTGCCGTAGTCGCGCATCGCGGGCGCGGCCACGATGGGGACGCCGCTCGCCTGGAGCCGAGCGTGGAGCCCGTCGATGGCCGAGGAGGTGTCGGGAGCCATGATGAGGTCGTAGCCGGCCCCGAAGCGCCGGCGGTTAGGAAGGACCTCCCCCTTCGAGGCTTGGACGAGCACGATCTCGGAGCCGTCCATGTACAGAGCCACGAAAGGCTCGGGGCCTGCGAGGTGCTCGACTGCCCGAAAGCCGAGCAGGTCGCGATAGAAGGCCGTCGCCCGAACCAGGTCTGGCGTGGGCAGGACGGGAACGACGTGGACTAGCTTCATGCCAGGATCCTACGGCAGCGGGCGCGTATGGTCGCTCATCCACCAGGGTCAGGTGGGCAGGACCTACTCGAATGGTCGGGGCGAGAGGATTGGGGCCGAGGCTATACGGGTGAACGTTGTGGGCTCCACCGCCAGGCCAGCGGAGCGGGTGGGATAGCTGCTTGGGCCTGGAGCGCCCTATCGGTCGCTCCTCCCATGGTCTCCAGCGAGCGCGTCGTCGGAGCTGTCGCCGGTCGCTGCTGGCCGGTTCCCATCGAGGGGCGATTGCCGAAGCGCCGAGACATCGTTCACTCCCCAGCGTCCTTGAGCCGCGCCGCGGACCAGGGGATTGCCGGCGGCGTCCTCGAAGACGAGGTTGGCCGTCATCAGAACCGGGGGGCCCTCGCTGAAATGCAGCTCGGATGTCACCTCGGTCATCGCCGCTGCCGCGTCGCGGACCTGTCTGATCGCGAAACGCGCGAGTTCCCGGTGGCCGAACATCTCCGCGAGCCGCGCAGTCACGGTCTCGTTGCCCAGTTTGCGGACCAATGCCTGCGTCCAGGACTCCATGGCCTCGAAATCGCGGTCGCGCCAGCCGGACAGCCAGTTGGCCATGGCAGCCTCCGGTGTCCCTGGCCGGGGAGCCACGCCTTCTGGCAGGGGCCCAGATTCGGGTCTCGCCCGCCACGCCTCGATCGCCCGACGTTGGCGCTCAACGTCAGCCATCCGTTCCAGCGTCTGGCGAAGGCTTGGCGGCGGCTGCACGGGCGGTGCCTCGGTCTCGCCGCGCTCGTACTTGATCGCCCACTCGCGGAGCGAGAACAGCGCCGCCCATGTCTTCGCCGCCACAAGCCTGTTCGCATAGCCTAGGTCGCGCCCGTGAAGTATCCCGTGGCGGAAGGGGACTTCCAGAGGGCTCTCGGTGGTCCGATTCCGCGGCGAGGCCATCAGGAGGATGAGGTCTGGAAGTCCGCCGTCCTGGGCCGAGATCGAATCCCACGCTACGAGCTTGCCGGCGATGTCCTGGGTCCTTGTGAACACGGCCCTGCCAACAACGTCGGCGACAATGCCATCAATCTGCGCGAGCACGACCGGAACGACCGCGTGGTAACGCCCCGCCTCGTAGTCAGCCGCAGCGAGTTGCAGCAGGTGGTCGCGGGGCCTGAAGGCTTGGACCGCGAGCATCGAGGCGATCTGGAATCGGAGTGAGTCGGGGTCGAACGATTCTACGAGCAGTTCTTCGGCCTCCGCGACCTTCCCAGTCTCCGCTAGCTCGGTGGCCTGGCGCAGCACTTCGTTGTTCATGCGCTCGTACGCGATCCATCCTCGCGGCCGCATGACCGCGTTGAAGCGGCCGGGGAGCGACGTCAGTTCCCGCGCCTGCGCCGCCAAGCCCCGACTCCCTTTGAGCGCCTGCGCCGCTTCACGCCCGGACTTCCCTAGTAGCCCGATCAATGGCGTCAGGTGGGCGAGAGCCTCAAGGCCTTCCGCCTGCTCTAGCAGCTTCTCGGCGCTCGTCTTCGCCTTCTGCGCCTTCCTCGCCAAGGTCCGTCCTCCTTGCGCGGCCCATCGTGCCATTGTCTGCGCCCAGCTGGATGACGAACCGACGTGGGCGGTCAGATAGCTGCGCGAGCTGCCGGAGATCTGACCAAGGGCGGCAAGGGCCGAGTCGTGCTTCCAAGACGCTATCCCATCGGATCACGCTCCAAACAGATAGGCAGTCTCGACGCACGGAACGCACCACTAGAATGACCCGGTCGAGGGCCGCCACACAGGACTCCTGGTGAAGGCGCCGAACTATGGGATGGGGGCGGCGCTGCCGGCTGAGGTGACGTGAGAGTGGCCGAGGCGAGAGGATTGGGGCCGACGTCATACGGGTGATGGTTGCGCCGGGCAGTTGTCCTTGCGACCGACCGGGTCGAGTAGGCGCCTGAGATCGTTGCCCTGCCGACGAGCCTGACTATCCAGTCTGGTCTGGTTGGTCTCGGCGGTCCCGCCACAGCTCCCTGATCTCGTCGTGCCGTAGCTGGAACAAGCGAGGATGTATCGGGATCGAGTCGACTAGCTCGCAGTCGTACTCGGCAACGAGGCGCAGCACGTCTCGTTCTTGGAGGGCGGTCTCATCAAGAAGACGGTCGAGCCCAGCCTGTACAGTCCGCAGCGCAGCAGACTGTCTGCTGAGTCTTCGGGCCCACGAAGCCACGTCGACTTCGAGCACGATGAGTACGACACTGGCTAGGACCTGCGCCATGATGGGGCCGAACCCCGTCGGTTGGGACCACGAAAGCGCCGCGTAGACGCCAGCGAGAAGCGCGACCCCTATGACGCCAAGAACGACGAGTAGCGCCGAACGCATCGAGAGGAGTAGGTGGCGCGTGTAGAAGGCTGACTCCAGCGTCATCTCCGCGAGGCGGCGTGGCCCGACCGGCTCCTGGGTGGAGTAGTAGTTAGGCGGGCGAGGTTCGGCGGACAAGCGTCGCAGCAGTCTCGGGCCGGCCATCCGCGCCCAGTCATCTGCCTGCACGCGATCGATCGGCCAGCCAAGGCCCTCACTGAGCACTGACTGCCGTCTCATCGTCTGGGCAACATCATTGGTCTCGTCAGCGACCAGGCGGAGCAGGCGCGAACCGCCGAGCAGGGAGACGATAAGGACGGTACTCAAGAGCGCCAGATCGCCGCTGACGGCGAGGGTTAGGACCGCCGCGCTCAGGCAAGCGCTGATCAGCTCCAGGTACAGGGCGCGGTACCACAATGAGGTGCCCCGATCGAAGAGAAGCCGTGCTAGCTGGCTCAGACGCACGGCATCATGTCTATTCATGGCCATCAGCCGAGTGCAGGGAAATGGTGCCTGTACACCTTGTCCCACTCAGCGAACGCCTCAGGGTGGCGCCCTGACTGCTCAAGTTGTAGAGCCGTCGCGGCACTTGCCGCATCAGACACCAGCATGTCGTGCGCCGATTGGCGATTTGTGGCCGAGAGGTCGTCGTCCACGAACTGAATGGGCGGCGTCCAGGGATCCACGCATGGAGTGATGACCAAGCGTGACAAGGATCCGAGAGCTTGCGACACTGCAGTGGACCAGTTCGGGACCGTTGCCGTAGAACTGTATGCCGCCAGCAACATGATCTCGACATGGAACGATCTGAGGGGATGTTCGTTGGCGTTGTTCCAGGCCTTCATTAGTCGGACCAACGGTTTCAGCCTAGATCCCAGCCGTACATTCGCGGCCTCAATCAGATCGTGGTGGTACGGGGGATTGGTGGCTCGCCAGCCTCCTTTCCCATTCGGGATCAGGAAGCCGCCGCCTTGACGCATGAACGCAGGGACAAGGTCCACCTCGATCTCCTCTCCGAGGAAGATCCGTACCGAGATCTGTCGAGTGCTGACTCGCGTGCTCTGGTACTCCCGGTTCAGGCCATCTCGAATCCATGTTAGGAAAAGGCGAGAGTCGTTCTCGTAGCGCTCCCAGTATGGCTCGACACTCATGGCAACCATGACGTCGACATCACGTTCCCAGCGGATGAGCGTCTCCCGATTGAACGAACCGATGGCCCATGGAGCCTTCGCTAGCTGGTAGTTGCCCCGAAAGAAGGTGTCCAGGTGCGAGATGCGCCCTTGGGCTACGGACCTCTGCCGATCTGTAAGCCTGAGGTCTGCAAGCATGGTCTCGAACGCCGTGAGGACTGTGATCGCCATCGGAGGCCCCCTGCTCGTCGACTGAGCGCTTCGACGCCGTGACAGGCGTCCCTGCGCATGGCCTAGGATAGGCCTCTCTAGGACCCGCAGCACCCCTGAACCGGACCTCTTCGGACTGAGCGTTCCGTCAGGCCAGGTCCATCCAGTAGCGGAGCGCGACCGCCAGAGATTCGTCCAGCCAGGCATCAAAGCGGGGCGCCTCGGCCTCGGCGGCGGACTGCCATGTGATGGTGAAGGCTCGAGGCGTGCAGTTCTTGGTCGTGCGCTCTATTCCGGTAGCCTCTGTCTTGCGGCTTCCCGTGCCAGCTGGCCGCGGGACCTCGAACTCCGCAAATGCGCCTGCCTGCACCACGCCGCTCAGCTCGTGCCCGACATGGTGAAACAACACCACGAATTGGAACCGGACCGGCATCCCCTCGAACGCAATCCTGAACCAGTACTGGTCTTCCTGGAAGTTGACCCAGTAGCCGAGATCTCGGGCGATCGAGGTCGCCTGAAACCGCCAGAAGTGTTGGTTGTCGAAATCGGGTCCGCCCTTGCTGGAGTGAACCTTCAGGCGGGCGCCGGTCTGACGAAGCTTATCGGTTAGCGCTTGTCCTGTTGCCTGGACCTGCTCCAGCCCGTGATCGCGAAGCTTCAGGGCGACATCGTTGACTCCGCGGAGCACAGACTCGCGATTCCTGATCTGCTCACCGAACTTGACCACCATACGGTCTAGCACGGCGTCGACCGTTGAGGCACGGGCTCCCCTCTGCTCGTCCGCGGCGACGCTCAGTGCTCGCACTATCGTGCGGCACTCGATGTCCGCGAACAGATCGATGAGCGGGCCGAGGCTGCCGCGGTCGGCGGACTCCAAGGCATCTATATACCGGACGCGGTCGTCTCGGCTCACCACAACCGGGAACAAGTCGGCCCCGATGAACGCCATGTTGGTCAGAGCTCGGGCCACCCTGCCGTTTCCGTCCTGGAACGGATGTATCTGCGTGAAGCGGTGGTGTATCCATGCGGCCTGGAGCGCCGGGCTTTCACCCTCAAGGAGCTGGACGCCGGCAATGAGCTGATCCATCTCCGACTCGACCTGCTCTGGAGGTGCGTACTCGCGTATCGCACCGTCAGCCCGCTCCGGGTTGTTCGGCCACTTCTTGAAGTCACCGTGGATCATCGGCGTCTCGACAAGCTTCCCGTCGGGCGTGCGCGCCTGAGTGTGGGTCTGCGTGTGCGTCAGTAGCTGATGCAGCTCGCGGATGAAGTGCTTGCTCAAGGGGCGCTGGTGCGCCACTACATCCTTGACCATGTCGGCCGCAGCGACGTGTGAGTTCAACAGGGCGAGCAGGTCCTCTGGCGCCAGTGAGCTGTCTGATCGGCCGAGGAGGTCGGCCCGAAACCCATGCTCCACTAGCGTTTGGGTCGTCCCCTCGTCTAGGTCATACAGCCGTTCGATGATCCCCGTCTCGATTGCCCACGACCTAACAAGCCGGCTGACAAACTCGCGGAGACCCTCAGGGCTTGTCTCTTCCAGCCGTGACCGCTGCGAACGCCACGCTTCTGCGAGATTGGCGAGTTCGGTCGTCGCAGGGGATGAGTAGGCCAGCTCTGCCTCCGTTGGCATCTGGATTGGAGTCCAGGCGGGAATCGGGTCACTTCCCTCGGCGTCCATGGCCGTCATCATAGCCGCCGCCCGACCGCAGGTCGCCGGCGAGATCTCGGGCGCGCGTCAGATCCCCAGTGAGCAGTGGCAGCTCGTCCGGGCGCCTCAGCACCCGCGCGGGGTGAAGCGTAGGCACGACTAGTCCCAACGGACTCGGGATGGGCGGCTGCATGCGCGCGCATAGCATCGGCGTGCCGTATAGATGGTCGGGGCGAGAGGAGTAGCCCCGAGGCTATACGGGTGATCGTGCGCGGTCCGACGACTCCGCAAGAGATGGCATCATGGCGGTGCCCTTTGAGCCAGGTTTCGGACTAGCGGCCATTCCCTGTGTGCCTCTTCTACTCGTCTATGGCTCGTACAGCTCGGCCGAGGGGCCGCCATCGGAACTGCCTCCTGCCACGAGCACCCGGCCGTCAGCTAGGAGCGTGGCGGTGCAGCCAACCCTCGCGGTAGCCATGGAACCGGCAGGACTGAACCGGCCCACAGATGGGTCAAAGAGCTCGGCCGAGTCGAGCATCTTGGCGCCCGGGCCGAAGCCCCCAGCGACGAGTACCCGGCCGTCGGACAAGAGCGTAGCCGCGCCCGAGAAGCGAGGCCCGGCCATCCACCCGGTTCCAGCGAATGCCCCGGTTGCCGGGTCGTACAGCTCGGCGGCGGCCAGGACCGCGGATGAGCCGGTACCGCCAGCCACAAGCACCCGGCCGTCCGGCAGGAGCGTGGCCGTATGGTCGGTGATGTCAATGCCGGATCCAGTCCGCTCGAACCTAGCTGTCTGGGGGTCGTAGATCTCGGCTGTAGCGAGCACTATTGAGTTGACGCCCACGCCCCCAACGACGAGTACATGGCCGTCCGGCAGTAGTGTCGCCGTGTGGCCGTAACGGGCCACGGTCATGTTGCCAGCGGGGCTGAAGGAGCCGGTCCCAGCGTCGTACACCTCGGCCGTGGCCAGCGCCACTGACGGGCCATTGTAGCCTCCCGCGATCAACACCCGCCCATCGGGCAGTAGCGTCGCTGTCTGGGAAGCACGAGCCACGGACATCGATCCGGTGGGGCGGAACGTGCCCGTTTGAGGATCGTACAACTCAGCTGATGCGAGGCGGGTCGGACCGTCCGCGTTGCCGCCCGCAACGAGCACCCGTCCATCGGAGAGAAGTGTCGCCGTGGGCTTGTCGCGTTCGGTGGTCATGGAACCTGTCGCCGTGAAGAGCCTGGTCATTGGGTCGTACAGCTCAGCTGACGCGAGTCGTGTATCGCCGTCGTGCCCGCCGACGAGAAGGACCCGGCCGTCCTGGAGAAGGGTGGCGGTGTGGCCATTGCGAGGAGTCGCCATGGAGCCAGTCGAGACGAACTGGCCGATTCGTGCGGGCGAAGCGGATGGAGTTGGCGTAGGGGTCAAGGTGAAGGTCGCCGAGGGACTTGGCGAGCTTGATGAGCAGGCGGCCACCAGGCCGAGCACGGCAGGCAACCCGAGGCGCGCTAGTCGAACGATCGGCCCGTGAATCAGGCGAAGGGTGGGACGCCGCCGGACGACAGTCAGCACGTGGAGCCCTCTTTCGGATTCCTGGCCCGAGGGCACGACGAAACCCAGTGTAGTGTGCGACCACTGTTGTCGAGATGGTCGCCCGCCGGCTATCTCTTCACAGCTCGTGTCGGTCGTGATCGTGGTGCCCTCGTGGAGTCGGCTTCCGCGCCAGCCTGACCAGCGTCCTCCGGCGCTCTCATCTGGATCGATGCTGCCCTGAGGAAGATGCCGCACAGGTAGACAGAGCCCTCAGCCCACGCGTAGGAGGGATCGGGGGCGGGTTCTGGATGCTGCCCATGACGGTAGGGATTCGCGAACTTGATGAATTCGTCGAGCCCGCTTCGAAGAGCCGGAAGAACCTCAACGCGGCTGAGGAAGGACTCACGGTTGCCGCTGAGGTCCCTCTTGTTGCCACACACCGCTTGAGCTGCGGCCTCCAAAGCCTCGTAGGCGTACTTGATGGCCTCGCGGCGTTTGGGCGGGGCATTTTCCGCGCCAATGAGCGAGCGAAGCGCGAGGTCAAATGGACGCGCGGCTCCGTTGAGCTTGGCGTTCTCCAGCCATTCCAGAGGCTCTGCTCCCAGCGGCCTGTCAAGTTCCGGCGCGGCACTCGGCATGAACCGATCCTTGTCCCACCTAACACCGAGAGGCCCGGGGGCGTTCACGAGGGCGTCCTCGACAAGCTCCGAGAGTACGGACGCGTACGCCGCCGGGAAGGCCCCGGTCAGGTACTCCACGGCCGAGAGGAACTCCCAGAATGAAGTTGGGAGGTAGACACTCATGGCACCGCCTTCGCCGACGATGCTGGCGGCTGATACGGCCCGCGGACTGAAGGCAACTCCGAGGTGTGTTGCCAGCCCGAACGCATAGTCGTCGATGTCAAAGCCGGACCGGCTCGAGAAAGCCTGCGAATGGAGGAGCTGGTTCGCAATTCGGTTGCGGAACCACGTCCGTGCGCCTTTGTCCTTCATAGAAAGCCCGAACCGCCGGACCATGTCGCCAAGCGTCGAGCCCCTGCCGGCGGAATTTGCCGGACGTCTTGGGCGGCGTGTCTGCTGCATTGCCCCTTCCGGCCCAGTGACCTTGCGGCTTGCCAGGTCCATTATGAGAGGCTGGCGCAGGGCGGCGTCGATCGCGCAAGGTTCGTACCCTTGTGTGTGGGGCGCGCAGCACCGGGGCGCAGTGCGAAGATTGACATGTCTGCGACCCGTCCAGCGCTGAGGGAACCTGCATGTCGCTTACCTCTCTTGTCAGCGACCCGCACAGTCTGGTGCGGCTCTGGATGGGCCAGCACTTCCCGGACATGCGCGATGCGCTGAAGGATCTGCGCGACTCGCTGCCCGACATGACCGGCAGGACGATCGCGCCACCTGGACGCGCCTCCACCACGGTCGGCGTGGCGCTCGACTACCGCATCCGCTTGTACTGGGAGCCAGGGCCGCTTGAGGGCCTGGTGGCCTGGGAGGGCGCGACTATGGCTGCCGCGGCCCAAGCGGGCCGACTTCTCAGCGAGTACAGACCGGATCGAGACGGTGAGTTCCTGCGCTGGCCAAAGGCGGAGTCCCTTGCACCAGCCGCTTTCTTCGCCGCCTTCGCTCGCTTCCTTGAGCGCCACCCGCCGGCGCAGCGGCTGCTGCCGGCGCCGGAGGAGTTGCGACTGGCCCGCTACTGCTACGTCCTTGGCCTCTATGACGAGGTGTTCCGGATCGGCTACGTATGGCCAAAATCGTATCTGGCCAGGTTGCCAGGGGAAGCCACGGCCAAGGAGGTGCTCGCTGTCGTTCCGGACGAACGGGTCCGAGACATCGCCCGGCTGTCGTGGGGCTGCCATGAGGCGCTCCACGACTACTTCACCCGCCCGATCGTCCTCAACCCCAACTTCGCGGGCAGCCAGTATGTGGAGGGTGCCGACGCTGACCTCATCCTCGATCACCGGCTCGTGGAGATAAAGACGACAGTAGACGCCCGGCTCGATCAGAACTGGGTTCTTCAGCTTCTCGGCTACGTGCTACTCGATTGGGACGACGAATACGCAATTGACGGGCTGGGCGTCCTGTTCGCGCGCCAGGGAGCGCTGGCGCGGTGGCCGCTCGATCGGGTCCTCAGAGCTGTTGGGGCAGGGGGGATGGCTCAGCTGCCGGCCCTCCGCGCCGACTTCCAGCGCCTCCTGGTCCCATCTCGCCGTCGCGACCAACACCCTTCGGGTTGAGCTATGGAAGATCCCTGTGATTCCGGCGCAGGACGGGTAGCGGGAGCATACGACGAGCGGCACAGACGACATCGTTCTGCGGCCGTGACACGCGAGCTGACACGGCGTCGTGTACCTTCAGGCGTAGGATTGCCATAGCGAGGAGAGGAGTGAGCGGAATCTCAGGCGAACACGCCATTGAGTCCAAGGCGGCAGCGCAGGGCCAGTTCTGGCCCGAGCCCGCGCCCTCGGCGGATGGGGCGACTGTGCCGCAGGTCCACGGCGCCATAGACCGGCTCGCTGCTGTTGATTGGGACTTCCCGTTGTCCACGGAGCGTGGTCTGACGCACGGACTTCATCCGTGGCCAGGCCGCTTCATCCCCGACGTACCTCGGGCGGCGATCCTGGAGCTGACCGCACCAGGGGACCTTGTGATTGACCCGTTCTGCGGGTGCGGGACCACGGCCCTGGAGGCTCTGGCAGCGGGACGAGAGACGCTTGCGGCGGACATCAATCCCTTGGCCGTGCTGGTTGCCCAAGGCAAGTGCCTGGTGCCCGACAGCGCCGAGCGGCGAACGCTGGTGGAATGGCTGCAACAGCTGCGGGCTGTGACCCCGTCCCCTGACCTCGTGGCGCAAGCCCCACCCATACCGAACCTCGCCTACTGGTTCTCTGATGAGGCCATTGCGGAGCTTGTGTACCTACGGAGTGAGCTGCGCGCTCTCGGGTTCGCGCGTCCGTTCCTTGAGACCGTCTTCTCGTCCTGCGTTGTTGCCGTCTCCCGCCAGGAGTCCGAGACGCGGTACAGGCGGATCGACCGCGAGGTGGGCGGCCAGACGGTCCTGGACCTCTTCCGCCGACGCCTCGCCCGAGGTCTCGGCATGGCTGCTGAGCTGGCCGCGAAGGGGCCGCTCCGGCGGTCCGAGTTCCTAGTGGCGGATGCGCGCCACCTTGCGACCGTCAGTGGGGTGCGCGGGGCCGCGCTCGCGTGCTTCTCACCGCCCTACCCGAACACCTTCGACTATCACCTGTACCACCGGTTCAGGATGTTCTGGCTGGGCTTCGATCCAAGGCCCGTCAAGCCCAACGAGATAGGAGCACACCTGCGGTATGAGCCGGATGGTTCCAGTTGGGCAGACGACATGGGCCGTGCGTTCGACGCACTCCGGCTCATGCTGAGGCCTGGTGGGCGGGTGCTATGCATCGTCGGTTCTGGCAAGTACCGCGGCGAACTGGTGGACTCGGCCCAGGTGCTGACCGACGCCGTCACACATCGCGGCTTCACGCTCGAACTGAGCCGGGTGCGGCGGGTTGCCCGTCATCGGAGGGCGTTCAATCTCTCGGACGCTCGGCTGAACGAAGAGCACGTCCTGGTCTTCCAGAGATGACTACTCCCACGCTCACCGTGTTGCCGCCTCGCTGGAGGCTCCAGAGTTTCGAGCAAGAGCTGGCACTCCTTGAGGCTCAGGCTTTGTCGCGCGGCCGCGGTCAGCGCGATGGAGGGACAATCCGCATCGATGCGGCTTCTGAGGGCGATGCGGAGCTCCTTGCGGATCGCCTCAGTTTCGCCAGGGCCATAGTCGTGGGCTCCAGAACCCTACCGACCCGCCAGCATCGGTTGGAGGTGGCTGCGGGGGGTGGTGGTCACAAGACCACCTCGCATGCCCTCCATGGCCTCCACCCATACAAGGGAAAGTTCTACCCTCAGCTAGCGCGCTCGTTGCTCAACGTGGCCCATGTTGGAGCCGGATCTGTGGTGCTCGACCCGTTTGCAGGCTGCGGCACCACTCTGCTGGAGGCGGCGATGGCCGGAGCCCAAGGCATCGGCCTGGACCTCAATCCCATGGCGGTGCTGGTCTCCGATACCAAGCTTCAGCTACTACACGTGACCTCTGCCAACCTACGACGTGACCTCCGTTATGTCCGCCGGCGACACGAGGTCGGCTCCCTGCCCGACGAAACCTACCTGGAGCGCTGGTTCCCGGAGGAGAATCTGCGCTTCCTCCGCCAGGTGATGGGTGCCCTCTCCCATGCCCCCAATCCGTTGGCTGCGCGAGCGGTCCAGGTCGTTCTGTCCTCGGTGCTACGGGCCGGGTCGTATCAGGATCCCAGGCAGCTTCGGGTAGGGCGTCGCAAGGATGACCCCAGCCCCTTGGCTCCACTCTTCTGGCGAGCCCTTGACGATCTTCTCGCCGAGATCGAAGCGCTGGAGGAGGCCGGGCTCGCACCGATCGGCAAGTGCGGCCGTAGTTTCGCGCTCACGGGTGACGCGAGGACGATGGTCCCCACATTGAACGGACTCGGCGTTCGGGCGGTTGATGCGGTCATCACCTCCCCTCCCTATGCGAGCGCACTTCCGTACATAGACACCGACCGTCTCTCGCTGCGGTTGTTCGGCTTGCTTGAGGCGAGTTCGCAGCGTGACGTTGAATGCAGGTTGATCGGGAATAGGGAGATAACCGAGAAGGAGCGTGAGGCTTATGACGCGGTCCTCACCAGCAGCGATGGGTTGCCTGCCTGGGTGAGGA
>Ga0315554_1001185_pt1 | contig 15407 bp, 14 predicted proteins | sample SalMarSW160370MG_FD_202114 | JGI IMG/M metagenome (GOLD analysis project Ga0315554, IMG submission 202114) | Salt marsh sediment microbial communities from the Plum Island Ecosystem LTER, Massachusetts, United States - Salt Marsh Sediment SW1603-70 ... | reverse complement strand
GCTTCCATTGTCTGTTCTTCAGTCTCGAGTTCTGCCTTCAATTCTGCAAATTCTTCAACCGGCTCCGCAGGAATACCTTCCTCGGTCAATTCGTACGCCGATTCGGGCGGTTCATCTTCACGATGCACGACGATCTTGATCTGCGGAACCAGATCCACCGTTAGACGAATGTCCACATCGTGAACGCCGAGGGTTTTTATGGGTTGGCTGTCGATCTGTCGACGATCGATCGTCACCTTGGAGGCTTCTTCTATCGCCTCAGCGATCATCGCCGTCGTAACCGAACCATAGAGCCTGCCCATTTCTCCGGCTTTTACCGGGAAGATCAGTTCCAGGCCTTCCAGCACTTCGGCAACCGAACTCAGTTCCTGGTTGAGCCGTGCTCTTTCCTCGGTCGCTTTCTCGCGAATGCGCTCGGCCTGCTTCAACATTCCCGGTGTGGCTAACGCAGCCAGGCCCTGCGGGAGCAGGTAGTTACGCCCATAACCGTCGGCCACTTTCTTGATGTCCCCGGCACGACCTAATTTGTATACATCTTTCAGGAGAAGTACTTTCATGGATATCCAAGCCCTTTCCAGAAAATTTGAGTGCCTCAACGGGCGCTCGAGGGCGAAGGGTACAACGCCCTGGCCAACGAATTCTACCAGAGCCTGCTGCTCCGGTCAAAGTGTAAATCAGGCCGTTTCGGCAGCTCCGTTGATCTATATTCTCTCCAGGGTTCCACGTACGCCAACGTTCTTTTCCATCACGATACCATCCTCACCATCGGCATAATAGCGCGACCAGACATCGACTTCGATGTAACCGCAGTGCCGATAGAGGCTCTTCGCCGCCTCGTTGGAGTTGCGCAGAGTCAAACGCATGCGCGGCATGCCGAGTTGCTGCTCGCAGGCGATTAACAAACTGCGCCCGATGCCCTGGCGCCGGAAGTCGGGATGGACCCCGATCGAGGCGATCCAACCCAGACTTTCTCTCCGCCGCCTGTCTCCGATCACGAAACCGATCGGACGATCTTCGGACACCGCCTTGAGGCGAACGATCTCCGGAAACGTAAGCGCCGCCAGACAATCGATCCAGGGCCAGGCATCACGGCCAAAACAGGCTTTCTCCAAAGAGATGAAGGCGGAGAGATCGCGCCAGGTCGCCTGCTCGATGAGCACCCCGGATCGAGTTGTCGTTTCCTCACCCAGCGTCGTTTATTTCTCCTTGCCCAAACGGAAGTTCTCCAGCATGCTGGTGAATTCCATCGGGAAGATGAACTTGGTCGCCGGGCTGGTACCCATGGTCTTCAGGGTTTCGAAGTACTGCAAGGTCATCGTCTTCTGGTCGATGGTGTTGGCGATGCTGTAAATCTTGTCCAACGCCGCCGCAAAACCTTCAGCCCGCAGCAGTTGGGATTGCCGATCGCCTTCCGCACGCAGGATGTTTGCCTGTTTATCACCGTCGGCTTTCAGAATCGCAGCTTGTTTCTCGCCGTCCGCCACGTTGACCGCCGCTTCCCGCTGGCCCAGAGATTCCGTGACTACCGCACGCCGCACACGTTCCGCCGTCATCTGGCGATTCATCGCGTCCTGCACTTCACGCGGCGGGATGATCTCCCGGATTTCGACGTTGGTGACTTTGACGCCCCAGCGTTCCGTGACTTCATCCAGCTTCACGCGCAGTGTTTGATTGATGTGATCTCGCTGCGAGAGTACGTCATCGAGCGGGATGGCACCGATCACCGAACGCAGCGTGGTGGTCGCCATACCTTGCGCAGCGGTCTCGAAATTACCGACCTGGAGCACGCTTTGCTGGGCTTCGACGACTTTGTAATACCAGATGAAGTCGATGGCGATGGGCGCGTTGTCCAACGTGATCGACGTCTGGTGGGGAATTTCACGCACCTGCTCGCGTAAATCCACCTTGACACCCTTGTCGATAAACGGAATGAGCAAGACCAAACCCGGACCACGTTCACCCACACAGCGGCCCAGGCGGAAAACCACCAGGCGTTCATATTCCTGAACGATGCGAACGGCACTTGCGAAAACGGATATACCGAACAACGCAACGACGCCAACGCCACAATAAATAACCCAATTATTTCCCATGTTATCCTCCTTTATCGAATTCGAAATACGGTTGGATCATTCGGCAGGCTCCACGACCAATATTAAGCCTTCTCGATCGCGAACCCGCACTTTGGTTCCCACATCCAGGGGCGATTCAGCACGCGCCGTCCACAACTCACCGGATATATATACCGACCCGGTCGGATCAAGCGGCGTTCGCACTTCGCCGATCGCACCCAGAAGCTTGGATAAATCGATCACGGGCCTCGATTTATACGCAATGATGGAATTTCGCAGCGCAATCCAGAAGTAGGCCATGGTTACAACCGACGTGATTACTGCCACTACCGGATATACCCCCACTCCCCCTTCTTCGAGTCGGAAAAGAAAAACCGAGCCCACACAGAACGCGGCACCTGAGAGCAAGAGCCATACTTCTTCGTGTTTCAAACGCAGCGCGAGCAATAAAAGGACCACCCCAAGGGCCAGCACAAGAATCGCCCACCAATTGAGTGCGACTTGGCTCATCCCGATGACTGCTATACCGAGAGTAGAAAATGCCAGGATCTCCAAAACGCCCGTCCCCGGGCTGACGATTGCCAAGGCCGTCAGCCATAGGCCAATGACAAGTACGAGATACAGCAAGTTTGTGAATAACGGAGAACCAAGAAAATCCATGTCAAACCTCCTTCATGAAACAGCTTGCTTCAGCACACCCAGCATATCGAGCGCGCTGATTCAAACATACCGCATAACCGACATCCAGCCGACATTTCTCACTGGTAAAATGCCGATTTCGAGAAGGGAGTTTATCTTCGTTTCACGCTGGCGAGAAACGACAAACGCCTTTTTACCTGTCTCGAATTCGCTGCCGTTTTACAATCGCTTTTCGTACATTCGATAGGTTTTGTATACTTTCCCGCCCAACATCTTCAACGAACGATTCATCATATCGTTGTTCTCGAGGATCCAACTACTCTCCGCCATTTTGTATCCCTTCGCCTTCGCCCGTTTTGCCGTTTCCAGGTACATCATCGCATCCACGCCGCGCGCCCGGTGTTCGGGCATCACGCCCAAAGCGAAAACTCGAATCCATTTCATCTTGGGGCGAATCTTCCAATGCCAGACGAGTTTGAGCATGGTCAACAACTCGGGTTCACTTGGGCGGGGATAGGCATAGTGCAGCGGCGCACACATATCCGGTAAGGTTAGCCCGACGCCGACCACCTCACCTTCATGCTCCACCATCAACGCCAAGTCGGGATCCAAGATCTGCTTCAGTCCGGCGGCGATGTGTTCGATTTCGGCTTCGTTCGGGGGCACGAAACCCCAATTCCGCTCCCACGAGCTGTTGTAGACGCGCTTGAAGCGGTCGACTTCCTTATCGAATTCTCTCATTCGAAAGGATCGAACCGTTAAATTCTTGGTTTTCTTGACCTTTTCGACCACGCGGACCAATTTCTCCGGCATGTTTTCGATGAAATCGTCAATGTTGTTGGCATACGCCAGTAGATCCATGGCCTTTACGAAGCCGGCGGTCTCCATGTAATCCGCGTAGCGCGGCGGGTTGTAGGTCATCAACACGCGCGGGCAATCATCGAAACCGTCCACCAGCAATCCCACTTCGTCGTTGGTGGTAAACATCGCCGGTCCGATGATGGAAATATGGCCGGCATTTCGAGCCCAGTCCTCCGCCGTGCGCAGCAAGAGTGCAGCGGCCTCCGGGTCGTCGAGCACTTCAAAGAAGCCGTAAAAACCCACGTTAGAATCATGGAACTCATTGTAGGCGTCGTTGGTGAAAGCCGCGATCGTCCCCACGACCTCGCCGTTGCGTCGAGCGAGAAAGTACTCGACACGCGCGTGCTCGAAGAAAGGATTCTTCTCGGGATCGTGAAACTCTATCCGCTCAGAGACGAGCGGAGGAACCCAGTAAGGGTCGTCCTTGTACACCTTCCAGGGGAAGAAAATGAATTCCTTTCGTTCTTTTTCGTTGGAAACCTTGGTGATCTGCAGATCTGACATGACTCGCCTCCAGAGAATTGACGATTTGATTATACAACGCCGTTTAGGACACCGGGATGCGAAAATCCGGGTCCGACGACTGGCATTCGACATCGAATGCGCCCTGGAGAAACGATGCACAATGCTTTGAAACGCAGCGGCGGCCGATGGTATCATGTTGGTTGCAAGGGGAGTGCATGCGCAGCGCATATTCAGCGATTTTCACCATCGGCATCCTTGCCGGCTTCCTCTGGCTGGGATGGATTGGACCTCCCCCGGAGCGCCCGGCGAAAGGTCGCAAGCGAGACAGTCCGCGCCTAGCGGAAATCGATGCCGGCCTCGTTGCCCTGCTTCTCGGTTTACTCGGCGCGCGGGCGGGCTTCGTCTTTCTTCATTGGGAACACTTCTCGAGCTATCCGGTCGAAATGCTCTGGTTCTGGCAAGGTGGATTATCCTGGGTCGGCGGTGCTTTGACGGCGATCCTGGGGATTGGACTCTATGCTGCCGTCGGCGGTCACTCTTTTTGGTCCTTGACCGACTCCTTGGCACTGCCGTCAGGATTTGTCGCACTCTCCGCCTGGTCGGGCTGCTACCTCGATGGCTGCGCCTACGGCATGCATATGCCGCAGCGTTCCTGGACACCGCCGATCGGGGACATGTTCGGCGGCTTCACCTCCCGCTGGCCGACGCAGTTGGTGGGGATCGTTTCCAGCGTAGTGATTCTGCTTTTGTTGTTTGCACTTTTCAATATGCGGCCTAAACGCGGCGTATTGGGAACGCTCAGTCTCTCAACGATCGCCGCCGCGGCGTTTGCGCTCAGTTTCACGCGCGCGGACCCAGCGCTGCTCATCCGCGGCATCCGCCTGGATACGCTCGGCTCTGCTTTTGTGCTGCTCGTAGCCTTATTGGGGTTCGTCTACTGCATATTGAAAAAGGATGAAAGCACCTGACGTACGATAACAACATCGCATCCCAACGACCCCCATTGGGATGGCCGGAATTCCTGCCCATCGGTTTCGTATTTGAACGTTTCGAGAACTGCGAACGCCGACGGCCATCCAAAACCAACGACACACAATTTGCCGACGTCTGAAATTTATAGAGGCGTCCCGCGAGGCGTTCTCAGCGATAGGGGCGGTAGAAATTGGTAATCGGCAGACGCCAATCCTTGCCAAAAGCCCGCGTCATGACCTTGATACCAGGCGGACTCTGGCGGCGCTTATATTCACTCTTATCGATAAGCTTGACTACTTTAACGACTTCGTCGCGATCCAAGCCAAGTGCGAGCATGTCTTCAATACTTCTGTTCTCTTCAACATACTTGTGCAGGATCGTGTCGAGAACATCGTATTCGGGAAGCGAGTCGCTGTCTTTCTGATCGGCCTTAAGTTCTGCCGAAGGGGGTTTTGTCATCACGCTTTCCGGGATGACCGGCTTCTGTGAATTTTGATTGATGTGCTCACATATTTGATAGATCATGGTCTTGGGAATATCCTTCAAGATGGCAAAACCACCTGCCGTATCGCCATAGAGGGTGGAGTATCCTACCCCCACCTCACTTTTGTTCCCAGTCGTGAGCACCATCCAGCCGAACTTGTTCGACAAAGCCATGAGCAAGGCGCCGCGAATACGCGCCTGGATATTCTCCTCGGCGACGTTGGGTTCTGTTCCCTTGAATTGAGGTTCGAGCATGTCCAAGAATGCCTGAAACGTTCCATCGATGGGAATCACCAGGTACTCGATGCCGATGTTATCTGCGAGGAGACGGGCATCGTCGCGGCTGTGTTGGGATGAATAGCGTGAGGGCATCGAGACGCCGATGACATTTTCATTTCCAAGCGCTCGAGCCGCGATCACTGCAGTAAGGGAAGAGTCGATTCCCCCCGATAGTCCCACGACGACCTTTTTAAAACCATTTTTCCGTACGTAGTCGTGCGTCCCGAGAACGATAGCTTCAAGCACCTCGGCCAATGGTTCTAACGGTGTGCTCAAGCGGGATTCGATGGGATCACGAGCCGCCTGATATTGAGGGTTAAGCCGAAGCACCACCTGTCGCATTCCCTCCACACTGTCGACATCGGCGAGTTTCCTTCTGCGAGGATCGAGGAGCCGCTGGTTGATCACTAGCCCAACGTCAATATCAGCGATGAGGATGTGCTCCTCGAATTGCGGCGCACGAGCCAACACATGACCTTGCGGCCCACAAATCACGCTTTGCCCTTCAAAAATCAGTTCGTCCTGTCCCCCGACGAGATTACAATAGGCAACGAAAGCGGCGTTATCTACCGCACGAGTGGAAAGCATGCGTTCGCGAATCGCGCCCTTCCCCATGTAGTATGGGGAAGCGGAGATATTGATCAAGAGATGCGCACCGCCTCGGGAAGCCTGTTCTTCGGGAGGGCCAGTCGGGTACCAAATGTCTTCGCATATGCTCACCCCGAAGCGGACCTCACCCAAGTTGAAGATCGGCGAGTGTTTTCCGGATTGGAAATAACGATTTTCATCGAAGACGCCATAGTTCGGAAGGAATCGCTTGGAATAGACTTCTACCAGTTCTTCGTTATGCAGCACTGCAGCCGCGTTATAGAGGTCTGGGGAGGCAAACGGGACTCCGACAATTGCGGTAATGCCTGAGGCCAGTGGCACGAGCTCGTCGAGACCCTTGCGAGCCGCTTCGATGAAATCCGGCTTAAGCAGAAGGTCTTCAGGAGGGTAGCCAGTAACCGCCATCTCGGGAAAAACGACGACGTCGACGTTCGACTCCCGCACTTTGGCAATCGCAGAGGCGATTTTCTGACAATTCCCACCAATGTCGCCTACGGTCATATTGAGTTGAGCCAGTGCAATACGAAGTTGAGTCATGGCATTAACCTATCCGATGGAGCACAAGTGACCGGCAAATAATTGGAGTTGTTCCGCAGATCGCCCGTGTAAAAACTACAGAATATTATCCATTGGTAATCATATCTTAATCTATCGAGCGCTGCTAATGCAGGCATACATTCGAGATTCCGAAGCACAATCTACATTCGCCGTGAAGCGTTTGGACATTTAACTCAACTCGAGAGATCACGCCACGAATGTATTTCCTTGTTCGGTGGGAGGAAATCCCGGGAGAATTAATCGCACAAACGGCAATACTATGGTATCAATTCCGATAGGCGGATTCCAAGACGATGCCCGACAGCCGGAGTTGAAGGCAAGAGCGTAACCGCTGAGACGGGCATCGCTGATCTCCATGAAGTGTTGACGTTGATGGCGCTGCCGGGCGAGGCAAAAACACAGCCACCACACTCGGCGCTTGCCTTTTCAATGATTTTCCGGGAGTACAAATGACGGAACGCACCCGGTTTACCCAGCGTGTTTACCAAATCGTAGCGGGAATCCCCTCCGGTCAGGTTTTGAGCTACGGCAGAATCGCGGCCTTCATACCTCCACCGCCAGGGATGCCTTACGACAGCTACTGCGCGGTCCGCGCCCGTTGGGTGGGATATGCCATGTCGAGCTGTCCGGAAGGATTACCGTGGCATCGTGTGGTCAACGCACAGGGAGGCGTCAGCAAGAGACCGGGGTTCGGTCCCGACTTACAACGGCAACTGCTCGAGGATGAAGGCATCGTATTCGATGAGAAAGGACGGCTCGATATCCAGCGATACGTCTGGCAGCCCGACACTGCCTGGCTGCAATCCCGAGGGCTTCTGTCCCCTCCCAAAGGATAACCCTACGCTGTTGGCCCGAACGCTACGATATTGACAATACGGCTGACGAAAAGCCGTCCGCAGAAGTTATTATGCCTCACGCCTGCGCAGGGACCACAGCACGGCGGCAAACAACAATGCGGATTCAACGAGTAAAATCACTGCGCTCGACCAGGCCTGGCCTCCCTGCCCGGACAACCCTAACGCCAGGCCGCGCACGAGTTGGAACGTCGGCATGGCTTGCAGCGGAGTCGTCAGAAGGGGACTCACGCCCTCCATGGGTACACCGGCCAGGATCCCGGGCAGCATTAATGGCAGGAGGATAAAACCACTCCACGTATTCAAGGTTGACATGTTATCGATCAACCCCCCGATCAACAAGCCGATGAGCGTCATCGCCAAACTGATGAGCACGATGATGAGGATCGATATCAATGGATCGCCGGTGAAGCCATCGTTGAGGAACATGATCAGACCGGAGGACAGCAGCGAATAAATCAAACCAACCAGCAGTTTGCCCATAATCACATCGAAATAACCTGCTGGCGTGACCAGGATGGCGGCAAGCGTTTTGTGATCTTTTTCTTCTACGAGCAACGTGGGCACGATGAAACATCCGTTCATCGTCACGGCCATCATGACCCACAATACGATGAAGTACCCCTGAAGTTGTATATCTTCGAAAAACCCAAAGATCGGCTCGCTTGTGCCTTCCCCGCTGCCCTGCGCCGGATGAAGCGTACGGGAGACGACGTTGACGATCGGCGGACGGCCGGATAGCCCCTCAATAGCCTGCATCAATGCACGTTGAAAGCCGGACGCAATTTCCGGATCGTCTTTGAAAATCAAATCGAGATCCGGCTGCTCATCGCGGCGAAGCTTCGCGTCGAATTCAGCCGGAAGAATCACGCCGATGGCCGCACTTCCGTTGTCCACCTTCGCTTCCACTTCTCGGGGATCCGTCACGCTCGTCAATGAAACGTTATCCATGGCCTGGATCGCAGCGAGCAGTTCCGTCTCATCCGGGGTATAGAACGCGACTTCAGTTTCGTTGATCGACTCACGAAACAGATACCCATAGAGCAGCGAAAAACCGATGGGCATGAGAATGACCACCAATAATCTGGCGTTGCGCAGCGCATCGATGAAATCTTTACGTGCCACACTCAAGCTCACGCGCAAATTCACAGGAGCATCCTCCCCGTCAGCTGGATAAATACATCCTCGAGAGATGCTTCCATGGAATGAACGGTGAGCACCTTCCCATCACGCATCCATTGTTCCATCCGAGCAGCATCGGCGGCCTCGTCGAAGGATAAGAGATGCTCGCTTCCATCGTCCAGAATGACCCTGGCTTTGCGCTCCCCGTACTTGAGTTTCAGGTTGCGAGGGGTATCCATGGCAATTATTTTCCCCTCACTCAGAAATGCCACCCTGCGGCATAGTTGATCGGCCTCTTCCATGTAGTGCGTGGTAAGAAACACCGTCGTCCCGGTCTCTCCCAGGCTCTCGATCGTCTCACGAATAGCCCGCGCTGCAGCAGGATCGAGTCCGCGCGTGGGTTCATCCAGGAAGAGCACTTTGGGCTCGTTCAACAAAGCGCGCGCAATCAGCAAGCGCTGCTTCATACCGTTGGAAAACACCTTTATCTTTTCCTTGGCGCGGTCTTGCAGTCCCACCTGTTCCAGCAACGCTTCCACACGATTCTTTCCTACACCATGGAGTTGGGCGAAGAAGGTTAAATTATCGCGCGCACTCATACGTTCATAGAGGTTTTGATACTCGAAAACCACGCCGATCAGCGGCTTGATCTTCGCCCGCTGTTTGACGATGTCATATTCGGCGATGCTCGCTTTTCCGCTCGTCGGTCGAAGCTGACCGGTCAGCATCATGATGGTCGTTGTCTTTCCCGCACCGTTAGGACCCAGGAAACCAAACACCTCTCCCGCTTCCACACGAAACGTGAGTTGATCCACGGCGACGACCCCGTTGTATTTTCTGACCAGGGATTCGGTTTGGATCATGCGGCCTCCGGATGCCTTGTTTCCTTCCCCCAAGCGATTCGCGAATTGCTACGTTCACTCTATCAGGTTTGGCTCGAGCACGTTCACTGGAGAGATCGGCCGCACGTAACGCGAGAGTCGGCGCAATCCAAAGGTTTTACATTGGATGATTGACATCCGGTCTTGATGAAGCTCGCGGCAGCGGGAGCCGATATTTACGGAAGTGCCGCATTGAGTACAGACAACACCTGCGCCCAATCGTAGCCCAGGATGACGGCCACGTCGATCTCAGAGTCTGGGTTGCGCTGGTATAGAATCTGACTCTGAGTCAGGTTGACCAACTCCATCAGGTACTGCGTCGTGTAAGGATTCCCCGTGTAGTCGATCACGTGGGTCTGCGGGTAATCCATCCGATCTGCGTTCGACACCTCCACGACGTTGAATCCGAACTTGCGCAGTAAATCTGCCGCTTGCCCCGCTAAACCTTCCTCGCCGGCGCCGTTCAGGACGGCGACGCGAGCTCCTTCCTGCTGTGCTGCTTCGCCGGGTTGGTCTGCGTTGATGGAAGGGCCGATGGCTCCCGATGAGGTGAAGATCTCGTCGCGCAAGAGCCGGATTTGATCCGGGACGGGTTTGAGTACTTCGGCTTCCTCACCGCCGTAGAGAACCGTCTCGAGGGTGACGTTCGTCGGCGGCGCGATCACGCCGCGGCGTATATCTTCCTGTTTCACTTTGAGTGCCGTTAGGCCCAACGAAATCATCTCGTCCAGCGACAGATTCGTACGTATGCCGGAGGCCAACTCCTGATAGAGTGCGGGCGCTTTCGAAAGCAGCGAAGGCAGGCTGCCCAGGTCGAGGATTTTATTCCGGATGGCGATGGCCACCTGCTGCTGACGGCGAGCGCGGTCGAAATCTCCACCCTCCGATTTTCGTGAACGAGCGTAAGCCAACGCCGTTTCGCCGTCGAAGGTGTAGGTGCCCGCCTCCAGGCGAATGGTGTTATCCGGGCCGATGGGATCGATTTTGATGTACTCAGGGACATCGACTTGAATGCCGCCAATTTCGTCGACCATTCTCTCGAAGGCGCTGAAGTCGATCTGCATGTAATATTGAATAGGAACTCCGATGAATTTCTCCACCGTCGCAACGGCAAGCGCCGGCCCACCTCCGGGAAGGCGATCTCGTTCCCCGATGAAGTACGCGGTATTGATACGACCGTGTCCGTAATTCGGAATTTCAACCCACAAGTCGCGCGGAATCGAGAGCATCCCCGCCGTCATGCTGACCGGGTCTAGTGTTGCCAACATCATCGAATCGGTACGCGGCGGGCCCTCTCCCGAAAGCCAATCCCGGAAATCGAGGCCCATCAGCAGAATGGTCACTCGCTCGGTTCCGTTCCAGGGATCCGGCAGCTCCTCGAGCAGCGGCGCCGTGGGCGTCGTTCCGGGCGCTGCCGTGCTGTTCGAAGAAATTTCGAAGGAAGGTAAACCCATCCCCGACCAGGCGGCGGCCAGGTCACGTACCGCGCTGAAGATGAGAATGATGGAGAATAGCGCTGCAACGAGAAACGCTCCAGCCAGGATGCGGATGATCCGGCTCGAGGGCCTGCGGCGCTTCTTCGCTTGTGGTTTTCGACTCGGTTTCATACTGCCGTATCCATGCTCCCAGACTTCAGACAAGATGACGATGTTTTGTAAATATCGAACCTCACATCGAAGGGCGCTTGATGAAATCGCTGCAAATCGCTTCCCAATTTGAAATTCTGTCGGATTATATCACGCAACCAAATTGTCTTCTCGCTGCGCAATTCGCCAACGGCAGGGACCTGTTTCATCTGTAAAAGCATGCCGTTTTCGGCTTTGTCTTCCCATCATTCTTCCGCCATACTCTCCCAGCGCTCCAGGTACGCATTCAACTGCTTCTCGAGTTCAGCGTAGGTCCGCCCCAGTTGCTGCACTTTCACGTGATCGTCCGATTCCGCCTGGATTTCTCTTGCCGTCTCAGCCAGCGCGGTCTCGATTTCATGGATCTGCGTCTCGAGTTCCTCGATTCCAATTCGAGAGCGTGTCTTTCGCTTTTCAAACGGTGAGGTATTCCGTTTCGGTTTATTCTTTCGCTTCTCGACTTTCTCACGCCGTGCTTCCAGGTAAGCGGCGTATCCCCCTTTCACCACTTCGAGGACGCGCTCGAATGGCTCGACGGCCCATACCTGTGTGGCCAACACGTCGATCAGGTAACGGTCGTGAGAAACGAGCAGGATCGTCCCGGGAAAATCACCCAACGCCTGTTCGAATATTTCCTGAGAGCGAATATCGAGATGATTGCTGGGCTCATCCAACATGAGGAAATTCGCGCCCTCGAGCGCCAGAACGGCCAGGGCAACACGCGCTCGTTCCCCTCCGGAGAGAATTTCGATCCGCTTCTCTACCGTGTCCCCCGTGAACAGGAAACGGGCAAGCAGGCTCCGCGCCTCAGATATCTTCAGATCCGGGGCAACAGCGAGGATGGCGTCTAAAACCGTGTTTTTGGGATTCAGACCTTCGTGTGCCTGGGCGAAATAGCCGACGTGAAGACTTGCCCCAAAGTGGATGTCGCCGCCAAATGGTCCGACCTCGCGCAGCAGCGTCTTGAGAAAAGTCGTCTTTCCCGCCCCGTTCGGACCGATGATGGCGACACATTCCCCTCTGTGGAGGATCAAATCCGGCACGAGGAAAAGGGGAGTGTCTGAATCTGAGTAACCGATCTCCAGATCGTGCGTCTCGAGAACGACGTCACCCGAGCGCTTAACCTCGCCAAAATCGACGCTCACACACTGCGCCTCTTTCACGGGAGAAACGGCGCTTTCCTGCAGCAGTCGTTCCAATCGCTTTCGTCTGCCTTGCGCCTGACGGGTGTTCTGCCCGGCGATGTTGCGGCGGATGTATTCCTGCTCCTTTTGGATGTGCTCCTGCTGCGCTCGATACTCTGTTTCTCGCCGTTGTCGTCTTTCGATGCGCTGGTCCGCGTAGGCGGAATAATTTCCCCGATAGGCTTCGAGGCCCGTCGGCGACATCTCCAGAATCCTGTCCACGGTGTGGTCGAGAAAATAACGATCGTGAGAAACCATCAGGGCTGCGCCATTCCATTCCCGCAGCCAGCTCTCCAGCCATTCGACGGCTTCCAGATCCAAGTGATTGGTCGGCTCGTCGAGGATCAACAGATCGGGATTTTCGAGCAGCAGTCTTGCCAGAAATGCGCGCGTGCGTTCCCCACCCGAGAGTTGTCGAATGGGATATTTGTATTCATCCTCTTCGAAACCCAGACCGTTGAGCACACGGCGGATTTGATTGGGATAGGTGTACCCACCCGCAAATTCAAACGCTTCCTGGAGTGGACCGTAGCGTTCCATGGCGTCTTCCGCTTCGTCTGGGTCGGCCATTTTCTGTTCCAGACTCGCCATAGTCTTTTCCTGGGCGCGTAAGGCTGAAAAAGCCTGCAGCATGGAATCCCACAATGTGTCGGAGAGTTCACTCCGGCGGCTTTTCGAGTAGCTGGCTTCCTGAGGCAGATATCCGATTTGCAGCGAGCGTGCACGTTGCACGGTGCCCTGGTCCGGTTTCTCGAGCCCGATGAGAACGCGTAACAAAGTCGTTTTGCCGATTCCATTGCGGCCAACGAGAGCAATGCGGGCGCGGCGAGGAATCACGAGGGATACCCCCGAAAACACGTCCTGGGCGCCGTACGATTTCGCAACGTCGGAAGCAGATAACAGCGACATCGGAGGGATTATACCCCAGGCTTTTTGGGCGCTTCTCAGCTACGCGTTTCCATGCTGCAGGCCGGTGCGCTATAATTTCGGACGTAAGCAGAGAGGGAAAGTCTATTCGTGGAAAGTCCGTCTTCAGCTAACTACCGCAGTCTGATGATCGCCGCGATCATCCTTGCCGCAATCGGCTGGCTGGGATTGCTCGTGTTGATGAACGTTACCCTGCCAACCGTCGGACCGCGTTGGTTTTTCTTCTTCCTCTGGGTGCTGGCCGTGACGGGCACAGTGCTGCCCTTCATTTGGCTGCTTCAGCGTCGATTCTCAGCCAACAGGCCGGCGGCTCCGTCGACCCTCCTGCGGCAGGGTTTGTGGGTCGGATTGTACGCCGCACTTTGTGTCTGGCTGCAAATCAACCGCAGCCTCTCGCTTCCCCTTGCGATCCTACTGGCGGCCGGTGTGGGATTATTGGAATGGCTGCTGCGCCTCCTGGAACGAAGCAGTTGGAGACCCCGGCCATGAGCTTGCGCGATCTCCCTTCTGTAGAAAGTCTGCTGCAGAGTGAAACAGGGCGAAAGACGGCCGGCGAATTCGGACGCTCGCTCACGCTTCAAGCCATCCAGGAGCAGCTGCAAATTGCCCGGGAATCCATCCAGGCCGGTGATTCCACACCATCGAGTGAAGGAATCCTCTCACATGTACGCGCCACACTCGAACAGTGGTTGTCGACGAGTCTGGTACCCGTAATCAACGCCACGGGCGTGATTCTGCACACCAACCTCGGTCGCGCCCCGCTGTGCGAGAGTGCCCAGATCGCCATACGCGAGATTTCCCGTGGATACAGCACGCTCGAATACAATCTCGCCCGCGGCGCACGCGGGAAACGTGAAGTCCACGCCGAAGGGCTGCTGCAAAAAATCACCGGCGCCGAAGCGGCGTTGGTCGTCAACAACAACGCTGCTGCGGTATTGCTCGCCCTGACTGCGCTGGCCCGGCGGAAGGAAGTACTCGTATCGCGCTCGCAGTTGATCGAAATCGGCGGCGGATTTCGCATCCCTGACGTCATGCGCCAATCGGGCGCCAAGCTGATCGAAGTGGGCACCACCAACCGCACGCATTTATCGGATTTCGAATCAGCCATCAACGAACGCACGGCCTTGATCCTGCGCGCCCACCATTCCAATTTCAAAATCGTCGGTTTCACCACCGAACCGCCGCTGGAAGAACTGGTGCGCTTGGGAGAAGAACACGCCGTACCCGTGCTCGACGATCTCGGCTCCGGCGCGCTGCTGGACACGGCCCGATTCGGATTGGGACACGAACCGACGGTACAGGAATCCCTGCAGGCCGGCGCCCCACTCATTGCCTTCTCGGGAGATAAGCTGCTCGGAGGGCCGCAAGCGGGAATCATCGTCGGCGAAAGGGCGCTGGTGGAACGGCTCCGCAAGCACCCTCTCGCCAGAGCCCTGCGGCCCGACAAATTATGCCTGGCGGCGCTCTGCGCTACGCTGCAGCATTATCTGCGTGAAGAAGCGGTTACCGCGATCCCCGTTTGGCGGATGATCTCCGTAGATGAAAAAACGCTGCAAAAACGTGCCCATCGATGGACAGCACAAGTCGGGCAGGGAGAGGTAATCGCCAGTCGTTCGACGGTAGGCGGCGGCAGCCTGCCCGAGGAAACACTACCGACGCGGGTTATGGCGATCGAGACGCGCCATCCAAACGCGTTCACCAAACACTTGCGCAGCGCCGAACCGGCGCTGATTGCGCGCATCGAAGAGGATCGAGTAGTATTGGATCCACGCACGGTGCTCGAAGAGCAAGACGAAGCCGTCATTCGAGTTCTGAAGCAATCCCTGCCACGTAGAAGTGGGCAGAAGTAGTCTTTCCAACACATCCTTTGTTTCGC
>Ga0315554_1001184_pt1 | contig 15418 bp, 13 predicted proteins | sample SalMarSW160370MG_FD_202114 | JGI IMG/M metagenome (GOLD analysis project Ga0315554, IMG submission 202114) | Salt marsh sediment microbial communities from the Plum Island Ecosystem LTER, Massachusetts, United States - Salt Marsh Sediment SW1603-70 ... | reverse complement strand
AGGCAATTGAAGATAATGCATATCGTTTGGGTACAGTCTGGGTACCTGTCAAATTTAATTGGTCACATTCTCATGCAACCCCAAAATTAGAATATATCCATGGAGGTTCAAGATCTCATTCTCTCTGGGATCCAGAGCCTAAAAATTATAAGATGGTTTTTACTGTGAGAAACGAAGACTTTTTTATTCTTCGCTGGGGAGATCCTGATTTTATACGTGATGTCATAAAACAAAACCACCAGGATTATGTGGGGGGATATCAAATTGGTTCGGAATGTTATATCCCTGCAAAAGAATATATTATCAAACCCGGTCCATATCTTACCTGGAAATATGGATTTCAAAGACAATGGTTATTTTATATGGTATGGGGAAGATTGTTATATGATCCAACTACAAAAGATGATGTATTTGCAAATGCATTCAATCAAAAATATAATATTAATTATGGTGATAAACTTGTCGCTGCACATAAATTAGCCGATCAAATGCCATTGAAGCTTGCATCATTTTATGCTGCATCATGGGATTTTACTTTATACTCGGAAGGTTTCCTTGCCGGCTACCCTTCCAATATGGGATGTTATTACGACAGCTTGTCCCCTTTTATATCGGTTAATGAAATAATCCATACTGTTACTCTAGATGATCGACTTATTTCCATTGAAGATTATGTAAACGGTAAATTTAAAGATACAAATAAAACTACTCCTTTGAAGTTAGCCGATGAGCTTGAACAAAATGGAAATGATGCTTCAGCTATTATTAAGGATATCAAAACAGAAAATCCAACTTTACAGCACGAAATTGATGATATTAAATCCTGGTCATTGCTTAGTCTATATTTTAGTGAAAAGTTAAGAGGTGGGACTACTCTACAATTTTACCGAATCACTGGAAAGGAAGATAAAAAAACGGAAAGTATCAAGCATCTTAAGATAGCACTAAATTATTGGGAAAAATTAGTATCTGTTACAGGTAAGTATATTGATGAAATTCCGCTTCTCCATCTGGGTGATAGATTTAATAATGGCGGCAACAAAAGAACTTTGTCAAAATTTTCCTGGACTAATTTATTAAATGAAGTCAAGTATGATATTGAGATTGCCAAGAATTCAACTCCCGGTGAAATCATTAATAGGTAATTTTATCCATTAATTATGATGAACAATACATTCTCAATATATTTATCTTGACTTTATTGTAAGGATTAAATAATTTTAAATAGTTTTACTAAAAAGAATATGAAATAAATTTTTGAAACATTTAAGTAAATATTATCCCGCTGCAAAATGTAATTGTTGTTGCTGCATGTGTTGTTGTACTGCTTTAAGCGGCAGAGGGAAAATGATCTTTACTTAATAAATATTTAAATAATTCAATTTGAAAACCCGCTGCCGATATAAATTGACAGCGGGTTTTTAATTTTAAACAATCTATAAAATCATGATAACAAATTATTCGGAAAGAAAGAGAAATTTTTTTAAGGAATCAAATGATTCTAATATTGAAACTTTTGATTTTGAAACGAATAAAAGAAAAAGAAATAAATCGAACTTAAAAGATTTTTCCATTTTAGATAAAATAGGCAACACGCCTTTAATTAAAATAAAAAAATTGAGCGGAAATATTTCACCTGATGTAAATATTTACGCAAAAGCAGAATGGTTAAATCCGGGTGGTTCTGTTAAAGATCGTGCTGCTTTAAATATGATTTTAGAAGGTGAAAGGAATGGTTTATTAAATCATAACAAAATTATACTTGATGCAACAAGCGGAAACACCGGTATAGCTTATGCGCTTATTGCGGCCGTAAAAGGTTACAAAGTCAAACTTGCTTTGCCTTCAAATGCAGGTGAGGAAAGGAAGAAAATTCTTTCAGCTTATGGAACCGAAATCATTTTGACTGATCCCCTTGAAGGTACAGATGGAGCACAAAGGGTGGCAAAAGAAATTTATGAAAATAACAGAGAAAAATATTTTTACCCCGATCAGTACAATAATCCGGCTAACTGGCATGCACATTATAAATCGACGGCTAATGAAATATGGCAACAGACTAAAGGTAAAATTACTCATTTTGTCTGCGGTCTGGGGACCACCGGAACATTTACAGGAACTTCAAGACGACTAAAAGAATTAATTTCTGAAATTCAATGTATAGGGTTTCAACCTGATTCTCCACTTCATGGTCTAGAAGGCTTGAAACATTTACCAACTGCTAACATCCCGGCAATTTATGATGAATCCTTGCATGATAAAATTCTGGAAATATCAACAGAAGAATCTTATAAGATGGTAAAACTACTTGCAAGGGAAGAAGGATTATTTGTTGGAATATCAAGCGGTGCAGCAATGTCTGCTTCTTTAAAAATTGCAAATGAACTTGATAGAGGAACAGTAGTAACAATTTTTGCAGATGGAGGGATAAAATATTTAAGTGAAAATATTTGGGAATAATTCTAAACAAAATGATAAAAATAAAAGAACAATTAATAAATAGAATTAAAGAAAACGGTGAGAAAACCTACAATGCAGAGTGCTGCGGTGCAATCTTCGGAAAACCGGATAACGGGATATACGTTATTACGGAATTATTAGAATTTAATAATGAAAGAGAAGATAATCCTGAAAGACGTTATTTAATATCTCCAAAGCAATACATGCATTCGGAAAGAATTGCTGCAGAAAAAAACTTAAATCTTTTAGGATTTTATCATTCCCACCCTGATCATCCGGCAATACCTTCACAATTTGATACTGAACATGCGTTTCCAAATTTTATTTATATGATAGTGTCGATTCAAAATGGTAAAGCTGAAAATCTAACATCATGGAAATTGTTTGAAGATAGGAATGGTTTTGAAGAACTGGAAATGGATATTATATAATTACTCATATTACGCATGTGCCAGTTACCTTAAAGGTGACTGGCACATTTGATATATAATATTATAAATAATCATGAAAATAAATTTTTGTTTTAAAATAGGAGCAATATAAAATGAGTATAAAAGTAATGATTCCAACTCCGCTTAGACAGTATACCGGGAAAAAAGATACTGTTGAAGCTGAAGGGAAAACAGCAGGCGAAATTCTTAATGATATTACGGATAAATATTCCCAGTTAAAAAAACATTTATATAATGATAATGGTGAATTAAGAAGCTATGTTGATATTTATATAAATGATGAAGACATAAGATATCTTCGAAAAGAAAATACTGTTTTAAAAGAAACAGATGTTGTCAGCATAATTCCATCCATTGCCGGCGGAATAGATGTTTTGGAGGAAGTTGAAACTAAAAAATCAGTTGATGAAACAAAACTTTCAAATAAAGAAATTCTAAGATACAGCAGGCATCTTATAATGCCTGAAGTTGGAATGAAGGGGCAAAAAAAACTGAAAGCTGCAAAAATTTTAATGATAGGTGCAGGCGGGCTTGGTTCACCTTTGGGTATGTACCTTGCAGCTGCCGGTGTAGGAACTTTAGGTATTGTTGACTTCGATATTGTCGATGAAACAAATCTTCAGCGTCAGCTCCTGCATAATACACATGATGTAGGAAGATCAAAGCTTGAATCTGCAAAAGAAAAAATCAATAATATAAACCCTAATGTAAAAGTTATAACTTATGAAACAAGATTAACTTCAGAAAATGCATTGGAAATTATTTCGGAGTATGATCTGGTGGTTGATGGTACAGATAATTTTCCAACTCGGTATCTTGTAAATGACGCGTGTGTACTCTTAACGAAGCCATATGTTTATGGAAGTATCTTCAGGTTCGAGGGCCAGGTAACTGTATTTGATCCAACAAATGGCCCTTGTTACAGATGTTTATATTCTACTCCCCCGCCCCCCGTATTAGTTTCAAGCTGTGCTGAGGGCGGAGTATTAGGAATTCTTCCTGGAATTATTGGCTCCCTTCAAGCTTTAGAAGCAATTAAATTAATTATTGAAGAAGGTGATCTTCTTGTTGGAAGATTACTTCTTTTTGATGCATTGAAACTCAAATTCCGTGAATTGAAGCTTCATAAAAATCCTGATTGCCCAATTTGCGGTGAGAATCCGACCATTCATGAATTAATTGATTATGAAGAGTTTTGCGGTATTACTGCCGGTGAAAACTTCAGCAAGCAAGACATAATTTCAGTAAATGAGCTGAAAGAAAAATTAGATACCCAAGAAAATATTTTTATTCTTGATGTACGTGAACCGCATGAATACGAAATAAGTAATCTCAACGGATATCTCATCCCTCTTAATGATTTACCCGAACGTATCAATGAATTGGATTCTTCAAGAGAAATGGTTGTTCATTGTAAAATGGGAGGAAGAAGTGGGCAAGCCGTAGAATTCTTAAAAAAATCAGGTTTTAAAAAGGTGAAGAATCTTGTCGGCGGTATAAACGCATGGGCAGAAAAAATTGATCGAAGTATGCCGGTATATTAAAATTCAAGAGTTAGTGCAGGAGCAAGTGCAAGAGATGCAGTTATGCATACCATGCAATCAGGCTTATATAGATGGTCGTGAAAAATTTATAATAAAATAAGAATATAAAAAGTCATTCACTCTTTTAGGTGATAACATGAACAAAACAGTAGGAAAGATAGATAAAACATCTTTAAAGTTTAACCAGGGATGTATTGTAGTAATTACCGGTTTAGCTTTTTTGCTGAATACAAACTGGCTGGTCGTTTTTGTCGGCGTAATTTTATTAATAGATACTATAATTCCCGGAACAGGTTTATTTAAACTGCTCTATAAGAATTTCGTGAAACCCTTTAAACTTTTAAAACCAAATATTTCAGAAGAAAGTAAAGCCCCGCATCAATTTGCACAGGGATTGGGAGGAACATTTCTACTTATATCTTTTGTTCTCCTTCAATATTTAGGTTTTATATTTATTGGCTGGGGAATCTCATTTATTGTCATCGCATTTGCTTTTGTAAATCTGACTCTTGATTTCTGTGCAGGCTGCTTTATTTATTTCCAGCTTGAAAAACTGAAATTATCTATGGGTTCGTCAATCGCGGAGAATAAAAATGCTTGAAAGGATAATTGCATTAAGTTTATTCCTAATTCTGGCTTATCTTTTTGTTAGAAAATTTTATTCGACAAAAATTATTTCAAACAGTCTTTTACCGTTTGAAATCAATAATCTGAATCCTACTTTACCTACCATATTATATTTTTGGACAGAGCAATGTGCTCAATGCAATAGTATTCAGAAACCCGCTATCGCTAAATTAAAAGATGAAGGAAATGAATTTAATTTTATTTCTTTCAATGCAATTAAAGAATTAGAGAAAACAAAACATCTAAATATAAAGACTGTTCCTTCTACGGTAGTACTAAACGCCGAGAAGAAAATCCGGTATATAAATAGCGGTTATACAGCCGGTGCAATTCTAAAAGAGCAGCTTAAAAAATTAAATAATTAATGATAATCATTTAAATAAGAATTTAAGATTTAATAAAAGAAAGGAAAACTAAAATGAGTGATTTAGGAGAAGTTAAAACGATGGATATAAAAGAAAGAGGATATGCAAATCCTGATGTTCTTGTTTCTACAGATTGGGTCGCTGATCATTTGAATGATCCGGATATCCGCATTATTGAATCCAATGAAGATCTGCTGCTTTATCCTTCCGGACATATACCTGGAGCAGTTCAAGTTGATTGGGAAAAGGATCTTAATGATCAAATCAAAAGAGATTATCTTGATAAAAAACAATTCGAAAAATTAATGTCGAAAATTGGAGTAATACCCGATACAACCGTTGTTTTTTACGGAGATAAAAATAATTGGTGGGCTTGTTATGCATACTGGGTCTTTAAGTTATTTCATCATGAAAATGCTAAAATAATGGACGGCGGCAGATTGAAATGGGAAAAAGAAGAAAGAGAACTGATAAAAGAAGTACCCAAATATCAGGAAACTAAATATGAAGCACCCGAGAGGGATGATTTTAGAATAAGGGCTTTTAGAGAGAATGTATTGGAGCATGTGAGAAACCGCTTACATTTAATTGATGTCCGCAGCCCGCAGGAATATTCGGGAGAAAGACTGCACATGCCGGATTACCCGAATGAAGGAGCTTTGCGAGGCGGTCATATTCCCGGGGCAAAAAATATCCCTTGGGCAAAAGCAATAAATCCCGAGGACGGAACTTTTAAAATGGCCGAGGAACTTAAAAATATTTATGAAAAAGAAAACGGCTTATCATCAAAAGAAGAAATAATTGCTTACTGCAGGATCGGTGAAAGAAGCAGCCATACATGGTTTGTTCTAACTAATTTATTAGGATATCCTAAGGTAAGAAATTATGACGGAAGCTGGACTGAATGGGGCAACCTTGTCGGTGTTCCAATTGCAAAATAATTTTTATAAAAGACAAAAGAATGACATTGAATTAAAAACAATAAGAAAAAGAAAGCCCTTTGCTTATGCCGTTGAAATACGGCATAATACCTAGTGTTTCTTTTTTTTCTCCCGTAGTTGGTTTTATTAAATAAACCGGATGAGCAACTATTTTACCAAAGATATAACCTAAGGCAATACCTAATGGGTAATCGCTATACCAGTGAATTCCTTTGTTTGCCATACCAAAACCTATAAAACCAGCTAATACAAAACTTGCAGGCTCAAGCCATTTTATTTCCGGGTAGTTTTCCGAAATTACAATAAAAGCTGCCATAGAAGTACAAATATGGCCTGAAGGAAAAGCATCATAAGCAGGAACATGCTTGTGATATTCAATTTGATTTGGGAAAAATCTCCATGCACCGCCGGCTTTGGTTTCAACGAAAGGACTTTCTCTTCCGGTTAAATGTTTAATAACCTGCACAACTGCACCTGAAGCTAAAACTGATTCAACGATTTGACTGGCAGTTCTTATTGCCCTATTATCTTTGGCAATAAATCCGTATGCGCCGAAAACGGCTGCTAATCCAAATTGAGTTCTGCCGTCTCCCATTTCCGTAAAAAAATCACTGAAACTTTTATTAAACGGCGTTCGATTATAAAATCTTTCAGACTCGCGCCATGTTTGTTCATCAGTCATAATTAATCCTGCAGTTAAAACAGCTATCCCTAAATATTTCGGAATATTGTCGGTAGTAAATTCTTGATTATAAAAAGTAAGCATATCAGAAGGTAGATTGGTCACCATTGAATACCATTTTGGCATCGGTTCATTATTATATGAAAACAAAGAATCCTTTTCCATATTAACAGAATTTAACTTAAAGACACTGCTTTTAAGAACTGATGGATTAGTTTCAATTGAAGAAGGAGAAATTGATGAGGTAATTGTTTGTGCCGGTTTTATTTTTAATTCTATACCAGCGCTATCAGGTAAACCTGAATGCGCCGGTAAATTACTTTGCGGGAATATTTGTATTAAAAATAAAAAGTAACAAAAAAATATTCTTATAATCATATGTATTTTACAAATGGGCAACTTTGAACAACTAAATAAAAAATAAAAGGATTAAAATTAAATCGTTAAGTAATATTATTTCATTTGAATAGTCAATATTAAATTAAAATTATTTTATACATAGTGTTAAAAAACAACACATCTTTTTTTACGGTTACAACATTATTAACAGTTAGTTGATAGCGCTCTTAAGAAATAATTCCCTTCATTATTTTATTTTTTACTTATTATTTATACAGTCTTTTATTTTCGTGATAAATTTTTAATAATTCCGGAAGAATTTCTAGATAAAATTTTAGATTGCTTTTTGTAATTTTTTGTTAAATATTTTTCAGAAATAGAAAGTAGAAAGATAAGGTTATTTATATGAAAATAAATTTGATTGCTCTGATTTTATTGTTTTCATATTTTATATTAGGAGCTGCATCATGCAGCGTAATAAAATCAAATTCCGTAACAAGTGACGGTATTAAAATTATAAATGAGGACAGTACCCATTTTGCAGTAAAAAAATCGGATGCTGAATGGAAAAAAATATTAACACCTTCACAATATTATATACTTCGCGAAAAAGGGACAGAAATTCCTTTTACCGGGAAATATCTTGATAATCATGAAAAAGGAGCTTATAAATGCGCCGGCTGCGGACAAATACTTTTCAGTTCCGATGCAAAATATGAATCGGGAACAGGCTGGCCGAGTTTCTGGAAACCCTATTCTCCTAACAGTGTAGTGTTAGTCGAAGATCATAGTCTAGGAATGGATAGAATTGAAGTTTTATGCAGCAGATGCGGCGGTCATTTAGGTCATGTTTTTGATGATGGCCCGGCACCAACATACAAAAGATATTGTATAAATTCTGCAGCATTAATATTTCAGAAGTCAAATGATAAATGATAATTACGTATAAAGGTATATGGGTATAACGGTATAAAGTAAGTTTCGATAGAATTAAACGATATACCTCTATACCCTTATAACCTTATACCCTTAACCCTCCCCTTCCTACATTGATTTATCAGCTTTTACATTTGCATCTTCAATCATAACCGGATAAGAATAACCGGCACCAAAGTCCTTGTTAACAGCAACCGTTCCCTCGGCAACAACAACATCTCCAACTTTTACAATGTCCTTACTGGTTATCATCAAATCATAATCATTTGATGAACCTGTTCCATCTTGGATGTGTATCCAGTTGCGTCCCATAATATTAGGATTAAACTTGGTAACTTTTCCTCTCACTTTAACAGTTTTACCTGCAAGATCATTTTTATCGGCATAAATCTGTTTTACAGTTTTGCCATCGCTAAGAGGTTTTACCGATAAATCTTCTTTAGCAGAAGTAAGTTTAGGATGATTAGGAACAATATCCATATTACCCGGTGTTTTTGAAACACGGTCAACAAAAAGTATCGATTCAAAGTCCCTATTTAATGCTTCACTGTGGAAATTTTTCATTTCCATAGCTTTTCCAAAATACAAAGTTTCACCTTTCTGAACCTGCATCTGCGGAACAGCAATCCAATATTCATTATCGTTTTCTTTAACTTTCAAATAAGTATAATTTGACGCATTTATATTATCTTCAACCACAACTTTATGAAGATTTTCAGACTGCATAGCTGATTGATTAGCAGCATTTTTTTCAGGTTCTTCTTTTTTCTCACAAGCTGAAAAACTTATTGCCAACAACATTAAAATAACAATCGATAACCGGTGCATGATTTCTCCTTTTATAATAAATTACAATTTAATATGCGAATATAAGAAAAGGATCGTTAAAAAAAGATGAAGAAAATTATCAAAATAAAGTCTTTGTTTTCATTACAATTGTTAAGACATCCTGTAAATTTTTCTTTAAATCTTTCCATTTATTTTTATCATTGAGAACAAATTTCTGGTTCACTTCCAATTCAATTCCAATATAATCTGTTTGATTAAATTTCTTCCTCAAATAAGAAGTTAATCCATCTGAAATTCCTAGATAAGGATAATTAAATCTAACCTTTAAGCCTTTTTTCAATAATGATAATTCATTCCTAAATAAAACAGCAAAATCTTTTTCCTCTTTCCTTTTAGGATCAAACAAAATTCCGATATCTGTATTTCTTACTTTATTGTTCAGAACAGGAGTAAAAGAATGTACGGAAATATGAATTATCTTGTTTCTTCGGGATATTAATTTCCGTATTTGATTTTCAACTTTATTTCTGAAAGGGAAATAATATTTTTTTAATAATTCATTTTTTTCATTTTGATTTAATTTTTTTGTGAATACGGAAAATAAATTCTTATTTGTAATTGAACGATTTAGTTCGACTAAAAGTCTGCTTATTTGTGAGTAATAAAAATAACCACCTGCTTTTTTTGATATTTCTTTTGCAAGCTCTAATGCACCTAAATCATATCCCTCATGTGATGCCAAAATATTTTTGTCTTCTTTAAATAAATCTGAATATTCTTTGGGAATTTTGCTTCCCCCGTGCTCACAAGTTATAACCGTGATCATGGGATAAACATTTTGTTATTTGCTAAACAACCGGAGAGATTATTATAAATCTTTAGGACATTATTATGTGAAAAATCACCGTTTAAAGATTTTATAATTCTTGATGATAAACTGCCATATTCTAAAATCATTTCCATATTTTTAATCCATGTTTCCTTCTGCAAATTGAAATTATCAATAATTTCATTCATTAAATATTTCCATAATTCGCAAGCCGAACATTTTTTCTTTTCCGTATATCCAAAAACATTTAAATATTCTTCATCATCAATTAATGAATTTTCACCTTCTTTTATTATATTAAGAAATATCTGTAACAATCTTTCTTCATCACATTCAATTTGTTTTTCTAATTTTATCCATTTTTCGTCAATCAATAATTTCAAAGTATTTACAATAGAATATACAATTGCAATATCAGCAGACGGACATTCCTGGATATCAATAACTCTAATTTCGATTGTGTTTCTGTCAAACCTGGCAATAGCCCCCCGCGAGTTTACCCATTCATTATGAAGAATTCCTTCTTTATCAAAAGGAGATAAATCGGAATATATTTTCTTTAGAATTTTATTTTCATAATCTGCTTTATTGAAGACTCTTTCCGGGATGATTTTACCGGCAATTGAAGGAATCATTGCCTGATTTTTTCTATAAACTTCAAGTCTTGTATCTAAATATCCTGAAACTTTTCCATCTATAATTGGTGTACTTGCACTTATTGCGGGAATAATCGGCAGCAGAAGTCTAATTGCTGCATGAAGCTTCTTAAACTCTTCATCATCTGCAAAAGGAAGATTTAAATGAAGGCTTTGTAAATTGCTCCATCCAGGCCCCCTGCAATCAAATATTTTATTATATGTTTCATAAGTAACATTATATTCATGCGGCCACAGCATAGTTTCTTTCAATGGATCCATGAAGGGATGCATACCGGTCGGCAGAAGCATGCAGTTATATTTCTGTAAAATATTATTTATGTCTTTTACATTTTTTACAAACAATTCATCAAGTTTACTTAAATCTTTCCTTGGACCATTTGTTTTAATTTCAATAACATGTAAAACTAATTCATTGGACCAAGCTGCTTCATCAAATTCAACATCAGATACAAATTCTCCCTTAACATCATAAATTATTTTATCCGCAATTGGTTTTACGGAAAGAGATTTGTTATCAACAATCATGTATTCGAGTTCTACACCATAACCGCCAAATAAATGGATAGAGGAGATCATAAATGCAATTCCTTAACTTTTCTAATCTTATCTATTCTATTTTTGAATGATTGCATTACCACCCGATATAGTTTGTCCTTCAATTTTAAATCCTCAACACCAAAATCTATACTGGGATTATCGTTTACTTCAATAACGACTATCTTATCCCCTTTTTGCTTTAGATCAACACCATAAAGTCCATCCCCGATTTGGTTAGCAGCTTTTACTGCAATTTCTACAACTTTGGGCGGAACTTTTTTTATTAATAGGGTTTCAAAATTTCCATAATTCGAATCTCCGTTTTCATTCCAATCATAAATCTGCCAATGATTTTTTGCCATATAATATTTGCAGGCAAAAAGAGGTGTTTTATCCAGTATCCCGATTCTCCAATCGAATTCGGTTGGTGTAAATTCCTGGGCTATAATTAAATCGGAAGAATCGAGAAGCTTTTCGAGTTCTACTTTTAAGGTTTCGCGATCACTTACCTTTGTTACGCCTTGCGAAAAAGAACTGTCTGGTTTTTTAAGAACGCAAGGCAAACCAATTGCTTTTTCAACAAATTGAATATTATCTTTATGAACAATGATGGTCTTGGGAGTTGGGATTTTTGCTTTTCCCAGCAGCTCGGCAAGATACACCTTATTTGTACATTGCAAAATAGACCAGGGATCATCAATTACAACTAATCCTTCGGCAAATGCTCTGCGAGAAAACCTATAGGTATGATTGTTAACCGCTGTAGTTTCCCTAATAAAAAGTGCATCAAATTCTGGAATCCTGTTGAAATCCTCTTTATCGATAATTTCAGTTCTAATTCCAATAGTTTCCCCAGCTTCGATAAAATTATCTATTGCCCTACTATCCGAAGGGGGGAGTTTGTCTTCTTCATTAAAAAGAATGGCAAGATCGTAGTTAGCCCTTGATATTTTTGAAGATGAATATCTTTTTTTTGAAAAGTAAGAACGAGCAAATTCTACAACATATGGTTTATGATTTTCAGGAATATCAACCAAAGAAATTGGTGAAATGTTCTGCAAAATCCACTTCTTATCGTAAAAAAATTTTGCTCTTAAAAGTGGCGCCTGAAATAGACTATACAATTGGAAGCATAATTTATCATATTGTTTGGCAATATTTCTTCCAAAATAAATACTTAATGTGAAGTCTTTTGATTGAATCTTGGAAAGACTTTTTTGAATAAGTTCCTCTATATCATCAGAAATAATTCTTATTAAAGATTTTGACTTTAAATCCTGAATAGTTGATATGTTGGGAAATGCACGGTGCCCGCGGGCTTCTGCAAGAAGTGATACATAATACCCTGTGCTTTGATACCTGTATGATTTGCATAAATTAAAAATTCTTGCGGATTCTATTTCGGCATATTTACTTTCAGTTAAATACGATTTGGCTGCCGCTATTTCAATATCTTCTCTATAAAAATCCAGGTCGGCGGGATTATTGGTTACAACAATTTTTCTCATTTTTTATCTTTAGGCTCAATAATTAATAATATAGAATCATAGGTAACAATTCCAAGTAGAATTGAATTAATTAACCTGCTAACTTTAACGGAATAGTAATTACTATTAAAGGGGTGGTTTGTATATGGATCAGCTATTACAACATGCTTCTTTTCTTCGTCATAACCACATAATACTACAAAATGCCCCATAGGATAACCTTTAACATCATCATATTTTAATCTGTTATTTTTTATTGTAGACTCTCGTTTACTTTGATACAAATAAGTTGCACTTAAACCGGTTAAGATAGGGATTCCTTTTTCAAAATATTTCTTCAATAATGATGGGATTAGTTCATCATAGCGTATTTTACCTCCCATTTCCAAAAATCGAATATATGCCTTGGAAACAATTTTTAATTTTTTATTTCTTTTATAATAATATTGTTCTTTTAATTTTGAAATTATATCCACATTATTTTTAAACCAGGTTGGATCAAAAACATTAAGATTATAAGTATATAATTTTACATTATAACCTCTTTCCAGTGCATGGCAAGCTAAAAACACGGCAAGGGTTCCGCCGTCGTTAAAATAAGTTACCTGTGATACAACCTCCTTCAAACTTATTTTGTCTCCATAATATTTATATACAGCGTGAAGGCTTGTAGGACCGCATGTAGTATCATTAGGCTGATTTTTAATTTTAATCTGCAGCATATACGATTTTATAAAATAATGTTAAATTTATAGATTAAATTTAATATTTAATTTAATATTTAATATTGATATAATATTGACTACTACTTATTTTAATTTATGTATTAATGTGCCAGTCGTCTATAGTGAGTTTTTTTATTTTTGCAGATTTTAAAGTAACTCGCATATGTTCTAAAATGATATATTCTTAAAGCTTTAAAAAACAAAAGGTTAAATGAATAAAATTTCTTTAAATAAGCTGGAAGCTTCCGAAAAAGACGCTCCATTAAAAAAAGATATTAGAGAATTAGGATTTATTTTAGGAAATATTCTAAAAGAGCAGGAGGGAAAAGATTTATTTGAAACCGAGGAAAAACTCAGAGCACTTACAAAATCCCTTCGTACAGATTATGCCGAAAAAACGCGAAAAGAAATTATTTCATTGATCAATTCTCTTTCTATTGAAGATGCATATAAAGTTGTACGAGCTTTTTCAACTTACTTCATTCTCGTTAATGCGGCAGATGAAGTTCATAGAATTAGAAGGTACAGAGAAACCCTGATGCAAAACAATACACCCCATGAAAATTCAATTGAAGAGGCTTTGCATTATCTTAAAGAAAAATCTCAAGCAGGTGTGGATAAAAATGAATTGGAAAAAATATTAAATGATATTAGAATAATTCCAGTCTTTACTGCCCATCCAACCGAAGCAACACGGCAGACAATTTTAAGAAAAATATTAAAGATTAGTCAATTATTGCTTAAAAGAGAATTATTAAAAAATACCCCCGAAGAAGAAGAAGAAATTAAAATCCAGCTTCAAACAGAAATTACTCTTTTATGGCAGTCAAATGAAATTCGTTTTCACAAAGTAACTGTAAGGGATGAGATTCAAAGAGGACTGTTTTTCTTTAAGGATGTTATTTATGAAATAATGCCACAATTTTATTTAACTCTAAATTCAAAGCTTAAAAGCGAATATAATTTCGATAAACCCGCCCCGAATGTTTTGAATTTTGGTTCATGGATGGGTGGGGACAGAGACGGGCATCCTTATGTTACCGTAGATTTAACTAAAGAAACTCTATTAAATAATAAGAACCAGATTATTAATCTTTATTTAAAAGATCTTCCTCCGCTTTATACTTCTTTGAGTTCTTCATTAAATATAATTGGTGCCGATAAAAAGCTTCAACGTTCCGTTGAAAAGGATAGAGAGCTTTTAGATTCCAAAACTAGTGATGGAATAATGCGCGATCCTTCTGAAATTTACCGGACTAAATTATTATTAATTGCAGAAAAACTTCAGAATACAATTGATAACAAAGAAACCGGATATGAAAATGCAAATGAAATGCTTGAAGATTTTCAATTGATTTACAACAGCCTTGTAAAAAATAAAGGGGAAATAATAGCTGATTATAAAATTCTACCGCTTATCTATAAGATAAAAACATTTGATTTTCATTTGGTATCAACAGATATCCGGCAGAATTCCCCGATGCTTCGTTTTGCAATAAATGATATTATGAGTTATTCGGAAGTTAGTTCCAACTTTGAATCTTTAAACGAAGATGATAAAGTCGAAATTTTAACTAGAGAAATCTTAAGTTCTCGTCCTTTGAAAAATGCATTCAGTAATTTAAAAAGCATAACAGAACAGGTTATTGATGAAATTGAATTAATTAACTGGGGCAAAAAAAATATATCAACTGGAGCCTGCAATGATTACATAATTAGCAATTGCTCAACCGTAAGTGATGTTTTAACTGCATTGTTACTTGCAAAAGAAGCTGGTGTAGTTATTGTGCAGCAGGGTAAAATAATAAAATCAAATCTGGATATTCTCCCATTATTTGAAACAATTGAAGATTTAAGAAAATCTCAAGAAGTCATGCTATCGCTTTTTAAGAACAAAGCATATGCAACTCATTTAAAAACCAGGAATAAAATCCAAAAAATAATGATAGGATATTCGGATAGTAATAAAGACGGCGGAATTGTAACATCAAATTTTGAACTGTATAAAGCTCAAAAAAACTTGAAGAAATTGTGCGATAAAGAAAA
>Ga0315554_1001181_pt1 | contig 15434 bp, 8 predicted proteins | sample SalMarSW160370MG_FD_202114 | JGI IMG/M metagenome (GOLD analysis project Ga0315554, IMG submission 202114) | Salt marsh sediment microbial communities from the Plum Island Ecosystem LTER, Massachusetts, United States - Salt Marsh Sediment SW1603-70 ... | reverse complement strand
ATTTCTCTGCAGCCTGGTATTCACCCATAGCATTGATTATCTTTGCTCTTCTATCTCTTTCGGATTCTGCCTGACGTGCCATTGCTCTCTGCATATCCTGCGGAAGATCGACATGTTTGATTTCCACAGAGGTCACTTTTATACCCCATGGGTCTGTTTGTTTGTCAATAATACCCTGAAGTTCCGCATTGAGTTTGTCTCTCTCGGATAAGAGCTCGTCCAATTCCGCACTGCCTACAACACTTCTAAGAGTTGTCTGTGAAATCTGAGAAGTGGCAAATTTGTAGTTTTCAATTTCAATTATTGCCTTCTCGGGGTCCATAACTCTGAAATAAACCACGGCATTGACTTTTACGGAAACATTATCTCTCGTTATTACATCCTGAGTCGGGACGTCGTGGGTGACTACTCTGAGGCTTACCCTGACAATTTTCTCGATACCCGGAATAATAAGCACAAATCCCGGTCCTCTTACCCCGGCGAATCTTCCAAGGCGAAAAACAACAGCTCTTTCATATTCCTGGAGTATGTTTATCGCATTGGCAAGGATTATTAAAACTATTACTACTATGACTATTAATGCACTCAACTTATACCTCCTTTTTTTTAACTTTTATAGTAAGACCGTTAATTTCTATTACTTCTACCTCGCTGTCTTTCTTTATTTTATTATCTGATATGGCGTTCCAGTATTCTCCTCGAAGGAATGCTTTTCCACCTTTAGAGTCTATATAGCTTACAGCTTTGCCCGTTGCCCCTGTTAATCCTTCTTTTCCTGTTATAGGTTTTCTTCTCATTGTTTTTAGTGCAGCTCCTAAGGCGAAGATAAGGAATGCGGCAGTCGTCCCTACAGCAGCAAAAATTAATGGTTTTGAGATTTGTAGAAATTCGAGATCGGAATTTATTAGCATCATTGAACCTATAGACATAGATACAATACCTCCTATAGTTAAAGGTCCGTATGTAGGTGTTAGTACTTCCATAACGAACATAGCAATACCGAGTACTATCAGGGCAACGCCCGCGTAATTTATGGGAAGGGTTTGGAAAGAATAAAATGCAAGGATAAGACAAAGCGCGCCTAAAAGACCGGGAATTATTGCTCCCGGGCTTCTTATTGCGAATATAAGACCATATACGCCGATTAAGAATAAAATATAAGCAATATTTGGATTTGAAATCAAACTCAGAAATTCTTCCCTGAAATTCATCGGTATTTCTTCGGTTTCCGCGTTTTTTGTATCCAATTTTTTTGAACCTTCCGGAAGTTCTACTTCCATGCTGTGAATCTCTTCCAGCAGTTCATCTACAGAAGAAACAATTAAATTGATTATTCCTAATTCCAGGGCTTCTTCAGCCGTAGCGGAGACAGATTCCCGGACCGCTTTTTCAGCCCATTCTATATTTCTATTTCTTTTCTTTGCTATTCCCCGTATGTAAGCAGCCGCGTCTTCTGTTACTTTTTCCATCATTGTATCATCCGGTTTTTTCTCCTCTCCTCCTCCGAGACCCTGCGGGGAGATTGATACAGGATGAGCCGCTCCAAGGTTTGTTCCGGGTGTCATTGCGGCTATATGAGCCGCGTATGTTAGGAAAACTCCGGCAGAGGCATCTCTTGCTCCTGAGGGATGAACGTAGATAATTATAGGAACAGTTGAGTTTAATTCGTTTTTAACTATCTCACGCATGGCGCCGTCGAGTCCTCCGGGGGTGTCTATTAAGAGAATTAATGCTTCTACGTCCTTTTCTTCAGCTCTTTTAATGACTCTTTCTACATAATTTGCTGTGACGGGCCCAATAATTCCCTCTACTTCGCCTATAATAACAGTATTCGCGAAAAGCAATAAGATTAAATGCATGAAACTATAATACTAAAGGTGAACAGTTAAGTCAACCCTGTTTTATTCACCCACAAACCACCCATAAAGCTATTAGCTGTTCGCCATTAGCTTTTTGCATTAACCCCAGCCTCAAAATCCAAAAATCTAAAAGCTTAACAAAAAACATAAATTATACCAAGTATTTTTCAAGCTAACAGCTAAAAGCCAAAAGCTAAGAGCTACGTTAAAGAGCCAATATTATGAGTAGTTTTTATTTGTTAGATTACAGTCTACCAACCACTAACCACTTACTATAATTTGCACTTGACTTCTAACGGTAATTTCCTATTATGGTTTCGTATGACTGACAAACAATGGGATATATTAATTAATGTTATAAACGGAGAAAAAGTAAATCCTTTGCCCGTTGGTTTTATTATAGACAGTCCGTGGCTGCCTAACTGGTTTGGTATTTCCATACTCGATTACTATTCAAATGATAGTTTATGGTTTGATGCCAACATGAAAGCCATAAAAGAATTTCCCGATGTAATTTTCTTGCCGGGTTTCTGGTCGGAATATGGTATGTGTACCGAGCCATCCGCTTTTGGAGCAAAAAGTATTTTTCCCGCGAACGCGTTTCCAAGTGCTGAAAAAGTTATTAATTCTACAGAAGAGATAGGAGATTTAGGAATTCCAGATTCGGAGAAGGATGGACTTCTTCCCTTTATGTTGAACCGATTAAAGTTAGCTCAACCTAAAATTGAAGATGCAGGCCATAAAATAAAATTTTCTATTTCGAGAGGTCCTTTAAATATCGCGGGTTTCTTAATGGGTATGACTGAATTCCTTATTTCGATAAAAACAGAACCGGAGAAAGCGCATTCTTTATTAAAGAAAATTACAGAGTTTCTTAAAAAATGGCATCTGATTCAAAAGGAAGCTTTTTCTTCAATAGACGGAATCTTTATTCTGGATGATATAATTGGTTTTATAGGGGAAGAAGACTTTAAGACTTTCGGTTTGCCTTATTTTAAAGAACTATATGAAACAGATATGTCTGTAAAATTTTTACATAATGATGCTTCTCATAAATCATCGATTAAATATTTGCCTGAAATGGGTGTTAATCTTTTCAATATGGGTTTTGACACAGACCTGAATGAATTAAAATCGAAAACCAATAATAAGGTTACTATGCTTGGCAATATACCTCCGAGAGATATTCTTGCGAAGGGTAGTGTGAATGATGTCAAAAAATCTGTTAGCAAATTAATCGGTTCTATCGAAGACAAATCCAATATAATTCTTTCCTGTGGTGGAGGAATGCCGCCGGACGTATCGTCGAAAAACATTAACGCTTTTGTAGAGACAGTTAAATCGTATAATTTTAAATAAAATATCAAAATTTAAAAAACAAAAATTATAATTACTGAAGCTATTAGCCATTAACTTTTCGCAATTGGCTTAATATAATTTTCTTTAAAAGCTAAAAGCCAACAGCCAGAAGCCAAGAGCCGAATCTTTTATATTTTATGTTTTTGCAGTATAGGTTCTCCCTGTAATTGGAAAAGACAGTATATTACAATAGCACAATAGCATTGACAAAATAAAAAAAACTAATAGTTTTGTTTTAATTAAAAGTAAATCTTTTAAGGAAACTTTAATTTATAAAAGTTATTATTAATATTTAAGATAAAGAGGAGGAATTGTGTCTGTTCTGGAAGAAATGCAGGAAAACGTGGTCGCTGGAAATGAAAGTAAGGTAGTAGAGTTGACTCAAAAGGCTTTAGATGAAGGTCTTGCTCCGGAAAAAATTCTTAACGATGGTTTTGTTCCCGGGATGGAAATTGTTGGACGTAAATTTCAGGAAAACGAAATTTACGTTCCTGAGATGTTAATGGCAGCCAGAGCTATGAAAGCAGGTATGAAGTTGCTTGAACCTTTTCTGACTGAAGCGGGAATAGAACCTATAGGTAGGATTGTTATCGGAACCGTAAAAGGCGATTTGCATGATATTGGTAAGAACCTTGTGGCTATGATGTTGGAAGGTGGCGGTTTTGAGGTGATAGATGCTGGTGTTGATGCTTCGCCTCAAAAATTCATGGATCTGGTGAAGGAAAACAAACCGGATATTCTATGCCTTTCAGCTCTTTTGACCACAACCATGGGCGAAATAAAGAAAGTAATAGATGCCTTTAAAGAAAATGATCTTCGGGATGATATAAAAATAATGGTAGGGGGTGCTCCCCTGACCGATGACTATTCAAAAGAGATTGGTGCCGATGGTTACTCTCCTGATGCCGCATCTGCTGTAGATCTTGCGAAAGAATTATTGGGTAAATAGATATAATAAATAAGGATTAACTTAAATGGGGAAACTCATAGATTTAGCAAATTCTTTTTATTCCGAAAATAAGCGTTTGGTTGCTCCTCTGCTTGGTTTTCCAGGTGTTAAATTGGCTGGTTCGAGTATAAAACTCGCACAGCAGAACCATAAAGAACATTTTAAGGTGGTTAGTTCACTTGTTGGTAAATTTAGTCCGGATATTCAGTTTGTTCTTATGGATCTCTCGGTAGAAGCCAATGCCCTCGGGTTAAATACGATTTTTCCTCCGAATGAATCGGCTACGGTTCTTAAGAAAAACAAAGAATTTTGTCTCGATGATCTGTCTTTGCTCAGAGACGTTGAGTTCGATAGCGATGGTAGACTGCTTAGTTATGTTAGGACGGTAAAATTAATGAAACACGAGTTCCCATCCGATGTAAAGGTTGGGGCCTATGTATCCGGACCTTATACTCTGACGGGTTTGATTGTTGGCGCTCAAGAAGCAGGTCTTATGGTTGCCAGAGAACCTGACAAACTTGAAAAAATCTGTACTTTTACTACTGAATGTATAGTTAAATATACGAAGCTTCTTCTTTCTGCCGGCGTGGATACGGTCTGTGTTCTCGAACCAAGTGGTGTGATGTTAGGTCCTTCACATTTTAGAAAGTTCTCAGCGGTGAATGTTAAAGAAATCGTCGAAATTTGTCATCGGGGAAATGTAGATTGCGTATATCATGTATGCGGCAATAGTATGCATCTTATCGAAGAAATGGTTCAATCAGGAGTGGATGCGCTGAGCCTCGATTCTAAGGATAATAATGTAAATCTTTTAGAAGTTGCCAATAATGTTCCGAAAAAAATAGTTATAATAGGAAATATGAGCCCAACTAAAACCATTATTTACGGAAATCCGGAAGAAGTAAAATCAGAAGTACGAGATTTACTCGAGCTTATGGATCGATTTTCTAATTACGTGCTTAGTACCGGATGCGACTTGCCGTTGGAAACTCCCCTCGATAATATTTCCGCCTTTATGCAAACCGGACGAAACTATGTTGTATCTTCCGGAAATTAATTGATTGGTTAGTAGTATTTACGAAATATATTTGTATGCGTTTACAAAAATTATAATTTATACGTTACGGCCTAATAAGGTTGCCTTGGATCTTTCATTCTAAAAAAAACATCCAGTATTGTAAAAAATAAAAATAGAAATTAGAATTTTTGCGTGTACGCATATAAAAAATCTCTAATTTTATATTGGATATATCGTTGTTCGTTTAAATGTTTTTTATATTGTATATAATTGAAAATATTAATTAAATGTTATAAAAATTTTACCCTTGACAATCTCTGTATATTACATTAAAATAAATTCTAATAAATGCTCTTACATTAATTATGTTAGAGTTAGATTTTTTTATTGATAAATTTAAAGGTCATCCATAACCTGATGGATAAATAGGATAAAGTAGTTTGCATTACTAGGAAAATTGATTATATTTAATTGGTAATGGCATTAAAGAGTATTTTTTTTGTTAGCTAATTTGAGGAGGGGGTTATACAGAGTTCTTACTCGAGAGTTAGTTTTATATCTTTTTTTATTATATTTTATTTGTATGAACTTTGTGCGTGTGATCATTATTTTTCAAAGGTCCCTACTTATGTTTTAAATAATTTATTGAAAATTAAGGAGGTATGCACAGAAAAAATATCTTTTTTTCTTTTCTTTTGTTTGTCTTGTTTAACTTATTTTTTAAAACCTAAGGAAAGGAGGTTTCAGTGAAAGGATCAAGAAGGAGACGATTATCGTTATCCAGATGGTTTTTTTATGGCTTACTGATAGTTTTGTCGTTATTTTTATTTAGTCCGGAAGCGGAGGCTGCTGTTACCGGAAAAATTGCCGGTGTTATTGTAGATGCTAGAACAGGTGAACCTCTACCTGGTGCTAATGTTTTAATCGAAGGTACCGAGAGGGGAACTGCCTGTGATGGTGATGGTTATTATTACATAATAAGATTGGAGCCTGGGATTTATAGTATTCAGGCAAGGATGATGGGCTATAAGACTGTTACGAAAACCGGTGTTAGAGTTACATCCGGGCATACAAGCCTGCTTGATTTTGAATTAGAGTCGACAGTTGTGGAAGGAGAAGGTGTGACAGTTCAGGCTGAAAGAGAAGTTATCAAGATGGACCTTGCCGGAAGTTCTTTTTCCGCCGATAGGAGTGAAATAGAGGCGGTGCCTCTTATCTCTGACGTAACTCAATATCTCAACTTACAAGCAGGAATAGACGGTTGGAGTATTAGGGGTGGTGGTATGGATCAAACCAGACTGATGGCTGACGGATTATTGCTTGTCGATAATCTTTCAAATGAGCCTGTCATGATGCCCAACCTCAGCGAAATAAAAGAGCTTAATTTAATAAAAGGAGGATTTAACGCGGAATATTCAAATGTTCGTTCGGGAGTTGTAAATGTGGTTACCAGAGAAGGTTCTGCTAATAGATACGAAGGTTCTTTTGAGTTCAGATTTACTCCGGGTTATCAAAAACATAGTGGTCAATCTATATTCGACCCTGACAATTACAATAACTCGGTGTTTTTATGGAATAAGCTGGATACAGGTTACGTATGGAATATAGTGGGAGGAGATACTGTTGGTCTTGATACGGTTATTAAATATGATAGTATATGTTGGAAAGGTACTGGTAGTGTATGGGGAAACCGTAGAAGCCCGTTTTATGATACAATTAAGGCAAAATCATATCCGAGTTTCCGAGGATGGGAACTGGAGGCAGGAGCTGACGCCGATATCATCACTCCTGAAGAATATCGGGATATGTTAATCTGGCTGCGTCGTATTGATACTGAAGGAGATACTTCTTTGCCCAGTTGGGATGAACTTATGCCGGATTCGGCATATGCTCCGATCTATGAAATTACAGGAGATGATACTACAGTCGTGGGATACAATAAGTTTGCCTGGGAACCAAGAGAAGATGAAGAATGGCCATGTAAATACGGCGATAGGGCGGATTGGACCCTGGACGCTGGCTTTGGAGGTCCAATTCCCCTTATTGGAGCTTATCTTGGTGATATGAGTTTTTATGCTTCGTACAGAGACCATAATGATGCGTTTGCGCTTCCCGATAGCAGGGATTATTATAAGGAACGCATGACAAGTTTAAAACTGACCGCACGTTTTGGGAATATTAAGCTGAATTTAAGGGGCGCTTACTCGATTATAAATTCCCTTTCTCCGTGGGCTACAGGGTATCAAATGGGTAATGCAAATTATTTCTACGGTTATAACGGACAGGTTTACTTAAGAAGTGGAATGGATATGATAGACCCCACCGGGGAGTGGAATGGAATAAATCACGGGAGTGATAAATTGAGTGGCGGAAATCTGTATAGAGCAAATGCGTTATCTCCGTTAGATGTTATTTCCAGAATGTACGGTCTTACACTACAGCACGCCTTGAGTGAGAATACTTTTTATGATGTGAAACTCACCTATTTACGCACAGATAATGATGCTAGATTTTATTATGATGTGCCTCGCCGTATAATGGGAGATACGGTGGTGAGATGGTTTGGAGATATGGTGATAGGTGGAGGAGATTATGCGGTTGATAATATACCGTATGGATTTGCTGTTCCTGTTGAGGAAGATGCCGTAATTACGGATATAGGTGGTTCGAATTATGGGTCCACTCATCAACTTGGAACCTGGAATACTTCATGGTCAGAGACCTATAATGCGAGTTTTGATATAACTTCACAGTTGGATAAGTATAATCAGATAAAATTCGGTTTTTCGGTTCAGTACGATAAACTGCATGAATATTGGATTGCTACTGACGGTTGGACCTGGCCGCCAGATACTGTAGATCCAACTGAGCATTCCGGCCAACAGTATATATATACCAACTATGATGCATATCCGATTCTTGCAGGCGGCTATATTCAGGACAAGATTGAATTCGAAGGAATGTTTGCCAATTTTGGTTTGAGGTTCGATTACTCGGATCCAAATACCGAGTGGCCAACGAGTGAAGATAGATATTCGTTGTTTTATTCTAGTTACATGAAAGATTCATTGTTGGCTCAGATGCCTATGGAGGATGCAAGTGCGGCCTTTAAGTTGAGTCCCCGTCTCGGGATTTCATTTCCTATATTGGAGATGAGTAAGTTGTTCTTCAATTACGGACATTTTTACTCTCTACCGCCCAACCATTATAGGTATAAAATTATCTGGGGCGATTCTAGAAGTCCGATTATTTTCCTGGGTAATCCGTCTTTAGATATGGAGAGGACAATTTCTTATGAGGTGGGTTTCGAGAGCAGTATAGCTAGTACTTACCTGGCAAGGGTTTCCGGTTATTATAAGGATACCGATAATGAATATGCTAATGTTACCTACACTGATTATTACGGGGATGTCAATTATATCACGGTCGAAAATACCGGCTATGGTGATATAAGAGGTTTTGAATTTGAGTTCAGAAAAGCTCATGGAAGGTTTCTTACAGGTTGGATAAATTACGATTACAGAGTAGAGACTTCAGGGCAAACCGGAAGAGATGCTTACTATGAGAACCTGGTATTGAATCAAACTGAGGGCAGAATAATGCCCGAAGAGGATAACCCTATTCCTCGACCAGTTTTTAGAACCCAAATTACATTAAAATCGCCGCAGGATTGGGGAGTATTTTTAGGAGGTTATGATCTTTCATTTCTGTACAGCTGGAGAGCAGGCTGGTATGATACGTATATGGGCGATAATACAGAAGAGATGAGAAATGAATTGCGAAACAATATCCGGTGGCAGGACGAACGTAATGTGGATATAAGCCTAAGAAAGAGTTTTGTAGTTGGTGGCGCTCCGATTAGTTTGTTCTTTGATGTGCACAATGTTTTTGATTGGGGGACTTTATCTTCTCAGGGCTTCAGTGACGGCTTTGACCGAAACGATTATATACGTTCCCTGCATCTTGAGGCATTTAATGAAGGACCTTGGTTAGACGATCCTTATAGAAACGGTCCGGCGGAAGGAGAAGAACCGGATCACATCGGAGATTTACGAAGTGAAGAGAAACCATATATAGATAATCCGGACAGAGAATACCTTTGGTACCTTAACCCGAGATACGTGCAGTTTGGGATAAGGTTCTCTTTTTAGTACGAGGAAAGGAGGTTATTGAAAATGAGACAAAAGAAATTATTAATATTACTGCTAACTTTATTTTTAGTGAGTACTGCACACGCCCAGCTTTTTAAAACCATCGATGTGGGAAAACTGCAAGCTTTCATATATGATCATGGTTGTATGAGTGAAGATGTTAGAAATTGCGGTAATGTTTATTACTTTAGAGGCAGTTATGTTACCTGGGATGACATTAACTACAATGATAATTTCGAATGGCCGGGAGGGCTTCTTAAGGATGCTGGGTTGTTCTTTGGGGCTAGAAACTGGACAGATACCACCGGGTATACCTGGGATGTTCATATTACCGGGCACGCCGCTCGTAAACGAGGCAATATAAATTATCAATTTGCTGTTCCGGATGAAGAGGGTTATTATATACGCAGGTATATGAGATATCCTCTTCCGCAGATAATTGTGGATGAACTGCATTTGGAAGCTCCGTTCCCAATGTCCGGAGACGAGGTGGCGCCCGAAAGAATGTGGGGAACTGCCGATGTAATGGTTGAATCCAACGTTAGGATGTCGATGGGTGTTGATGTAAAACAGAGAGTGTTGGCCTGGAGTCAGCCAGGGCATGATGATTACATTATATGGGATTGGACATTTGTAAATACTGGTAATGTAGATAGGGATCCGGAAATCGAACTTCCCGGGCAGACATTAAGTGATGTTTATATTACCAGAGTTATAGAGGCTATGATAAACGGTACCGGGGACAATAAAGTAATGGATACCTGGGCGGGAACAACAGAAGACCAGGATACGAGACTTTCCTATCCTCAGGATGATGATTCTCTTCGGATTAATTATGTTACTCCTCTTAGAGCAAAAGGTGCGGGTTATGATAGTTATGGTAAAAAACCCGGTACAGCGAGGACTCTTATGGACGGAGCCCGTTTTGCAGGTACAGCGGTTTTATTTGCTCCTAAAGATTGCGATGTTCCTCAGAATTATCCCATTTCGAATATTGCCGCGAGTAATGACCCTGCCCAGCCAAGTATGCATACAAGTGTGCTGGGTAATCCCAGCTTTATTATATGGGATTTTCCGGGAATGGACAGCGCTGGTTACCTAAATGCTTATGAAGTGATGGTGAAGGGTGTATTTGGTATCGACTCGACAAGCCCTAATTTTCAAGATGCTTATTATATGGATAGTGTTTACAATGTTTACGATACTACTGCCTCTGGTGTAAAGACTCATTATGAACAGCCTCTGGATAGATGGGGAGAGTTGGACCCATCCAGGGGATGGATCTATATGACAGATATTCCCGAGAGTTCCGACTATCGCAGGTTTGATCAGCAGGAGCATTTTTCTATAGGACCTTACCGAATGGAATTCGGGGATACCCTGAGGTATGTATATGCTTATGTAGGCGGAGCGATAAGTAGGAAAACTTCGTACCTCCTCGGGGAAGCGTGGAATAATGGTCAGGCCGCTTCTTACAGCTGGTTGACAGAATTAGATTCGGTTCAAATGGTAGAAGAGTTGAGCAAAAGAGATCCGATATTCAATTTATATTATGATACGGATCCGGGAATAGATCCTTTACCTTCAATTAATGATATAGCTAAGGATTTAATGGTGGCGACCGGCAAAGATTCTCTTTTCAACAACGGAATGAACGCGCAAAGAAACTTTAATATGAATTACAATATACCCGCTTCTCCCGCACCTCCTACGTTTTTCGCGGTTAATTCCAGGCCCGATATGATAGATTTAAGTTGGGGTTATGAAACCGCGACTCCTTCGAATCTTGCTGGTTTTAAAATCTACAGAGCAGCAGGTGCACATGTATTTGAGAAGGCAGCGGAAATAATTATTGGCGATTGGTCTTTACAAGATTCCGTTGGTCCTGATGTAAGAACATATGCGGATACGGTGGGCATTACCCCGGGCGCTGATTATTATTATGCTTTAACAGCCGTTAGTACCGTGGGGGTTGAGAGCGGACAGTTTTTAACACAGACAACTCAGCCTGCAAGATTGACATCTGAACCGAGAAGAACTCTCGATTCCGTAAGGGTCGTTCCGAATCCTTTGAATATAAGTAGTGCCGCATTAGGGAAATATGCAGATGATGAGAATAAAATAACCTTTGTGAATTTACCCGGTGAATGTACAATTACGATTTTGACCGAGTCGGGAAATCTGGTTACAATCATAGAACACAATAGCGGTGCCGGAATTGCTCAGTGGAACGATGGTCAGAGATATCTTGTTACGGATTCCGATCAGCGTCCTGTGAGCGGTATTTACATTGCTCATTTTGAAACTCCTGATGGCCAAAGCATTTCTCGTAAGTTTGTAATAGTTAGATAAGGGGGAGGAAAGATGAAGAAACTTATTCTTTTAATATCTCTGTTAATATTTGTTCTTTCGTTTAATGTTGATGCGGCTAGCAAGGTTGCCCAGGCAGGCTGCACTTTTTTAGATGTTGCTGCGGGGGCCAGAGCTGTCGGTATGGGAGAAGCTTTTACCGTATTAGGACAGGACGCTACCGCGCTCTTTTACAATCCTTCCGGTATAGGAGAAATCGAAGGTAAGTTCGATTTATCTGTTGGACAAACACAATGGATATCCGAGATTAATTATCTTTATATGGCTGCTGTTTATAATGCGGATGTATTGGGAAATTTTGGTTTCAGCCTTATATATCCTGATTATGGTGAGATTTATGGGACTAGAGTTGTCGAGGGCGGAGCCGGATATGAGGATACTGGTTTGTTAGATGTGGCATCATTTTGTGCGGGTCTCGCTTATGCCAGAGAGTTCACCGATAAGTTTACGATCGGAGGACAAGTTAAGTATGTTGCTCAACATCTGGGATCGAATGATTTTTTGGAAGTTTCGGAAGAGGGGGATTCTTCGAGTGTATCCAGAGAAAACGAGATTTCGACTCTCTCTTACGACTTCGGGCTTCTATTTTATCCCGGTTTCAAAAGTTTCGCTTTCGGTATGTCCGTTAGGAATTTTTCTCCCCGTGTAACTTATGAGCGAGTTGGTTTTGAGTTACCTTTAACTTTTGCTCTTGGTGTTGGTATGGATATTTTGGATCTTTTTGGAGAATATCCCGATTATTCTCTTAACATTGGATTGGAGGGATTGCATCCTCGCGATTGGGACGAACGGTATCATGTGGGCGGAGAATTCTCGTATAAAGATATGCTTTTCTTAAGGGCTGGATATAAATTCAACTATTACCTGGAGGGTTTAAACGCTGGAGTTGGTATAAGTATTGCAGGGGTGAAAATTGACTATTCATACAGCAAGGTCGAGCTGTATGACATGATCAATAGGGTCTCTGCCGGATTTTCGTTTTAGGAGAAACCGATCTGCAGTTTGAGGGGAAAATACCTGGTATTATTAAGGGGAAATAGTTACTCTTAATAAAGGTTTAAACTTTTGTTAGATTGAAAGGAGTGATATATGAGTTCTGATACACAGAATGTACCTATAACTGAGAGGATCGGTTATGCTGTAGGTGATACCGCGTCGAATTTATTTTTTCAAACATTTATTCTGTTTATAACGATCTTTTACACGGACGTTTTCGGTATCTCCGCCAAAGCGGTTGGAACCATGTTTTTAATCACCAAGATATGGGATGCGGTCAATGATCCGATGATGGGTATGCTTGCCGATCGTACGAAAACACGCTGGGGCAAGTTTCGACCTTACATCCTCTGGTTTGCCATACCGTTCGGCTTAATTGGAGTATTAACTTTTACTACACCTAATCTTAGTACGAGTGGTAAGCTCATTTACGCATACGTTACATATACATTGTTGATGATGCTTTATACAATTGTAAATGTACCTTATTCGGCTTTAATGGGAGTAATTACTTCCAATGCCAGAGTCCGTACCGTAATTTCGCAGTTTCGTTTTGTAGCAGCCTTTTTTGGAGGACTTATAGTTCAATACTCGGCCCTGCGGATGGTTCAGCGTTTTGGTGCGGGTAATGATGCTTTAGGCTGGCAGAGGGCAATGATTGTTCTTTCCAGTTTGGCTGTTGTGCTCTTGTTTGTTACTTTTGCATCGACGAAAGAAAGGGTCAAGCCTCCTAAGGATCAGAAAACCCGTTTGAAGGACGATTTACGAGATTTATCTAAAAATAAGCCGTGGTTAATGATTGGCGGAGCAACCGTATTCCAGCTTATGTTTATTCTTATTCGAACCGGCTGTATTATGTTCTATTTTACTTATTTTGTGCAGGATCAGGAAGTGATGCTTTTAGGTAAGGCCTATAGTTTTTCTTATCAGGGTATGGTGTCTGTCTTCTTTATGGCAGGTTCGTTTGTCACAATTCTGGGATCAATTCTTGCCGGCTGGTTTAGCAAGGTTTTGGGTAAGAAGAATACTTATGCCGGCTTTTTAGGTGCCAGTGGTATATTCGCAGCACTTTTCTTTTTCTTAGGCCCGAATGATATTATTCTAATGTTTGCTTTTCAGCTCCTTGTATCTTTTGCATTGGGTCCTGTGTCGGTGCTGCAATGGGCTATGTACACGGATACAGCCGATTATTCGGAACTGGAGACCGGAAGGCGTGCAACAGGGCTTGTGATGTCTGCTTCGCTATTTGCGCTTAAGCTTGGTGTAGCTCTTGGTGCCTCTATTTTAGCCTGGATCCTGTCCGGGTATGGTTATGTGCCCAATGTGCAGCAGACAGCAACATCACTTTTGGGTATAAGAATGGCAATTAGTATTTACGCGGCTATTCCTGCCCTTATTGGTGCAGGAATTATGTTCTTCTATCCTTTGACTAATGAAAGGATGGTTGAAATTGAAAAGGAATTAAACGCCAGACGTAGCTCTGAAACAGCTTAAAGCTAGGTTAATAAATAGGTTTTTTGAATAAATAGAATTGATTGATTAAAAGGCTTAAAGATTATGGAAATAGAGATAGAATTCTCTTGCATTAAGCTGGCTGTTTAAATTGTGCTGTTTGTTCTTAAGAATTGAACAGCAATAAAAACCCCGATTTTAAAAGGAGTTATATATGAATTCTGAAACACAGAGTTTGTCTATAAGAGAAAAGATCGGTTACAGTCTTGGTGATTCTGCTGCTAACTTCTATTTTCAGATATACATCGTTTTTCTGTTCTATTTCTATACCGATGTGTTTGGTATTTCTGCCTCAGTCGTTGGAACAATGTTTTTGGTCTCTAGAATATGGGATGCGGTAAATGACCCAATGATGGGTGCCCTAGCTGATCGAACTAAGAGCCGCTGGGGAAAATTTCGTCCGTGGATATTGTTTACGTCTTTCCCTCTGGCTGTCTTTGGAGTGTTAGCTTTTACTACTCCGGATCTTAGTACCGCCGCTAAAATAGTATATGCTTATGTAACGTACAATTTTCTTATGATATTTTATACTGCCAATAACGTTCCATATTCGGCATTGATGGGTGTTATGACAGGTGATACGGATGAGCGGACTGGTCTTGCTTCCTGGCGATTTACCTTTGCGATGGGGGCGGCACTAGTGATTCAGGGTTTGATGTTGCCTCTTGTCGGTAAATTCGGAGGCGGTGATGAGGCTAAAGGCTTTATGTTCGCTATGTTATTCTTTTCTTCTCTGGCTTTGGTATTCTTGTTAACTACATTTTTCACCACGAGAGAAAGAATAAAACCTGACCCGAGTCAAAAGACTTCAATAAAACAGGATTTATCTGACCTCTTTAAAAACCGCCCATGGCTTACCATGTTCATCGCTACAATTTTCGTATTTATCTATTGGTCTATCAAAGGAAGCGTAGGACTTTATTACACTAAATATTTTGTTAATCTTGAGAGTCTACAGAACTTCCTGCAGATTTTTGGTCTGGCTCGAAGCCCGGATGCAGATGTTGTTAAAGCAGGATTTACATTTTATAGTGTTGCCGGAAACCTTGCAATGATAATTGGAATACTCTTTGCCAAACCTTTTGCTGTTAGATTTGGAAAAAAGAATGTTTTCAGGTCGTGTTTATTCCTGGCGGCGTGTTTCACAGTTGTGTTCGTATTTTTAGCGCCAACAGCAGTTTTGTGGCAGTTTATCTTTAACATTCTTATTCAACTATCCT
>Ga0315554_1001180_pt1 | contig 15457 bp, 11 predicted proteins | sample SalMarSW160370MG_FD_202114 | JGI IMG/M metagenome (GOLD analysis project Ga0315554, IMG submission 202114) | Salt marsh sediment microbial communities from the Plum Island Ecosystem LTER, Massachusetts, United States - Salt Marsh Sediment SW1603-70 ... | reverse complement strand
GCACCCAGGGCGATGCCGCAGCCGTCATCTGAGCCACTTCCCCCCAGGAAGGTGGAGTAGGCCAGCGTGCTGCCCGCGGCATTCAGCGCGAGCACGAAAGCGTCCTCACTGCCGTTGCAGGTCGTGTCGTAGGCTCCTGCCGTTGCAGGGAAGTCGGCTGAGTGTGTGTAGCCTGCAACAATGGCTACCCCGCTTGCGTCCAAAACGAGGTCAAAGGAGCGCTCGTCATCGCTGCCGCCTACGAAGGTTCCATAGACCATGCTATCGCCTGCGGCGTTCAGTTTAGCCACAAAGCCATCAAAGCATGTATAGGTATATGGAGCCGTGCCGCAGGTGCCGCCACCTTGAGACCTGTCGTAGGCTCCGGCAGTGGTGGGGAAGTCGTCTGATGCGGTCGAGCCGGTGATGTAGATGTCCCCCCAGCCGCCCACTGCGATGTCGACGCCATAATCGTCGTTGCCGCCGCCGACAAACGTGCCATAGGTGAGGGCTGTCCCGGCGGCGTTCAGCGTGACGACGAACGCATCCATGCAGGTGTAGGCATAGGGCGCAAACCCGCACGTCCCGCCGCCGTGAGTTCTGTCGTAGGCGCCCGCGGTAGTGGGGAAGTCCCCTGAACCAGTATAGCCCGTCACGTACGCCACTCCGCTGCTATCCAGCGAAATCCCCTGGCTGGCGTCATGGTCGCTGCCGCCAACAAAGGCGCTGTAGACCAGCGCGCTTCCGGCGCTGTTGAGTTTGGCCACGAAGGCGTCCATTGTGCCGCCGTTGTAGGTCCTGTCATAAGCGCCTGTGGTGGTGGGGAAGCCGGTTGAATTGGTCGCGCCAGCCAGATAGACGGCTCCGCTTGCGTCCAGGGCGATACCAGAGCCCCCATCATTGTCGCTGCCGCCCAGGAAGGTGCTGTAGACGAGAGCGCTGCCCGCAGCGTTCAGTTTCAGCGCGAAGGCGTCGGAGTTCCCGTTGTGGCTGGTATCGTAGGCTCCGGGTGTCGTGGGGAAGTCGGATGACTCCGTGGAGCCGGTGACGTGGGCCGCCCCGCTCGCGTCCACGACCATGCCATCGCAGAAATCATAGGAACTGCCCCCAATGAACGTGGCGTAGACGAGGCTGGTGCCGGCGGCGTTCAGTTTGGCGACGAAGAGGTCGCGGTAGAGCCAGTCGCCATCGTAGTTGCAGGTGCCGTCGGTGCCGCAAGTCCGGTCGTAGGCCCCGGCCGTGGTGGGAAAGTCGCCGGAGCGCGTGGAACCCAAGAGATAGATGGAGCCGCTCGCGTCCACCTGTATGGCTTCTCCGTCGTCGCTGTCACTGCCGCCCAGGAAGGTGGAGTAGACCAAATCCGTGGGGTCGTCGGCAGCGGCGGACAACAGCGCGCCGAAATCAGGGAGCGACTGGATGAAGGAAGCCCGCGCCAGAGACAACTCGCCGTCCTGCAATCTCCACGCTGCCCCTTCGGCGATGGGCAGCGGCAGGGAGAACGCGCCCGCGGCGGTGGTCATCTCGATGCGGTTGCCGTCAAGGTGCAGGGCGTCGGCGCCGTCCACGCGCAGGCGGACGCCCGCCCCCAACGCAGAGCTCCCGACCAGCCGCCACGCCCATTGACCGCCAGCACTGGAGATTTCCAGGTCCACGCCCGGGTACAGGTCCACGTAGCGCACGCTGCCCCACACGGGCACATCGGAACGCCAGTGGTCGGGGTCGCTGCCGGTGAAGTAGGACACCTTGGTGTCCAGCCTGTTGAACGGTTCGAGGCGCGGGTGGGGATTGGCGCCGGGGAAGGACAGGCGCAGGTTCACACCCTGCTCGCCTTCGGACACGGCGAGCCAGATGGCATCTTCGGCCAGCCAGACGGCGTTGCCGGTGCCGAGCACCTTGAACTGCGCGCCGTCGGCGAACTGGCCAGCGTTCTCCACGAACATGAGAGGGACGCCCCCCAGAGTGCCGTCGGCCTGCACAGGCACAGGGGGTTCTTCCGCGGGAGAAGCCAGACCGGGCACTGCGAATAGGAGCAAGCCCAAGAGAGCGGTCAGATACAGCACAGTCGAACGTCTCATCGCCAACCTCCTTGGCTGTACGCGCAAAGGCCAATACGATCGGTGACCAGGGCTGCTGGCTGGGCTTGGTCTGGGCGTCGGTGCCCAGCGACCTGGCTGGTGCAGCCCGTGCGAGCGGGGAAACCTTCCTTGCTATGATTGTACACGCAAGATTCACGAATGTCAACGGTTTTTTGTAGAAACTTCAACGCATCTCCCAAGGGCCTTCATATTTCCTTCACACGGTTCTGGCATACTGAGGGCAGAAACACACATTTGGAGGTGAGAACCATGTCTAGAGGATGGATTGTTGCAAGAGTTGTTCTGGCAGTGCTGGTTCTGGCGTTGCTGGTGGGCGGCGGGTACGCGCTCTATCGGGGCGCCTGGGCCCACGGCTACAACGCGGGCCAGGCCCGCCCGGACCGGCGGGGAGATGACTGCTCCCTTGTGGCACGGCCACCCCTATCCCATGCGGCCCCATGGATTCGGCCTGGGACTGCTGTTCGCAATCGGGCTGGGGATCCTGTTCTTCGTGTTCATCGGCAAGATGACACGCATGGCGTTCTGGAGAAGGGCGATGGCCAGAGGGCAATACCCGCCCGACCCGCGCTGGGCCAAACACTGGGCCGCGCACAAGCACTGGCATCACCCACACGGCCCCATGCCCCCCTGGTGCTGGGGCGAGCCGCCGGAAGAGAAGGCGGACAGCGCTGAGAAGCCTGGACCGGGGGCCGAAGGCGGCGAGGCAGCGTAGCGAGCGCCAACTCAACCTCCCGGGGGCTCCGAATCCTCCGGGAGGTTGGCAACAACGACGAAAGGAGTGAGCGAGATGAATCGTCCAATGCCAAGCGTAGCGTTCAACATGATGGCGGCCATGTTCAAGGTGCGCGACTGGCTGCGCCCCCGCCGGGAGTTCCTGGTCGAGGCGGGAGTCAGGCCGGGGGACCGCGTGCTGGACTTCGGCTGTGGGCCCGGCGCGTACGTTCCCGATGCCGCCGAGATGGCGGGCGAATTGGGCAGAGTCTATGCCCTGGATATGCATCCTCTCGCCGTGCAACGCGTGCGGAAGATGGCCGAGAAGCATGGCCTGACCAACGTGGAAACCATCGAGTCGGACTGCGACACCGGCCTGCCCGACGCCAGCGTGGACGTGGTGCTCCTCTACGATGTGTTCCACATGCTGAGCGAGCCCGGCGCGGTGCTGGCCGAGGTTCACCGCGTGCTGAGGCCGGGAGGCGCTCTCTCGGTCAACGAGCCGCACATGGACGAGTGGGATCTGGTGGCGGGGGTATCGGCTGGAGGTCTGTTCAGACTGGCCAGCCGGGGCGAGAGAACCTACACCTTCAAGCCGGCATGATGGAGGAGGTGCAGCCGTGTTCAAGGACAGTCAGATGCCGCACAACCATTCCCCGGCGCAGAGCGATGTCTCCGGCGAAGGCTGGCTGCAGGTGTTCGCCGACTGGGAAGTCCAGGCGATTGCGCTGAACCTTCAGGAAGACGGCGACCTGGTGGCGGTACTGCGGACATGCTCCGTGTGGGTGGTTGATTATGAGGATGACGAGGCCGCGATTTTCCTCCGCGCCGGGAGTCTGGCCGACGCAGCCTAGCCCTGGTCTGCCTTGCGCGTTTGCGGCAGGCGTGGTACAAAGACCCTGCAGGAGCAGAGCATGTACGAGACGATTCTGGTCGTCGACGACGAACCGAAGATTGTGAAGCAGGCGCGGGACTACCTGGAGAGGGGTGGGTTCCGCGTTGTCACGGCAGCGGATGGAGAGACGGCGCTGGCCGTGGCGCGCCACGAGCGCCCCGATCTCATTGTCCTGGACTTGAACCTGCCTGGCTTGGACGGCCTCGACGTTTGTCGGGCGCTGCGCCGCGAGTCGGACGTGCCCATTATCATGCTCACCGCCCGCGTGGATGAGAGCGACCGCCTCGTCGGCCTGGAACTGGGCGCCGACGACTACATCACCAAGCCCTTCTCCCCCCGCGAACTCGTGGCCCGCGTGCGCGCGGTGCTGCGCCGCGTGCAGGGCGCTGTTCACCAGCCGGGGCTTGTCCGCGCGGGGGACCTGGAGATTGACCTGAACGGCCACCGCGTCGCCTGTGGGGGAGAGCCGATTCACCTCACCCGCACCGAATTCAACCTGCTGGCAATCCTGGCCCAGCATCCAGGTCAGACATTCACCCGCGAGCAGTTGCTCGACCGCCTCCACGGCGTCGCATACGAAGGGTTCGATCGCAGCATAGACGCCCACGTGAAAAACCTGCGCCGCAAACTGGAACCCGATCCCCTGGAGCCGCGCTACGTGCTCACTGTCTACGGCGTCGGCTACAAGTTCACCGACGAGGTGTGACGTTGAAGCGCAAGAAGTGCTTCGAGCACGATGAGCAGTGGCACGAACCGCCCCCTTGGGAGCATTTCCCGCACCGCCACGAATTCCGCAGGCCGTCCCGACACTGGAGGCGCAGGCCGGGGCTGCTCCTTATGCGCTTCCTGGTCGGGTTCGGCTTCGTGGCCCTGCTGCTGCTGGGAGGGATGGCAGTCTTCGCCTACCTGCTGTCTCAATGGTTCGGGGGCGGGCGCGGGACGGCTGTGCTCGTGTGGATTGGCGGGATTAGTCTCGCCCTGGCGCTGCCCATGCTGGCGGCCAGGCTGGCGCTGGGAGCCTACCGCCGCATCGCCATGCCCCTGGCAGGCGTGATGGACGCCGCCGATGCCGTGGCCGAAGGCGACCTGAGCGCCCGCGTGCCGGTACCCGACCACGGCCCCGACGAGTTCAGCCACCTGGCGCTGTCTTTCAACCGCATGGCCGAGGAACTCCAGCGGGCCGACCAGCAGCGCCGCAACCTGACCGCGGACGTGGCCCACGAACTCCGCACTCCGCTACAGATTATCCAGGGCAATCTGGAAGGCGTTCTCGACGATGTGTACGAGCCGACCGATGAGCATGTGAGCGCAACGCTGGACGAGGTGCGCCTGCTCACGCGGCTGGTCGAGGACTTGCGGACGCTTTCCCTGGCAGAGAGCGGCCAGTTGGCCCTCGTGTGGGAGACCGTGGACGTGGCGGAACTGCTGGCGGACGTGAACACCAGTTTCAGCGGCCAGGCCGAGGCTGCGGACATCGATGTGCGCGTTGAAGTCCAGGGCGATTCGGAGCAGATGGCCGTGGCCGCTGACGCGGGACGGCTGGACCAGGTGCTCGGCAACCTGATGGCCAACGCTCTGCGGCACACACCGCGCGGCGGGACCGTCACGCTTCGCGCGGAGCCGATAGAAGGCGGCGTTCGCATCACCGTCCGCGACACCGGCGAGGGAATCCCCTCCGAAGACCTGCCCTACGTCTTCGATCGATTCTGGCGCGGCGACCGCTCGCGCTCCCACGCAGGAGGCGCGGGGAGCGGCTTGGGGCTTGCCATCGCGCGGCAGTTGGTGCAGGCCCAGGGCGGGCGCATCTCCGTCCAGAGCCAGGTGGGCCAGGGGACGACGTTTGCCATTGAATTGCCAACTTCCTAGATGGCTGAGAGCAGGCTGACCCTCTCTGCGCCCAGTTGTGCCCTCCCTCACACATCGCGTATAATGGCTGGCGAGCGGCGGAGTTCGCGCACCGCGCCCATGCAACCGGCTCGAACCCGTAGGGAGGAAGAGATGAGTCCCACTGGCACTCGACGTGCAGGATGCTTCGGGAGGGGAGTTGGCATCATCCTGGCCGTTCTTTTCGTCTTTCTTACGCCTCTTGTCCTTGTCCTCTTCGACGTTCAGCACAATCTCCTGAACCCGGACATCTACAAGACCGCCCTGGCCCAGCAGAAGGTATATGACCAACTGCCTGCCCTGGTGGGAGAGCAGATTCTCCACAGCATGACCTACAACCCCTGCGAGGAGGACCCCAGCCAGTGCGAGGGCGAAGGCGGCCCCAGCGAAGACCAGGGACAAGGCGGCGCGCCCATATACTTCACCTCGCTGTCTCAGGAGGACTGGGAGGTCATTTTCCGCATCCTGGTCCCCACGTCCTGGCTTCGGGAGCAGGGCGAGAGCGCCATTGATCAGGTTTTTGCCTTTCTGGATTCCGACGCCCCCACGCTTGAGGTCAGAATCTCCATGACGGAAATCCGCGAGCGGCTTGCCGGGCCGGAGGTCGGAAGCGCCCTCCTGCTCATCCTGCGGGTCCTGCCCGAGTGCACCCCGGTGCAGAGGGAGTTCTACAGAAAGGGGTGGTTCGACCCCGCGCACCCCGACCTGCCCGCCTGCAAGCCGCCGGAGGAAGACATGCCTGCTGTGGTGATGGAGATGGAGGCCGTCTTGAATCAGATGGCCCAGAGCATTCCAAACGAAGTGACGCTTGACACGGGCACGTCTGGCGAGGAGGGAGGAGCAGAGCCGACTGCCGGGACCGAAGGTGGCCTCTTCGGGGACAATCCCAAGGCGGCCTTGCGCTATGTTCGCGCGGGCATGCGCTTCGGATTCCTGGTGCCGCTCGTGCTGCTTCTGCTCATCGCGGCGTTCGCCGTGCGGTCGCTGAAAGGCTGGCTGGTCTGGTGGGGAGTGCCGCTGATGGTCGCTGGAGCGCTCACGCTGATTCCCGCATTGCCCGCGCCTGCTGTGGTCCGCTGGGCGCTCGAAACGCGGGTGAGGCTTTCCTTTCCGTCCGAAATCTCCGAGTCCATGGCCGACACCCTGATGGCCGTGACTCAGTCCATCTCGCGCATTTTCGCGAACCGCCTCGCCATCATGGCCGGCGTCCTCGTACTGGTGGGCGTCGCGATGCTGGTGGCGGCCTGCTTCGTCAAGGACAGGCCTGCTGCGGCTGAGGCAACTCCCCCGCCCTCGGACTGAATAGCCGCCAGTGCCCTTACGCGCAGTGGTGTCTGTGTGCCATCACTCGGCAGGCTGAACGAAGAAGGGCCTCAGCGCCTCGCGGGTCTCATCAGGCAGGGGAAATTCCTGGAGACGCAGCCAGTAATGGAGCGGGAACCTGTCCCGCTTTGGCCGCGTGAGGCGACTGTAGTTCAATCCGTGCTGAAGGCCCTCTTTCGCTTCGTCGAGTTTCCCCATCTGCGCCGCCGCCGCGACAAAGATAACGAGCGGGGTGTCCTTGGGCTTGTCCTCATAGTCCTCTCTCACGATGCCGAGGACGTATTCAGGCTGCTGCAGGAGCAGCGTGGCGCACATGAAGGCGTACAGTCCGTTCTCGTCTTCTGCATCCTCGTCCGAATCCAAGATGGCTTGCCACTGTGCCAGCGCTTCGGCTTCGTCGCCCTTTGCTCGGGCAATCTTGCCCTGAAACAACCAACGGACCCAGGGATTCGTCTCCTCCTTCACCAGTGCCTCAACTCGTTCCCAGTGGCCCAGGGCGCTCAGGCGCTCGAGGAGCGGGTAGAAATACGGCGGCGCGTCCAGTTTGCTCAGGGCCGTTCTCCAGTGCGCTTCAATGCCATCCGGGTCGTTGCGCTCGGTCGCAATCTCCATGAGCAAGAGGGCTGCTTCCAATTCGTCGTGCGCGTCATCCGCCGCTCGCAGGGCGGCCTCGGCAAGGGTCTCCGCCTCATCGTAGAGCGCTGCGCCGAGGAGTTCACGCGCAAGCGAGATTGTCGCCGTGTATACCGACTCTGTACTCCGCATGCGAACCGCTCTCAGTATGTCGAGGCCCTTGTTCACTTCTCCACTGTCAATGCGGTTCAGAGCCTCTTCCATTTCCCACACACTGCTCCAACCGGGCAGAGCCTCGCGAAGGCGGGGGAGCAACGCCAGCGTGTCTTCGTTGCGCCCTTCCCACCGCAGGAAGGTGAGCCATCTCACAGCAGATTGCGTCAGAATCTGCTGGAGTTGTGGTTTCCTTTCTCGAACACTCGGCGACAAAGACAGCAGGCGATTCGTCAGGTATTCAAACTGCTCGATGGCGGGGCCGAGGTTGCTGACGTCAACGGCGTCCATGGCACGTTCAAACATCGCTTCGTAACTGTTGGAAAGGCGCACGCTCATACCTCCTTCACGGTATTGGGCTGGCTGACCTTCGACTCACCCATCTGTCCCACGGCCATGCCGACGAGAATCATAGCCGCTCCGAGCCAACCGCGCAAATCCAGCGTCTCGCCCGCGAGGAGCCATCCGAACAGGGCCGCGAAGACGGGCTCCAGGATGAAGACGAGCGCAGCGCGGGCGACGGTGGTCATGCCCTGGCAGCGGTTCTGCAGCCAAATCGCCAGAGCGGTGGCCAGAACGCCGGTGTACACCGCCACGGTCAAGGCATCCTGCGGCATGGAGAAGAAAGGCTCGCGGGCCACCCATGCGGCCAGAATGGACGCTACGGCCACCGTGGTAATCTGAATCTGGGCCAGGGTGAGGGGGTTCATCCGCGTAGCGGCGTAGCCGATGAGGGCCACCTGCGCCGCGAAAGCCACCGCGCACCCGAACACCAGAAGGTCGCCTCGGCCCACGCTGAGGTCGCCCCGCAGGGATAGAAGCCCAAGCCCCGCTGTCGCCAGCGCCAGGCCGACCACAGCCTGGCGGCTGGGCTTCTGGCGCACCAGGGGCCACGCCAGGAGCGGAGCCAGCGGCACGTACAGCCCGGTGATGAACCCGGCCTTGCTGGCCGTGGTGTACCGCAGTCCCTCGGTCTGCAGGTAGTACCCCGCGAACAGCGACACGCCGATAAGTCCGCCTGCGGCCCACTCGCGCCAGGTGGCCCGTCGCAGCCCCCGCAGAGAGAAGGGGAGCAGCGCCAGCGCTCCCAGGCCAAACCGCCAGCCGAGAAAGGTCATCACAGGAGCCAGAGCGACCGCATCCTTCACAGCGACGAAGGTGGTGCCCCAAATGACGGACACGAGGGTGAGGCCACCGGCGGCCAACCACTGCTGGCGTCTGGAGAAGCGGCTAGGCGTCGAGTTCATCGCGGACGGTCTGGTAGAGTTCTTGGGCGCACAACTCCCTGAGGATGTAGCAGGGAGCGTTCAGGGCGTCGGCCAGTTCGCGGGCAAGGCCGCGGTCGAAGGACGGGTTTTCCATGTTGATGACCACACAACGGATGCCGCTGCGGGCGATGAGCCGCGCCACACGCAGGGCCTCTTCTTGTGGAGGCAGGCGGCTCATGGCCACGTTGCCAGCGCCGTCGGTCAGCAGAATCATCAGCGGCATCACCTCCGGGTCCTTGCGCACGGCCTGCTGTATGGTGCGGTAGGCCTGCACCAGGCCCGCGCTCAGGGGGGTCTTGCCGCCCACGGGGATGTCCTTCAGCACCTCTTTGGCCAGTTCCACGCTGGACGTCGGCGACAATTCCAGGCGCGATTCCTCCCGCTGGAACACCACCATCCCGACCTGGTCGCGCCGCTGGTAGGCGTCTGTCAGGAGGGAGAAGATGGCTCCCTTGGTGGCCTGGATTCGCTCCGATGCGGCCATGGACCAACTGGCGTCCACCACGAAGAGGATAAGGTTCGCGGCGCGGCGCACCCTGACCTTGCGCTGCCAGTCCGACTTCTTCAGGCGGACGGGTTCCTCCGAAGCGCCGCCCCGGGTTTGGGACAGGGCCGCGTGGCGCAGGGTCGCATCCAGCGCCAGGTCGTCGGGAGACCCGTTGGCAGGGCGGCTCTGGACGTAGCGGCCGCGCTTGCGGGTGGTCTTGGTGGAACTGCGCCTGCCGGCGCCGGAGCGGGTCAGTCTGTCCAGCGGGGTGTCCAGGCGCTTGGGCCGGAAGACGCCTTCGATGTCGGCGCCCAGCATGACCTCTTGCCCGCCCTTGAGGCCCAGCGGGTCGGCCTTGTGGCCTTTCAGGACGCCGCCGTCCCCGCCTTGCTCAGGCGCGTTCTCCGTCAAGGGGTCTTTTTTTTTACGTCGTCATCGGCCTCGCCGCCCTGGTCAGCCAGGGTCGGGGGAGTTTCTGCCTGCGCCTTCTCCAGGCGGGCGCGCAGTTCCTCGAAGCCAATTTCTTCGTCCTGGAAGGGTTGGCGCTTCATCCGGTGGGGAAGGGCAAGTTCTGCTGCGGCGAGGATATCCTCGGTGGCGATTTCGATGCGCCCGGAGAAGGCCGCGTTGGCGATGGCCGCCTTCAGGATGATGATGTCGCTGCGGTGCCCGTCCACCTTCATCTCCGACGTCAGTTGGGCGATGGCGAACAGGTCGGTGTCCTCGTAGCGCACCTGCGGCAGCAGGGCGCGTGCGCGTGCGATGTCTTCCGAGAGTTTCTGCTCCCTGGGGAGCCACTCCGCGCGGAACCCTTCGGGGTCCTGGTCAAACTGGGTGCGCCGCTCCAGAACCTGCATGCGCAGGCGCGGGTCGTCGATGCCCCTGATTTCAACGCAGAGCGCGAAGCGGTCCAGCAATTGGGGCCGCAGTTCGCCCTCTTCGGGGTTCATGGTGCCCACCAGGATGAACCGCGCCGGGTGCGAGAAGGAGATGCCCTCGCGCTCCACGAAATTCACGCCCATGGCCGCCGAGTCCAGCAGCAGGTCTACCACGTGGTCGTCCAGCAAGTTGACCTCGTCCACGTAGAGGAGGCCGCGGTTGGCGGAGGCCAGCACGCCCGGCTCGAACCGCCGCTCGCCCGACTTCAGCGCGTGCTCGATGTCCAGCGTGCCCACCACGCGGTCTTCCGTGGCGCTGACCGGAAGTTCCACCATGCGGGTGCGACGCACGGCCACGGGCAGCACCTCGCCCTTGGCGACGCGCTCCCGGCAGGTGTCGCACAAGGCGCGCTCGTCATGGGGGTCGCAGTTGTAGGGGCAGTCGCCCACCACGTCAATCTCTGGGAGGAGTTCCGCCAGGGCGCGGGCGGCCGTGGACTTGGCCGTGCCGCGCTCGCCGCGAATGAGCACGCCGCCGATGAGCGGGTTCACGGCGTTGAGAATCAACGCCCGTTTCATGGTTTGCTGGTCCACGATGGCCGTGAACGGGAAGATGGTCCTTGCCAGCATGTCTTTCACCAGGGATAGTCTCTCGAACCGCCTGTATTATAGTCCAATTTGCGGAGAGGGGAAATCGCCGAGGCAGAAGCAGGAAGGCTGTAGGGCAAATTGGCAATCTGGCCACCTGCCACTCAGGATGTCATTGCGAGCCCCCGAAGGGGGCGAAGCAATCTCCTGACCTGTTCTTGGGGATTGCTTCGGGCGCTTCGCGCCCTCGCAATGACACTACGGATTGGGGTTCAGCCCCGCGGCCGCAGGCGCGCCAGCCGCCACGTGCCGATTTCGCGGAAGCCCAGCCGCCGGTAGATGCTGCCCGCCTGGGGATTGTCGTAGAACAGGCAGGACTGGATGCCGTCGCGCAGAAGGTCGCGGCACAGGGCGTTCATGCAGGCCGTGGCGTAGCCCCGATTCCGCATGTCGGGCGGGGTGAAGACGCCGCCAATCATGGCCATCTCCGGCGTCTCGGCGTTGGTGAGGGCGGCGGACACGGCGATGCCGTCCTCCTCGGCTACGAAGATGCGACCGTGCGCCAGCACGCGGCGGACGCTGGCCTCGTCCCGCGACAGTTCTTCGGCGTTGGCGTACAGCACCACCAGGGCAGGGACATCGGCCTCGGTGGCGCGGCGGGACGGCCCGACGCCCGCCAGGTCGGCCACGGCGTCCAGAACCGCGAAGTGGGAGCGGATGTCTTCGTAGGCATGGTAAGCCCGCACGTGCTGGAGCAGCCGCCCCGTCAGGTCATACTCGCCGGTCACGTGCCGCACGCCGGCAGGGTGTGCGTCCATGGTCGCGGCCATGAGGGCGAAGTCGGCGCCGCCTGCGTCGTACAGCGCCCAGTTGGCGCGGTAGCGCATCAGGACGCCCGTCAGGTGGTCGTCGTCGAAGGTGCCCCAATAGTCCAGGTCAGGCGCGGCCATGCCCATGGACAGGAGGTTGCCGATGAGGAACAGGTTGTTGCGCGGGTCGCGCCGCAGGACCGAGAGAAGTTCGGGTTCGTCGGCTGGGAGCAGTCTGCGGATAGACATCGTGCACCTCTCAGATTGTTCGTGCGGATTCTATCGCAGGAAGGCGAATACGGCAAAGACCATTTACAGCCGCGGAATTCCATGCTATAATGTGCGTGTGGGGAGTTCGCACCCCTGCGTGCCTTTCCCACAAGGGTGCGCCTGTAATTCTTCCCGGTGCTTTTGCTGGAATGTCGGCCTGCGCGCTTCGGAGGATTCGCTCCTGCGAGCGCGCGTTGTACTGGGGAGGTGTATGATGAAGGATTCCTCTCGTTGGATGGCAGCGTTTGTTCTCCTCGTTCTGCTCATTGCGCTCGGTGTTTCCAGCGCGCCTGCGGCCTCGATAGCAGGCCAGTCCCCGCCGGCCCCCGCATCAGCCAACGCTGCTGCCTTCTGCGACAGCGTGACGGAGATTCCCAAAACGGAATGCCAGGCGCTGGTGGATTTGTACAACAACACCGGTGGTGCCTCCTGGTCGGACCACACCGGCTGGCTGGCGACGTACACCCCGTGCAGTTGGAAGGGCGTGGAGTGCAGCGGCGGGCATGTGACGGCGCTTCGTCTTACGGAAAACGGCCTAACCGGCAGCATTCCGTCCACGCTGGGCTACCTATCTGGTCTACAGTACCTAATCCTGAACAGGAATCAACTCACGGGCAGCATCCCGACCACGCTAGGCATCCTTGACAATGTCCAGGGTTTCTATCTGAGCGATAACCAATTGACCGGCAGTATCCCCTCCAGCCTTGGCAACCTGGTGAACGTAGAGAAACTCTATTTGGACCACAACAACCTGACTGGCAATATACCTCCCAATCTAGAGAATCTGCGCCATGTGGGCTGGCTGGACCTGTCCAGCAATCAGCTCAGTGGCAGCATCCCCCCGGGCTTGGGAAACCTGTCCACTCTGAGGTGGCTCGTGTTGAACAACAATCAGCTCAGTGGCAGCATCCCATCCACGCTGGGCAACCTTGGCAATCTCGACAGGCTCGATCTGCAGTCCAACCAACTGAGCGGCAGTATTCCAACCACTCTGGGCAACCTGTCCGCAATAGAAGGAATCGACTTGAGTGAGAACAACCTCACCGGCAGCATCCCAGCAACTTTCGCCAACCTGTCCACTCTGCTGTGGCTAGGGTTGAACGACAATCAACTCACTGGCAGCATCCCTACAAGTCTGGGCAGCCTTGGCTACCTCCAGGAACTGTATCTTGGCAACAACCAACTGAGCGGCAGCATCCCGGCGAGTCTGGGCAACCTCAGCGATCTCTGGAACGTCCGGCTGGGCAGCAACCAGTTAAGCGGCAGCGTTCCCTCCAGTCTGGCGAATGCGGCGCAACTTTCGATTCTCGAGATAGATCACAATCCTCTCAGCGGCGCGCTACCAGCAAGCCTCATGAATCTCGACCTTTGGACATTCAGATTCAACGACACCAACCTGTGCGAGCCGCCCGACGCTGCGTTCCAGGCCTGGCTGGCAGGGATTGACTTCCTGACGCGAACCGGCGTTTTGTGCGGATCACAAGTGACTTTCCAGGGCTACGTGCGCGCTGGCGTGGGAGGGCCAGGCATCCAGGGTGCATGGATCACCCTGCGCCACAACACCGCCTCCGTCTGGAAGGCGTGCGCCGCCGGGCCCACCGACGCGGACGGTCACCTTTCTCTGTCCTGCATGACCGATGCGCTCGACTTCGCGCTCGTCCGCAGCAACCCGGAAGGCTGCACCTCCACAGGCGTGGACGTGCCCGCCTATGCGACCAAGATTGACTTCGACAACGTGGAGTTCCACCTGCCCGACGGCGCTGCACCTGGACAGACCATCTTCTACGCCACATGCGAACCCCCGGCGTCCCCCGCTGAGGGGTGGGACAAGGATCGCATCACAACTCCGCGCATCATCTGGGATGCCACCCGATATCGGATGTGGTACGACGGGCTGAACGCGTCCGAGGCGGGCTGGGCGCTGGGGCTGGCCGAGTCGCCAAACGGCATTGGCTGGGTGAAGTATGCCTACAACCCCGTTCTCAGTCGCGGTGATGAAGGAGAGTGGGACAGCGCAAACAGGGGCCAGGTGTCCGTCCTGAAGGACGGCGCGACCTACAAGATGTGGTACTCGGGCAGCGATGGCAACCTGTGGCAGACAGGCTATGCCACTTCCAGCGATGGAATCGACTGGAGTCCTTATGCAGGCAACCCCGTGCTGCCAGTGGGCTATTTCGGAAGTTGGGACGAGCAGGAAGCCAACGCGCCCACCGTCATCAAGGACGGCGGGACCTACAAGATGTGGTATCACGGATGCGACCAGTTCTATACCGCTTGCGGCATCGGCTACGCCACTTCCACCAACGGCACCGACTGGACCAAGCACCCGGACAACCCTGTGCTGGTCGGGACACCCGGCGAGTGGGACGAGGGCGCGGTTGTGTGGCCCGTGGTTATCAAGAACGGCAGTGCCTATGAGATGTGGTACACCACATTTGGCGGAATGATTGGCCGCGCGACGTCTCCCGACGGCGTGGTCTGGACGAAGTATGCGGGAAACCCGGTGCTGGACGAGGGATGGGACGGCGGCATTGTCAGCGAGCCGACGGTGCTGTTGGAGGGCGGGACGTATAAGATGTGGTTCCGCAACCGGCTGGAAGGCAATTCGTCAATCGGCTACGCCGAATCGTCCGACGGCATCCACTGGACACAGTCCCCAAGCAACCCTGTGCTGACGCGCGGCCAGGAGCCGCCCACAGAGACCCGCACTCCTACACCGACGCCCACCAGGACGCGCACGCCGACAAGAACGACGACCGCGACGAAGACGCTTACAAGGACGACGACCCCAACCGGCTCGCGCACACCGACCAAGACGCCCACGCCTACGCCGACAAGGACGACAACTCCGGCCGGCTCGCGCACGCCCAGGGCCTTCTTGCCCGTGCTCGCCAAAGCCTACGATGCATTCTACCCCGACGAGTTCAACAGCGCAACCCTCGGCGGGCAGTGGCAGTGGGTCAACGAAGACCCGTCCAAATGGAGCCTTTCCGCCCGGCCCGGGTTCATGCGGCTGACGACGCATGCTGGGACCATCACTGCCAAGAACCTGCTGATGCAGAAGACTCCTGCAGGCGACTTCTGGATTGAAACCCGGCTGCTGTTCACGCCCACCGGCGACTACCAGATGGCGGGCATCCTGCTCTACCAGGACGCCAACAACTATCTATTGCTGGGCCGCGGCTTCTGCAGCACGGACCCGCCCCTGTGCGTGGGCAATGGCATCTACTTCTACCAGAAGCAAGCCGGCATCCTCTCCGAGACCGACTTCGCGATGCCCACAGCCATCACTGGCGAGGCGTATCTGCGCGTCGCCCGACTGGGCAGCACCTACCTGGGCTACTACAGCGAAGATGGCAGCACGTGGACGCTGGTGGGAAGCCACGATGCCACAGGTATGAACCTGTCCGGAGTGGGGCTGACGGCAGGCTGGGACTACACGGGGACGACCATGGCCGCCGACTTTGACTATGTCCGCTTCGG
>Ga0315554_1001179_pt1 | contig 15458 bp, 7 predicted proteins | sample SalMarSW160370MG_FD_202114 | JGI IMG/M metagenome (GOLD analysis project Ga0315554, IMG submission 202114) | Salt marsh sediment microbial communities from the Plum Island Ecosystem LTER, Massachusetts, United States - Salt Marsh Sediment SW1603-70 ... | reverse complement strand
GGCTGGCTGCGATGCTACTCCAGGCGGTTACATCGCTGGAGGGATTCAAAGCCGGGATCCTGGGGCCCATACAACCTGTACTTCGCGCCAGCATTGGCCTTCTCGCTTCCCTCTTTTCGGCCTTCTGGTTAAACCTGAATCTGCTCTTCCCGAGGCCTTCGAAAATTATGGCCAAATCGCCGTGGCTCGCCTATTCGCTCTGCTACGCACCGATGGTGATCTTCCTCATTTTGATCGTCAGCGGCGTTTCCGGGAACGTCATGGGGTGGGCCTCGATTGTGATCATCATCGCCCAGATGGCTGCCGGTTTCACACTGCTCGGTTTCCATTATGGCAGAGCCGAGACGGATCTGGTGAAACGGCAGACGAGGCTGGTGCTTCGGGGAACGGGGATCGGTCTCACCCCGTTTCTGATTCTGGTGCTCATCCTGATATTCTTCGGACCGAATACGATCAACGGCCTTCCGGGTGATGCGCGCGTCTTCATCATCCTCGTTTTCACCCTGTTCATGTTGCTGATCCCATACAGTTTCCTGATCGCGTTCAACCGTTATGGACTGTTCGATGTGGAGGCGAGACTGCGACGGGGAACGCGCTACGTGCTGACGGCAGGCGTGCTGCTGACGCTGATGCTGGCGCTGGTGCTGATCGCCAGCAACCTGATGGTCAAGGTGTTAGGCATCTCCAACCGCACTCCTGTGCTGCTTCTGGCGATTGTACTCGCCGCGGGGGTCGCTCCGATTCAGAGACAGGTGCAGCGGTGGCTGGAGATTCGCTTTTACCCAGAACGCCGGAAACTGCGAGCGCTGGTGAACGATTTCGTCCGGCGCGCCGCTTCGATGCCGGACCGTGAAACGCTCTCGCGGGATCTGCTGCAATCGCTGAAGGACGGGTTGAACGTGGGGATGGTGGTTCCCGTCCAATCCCTCGATCAGGGCGGATTCGCCACGATGGAGGGACAGCCCGTGCCCTTCGATCCCGACGGCCGTTTGACGGCGATGCTACTCACCCGTCGCCATCCGCTGTTCGTCGATGAAATCACCGTGGAAGGGGACAGGACGCTGCTCCCCTTAGAGCGAGACTGGCTGCTGACCAATGGGATTGAGCTGCTGCTGCCACTGACGAGCGGAGAGAAGCTGACGGGAATGATCGCCCTCGGGAGCAAGGAGGACGATGAACGCTACCGCTCGGAGGAAGTTCAAATCCTCGGCAGCCTGGCGGATCAACTTTCGCTGACGCTTGAGAACCTCGTGCTGCTCGAGGACAATTTTGAGAAGAAAAGACTCGAGGAACAGCTCGGACTTGCGCGCCAGATCCAGGAGGGATTCCTTCCCCGGCGCATCCCGAGCACACCGGGTCTCGAGATCGCGGCAACCAGCCTGTTCAGCCTGGAGGTCGCCGGCGATTACTACGATGTGATCCATGTGGACGACGGCAGGACGATTCTTGCCGTGGGGGATGTTTCCGGGAAAGGAGCCGGGGCGGCCTTGATCATGGCCAACCTGCAGGCGAGCCTCCGCGCGCTCGTCCACGCGCAGATGGACCTCGGCATGATGGTTTCCGGGATCAACGATATCATCTGCCAGAATACTCCTGAGGAAACCTATGTTACTTTCTTTGTCGCGGAGCACCTGCCTTCCGGCAAGATGAGATATGTCAACGCGGGCCATAATCCACCGTATTTGCTTCGAGCGCAGAGCGGCAAGGTCGAGCCGCTGGACGTGGGCGGATTGATCCTCGGAGTACTTCCGAATCTGACCTATTTCGTGGGTGAGAAGGCCCTTCGGAAAAACGACGTCCTCGTCTTGTTCACCGACGGTGTCACCGAAGCGATGAACGGCGCGGACGAAGAGTTCGGCGAGGAGAGATTGATTAAGGCTGTCAAGGCTGCATCTGGGAAGAAGAGCGAAACGATTGTCGGCGAGGTGCGCCGCCGGGTGATCTCGTTTTCCGGCGATGATAAATTCTCGGATGATTTCACACTGCTCGTTGCCCGGAGGGTGCCGGGACGCCCGGGAAAGCGTCTATCCGGGAAGCGCGGCGTGGCGAAGCGCGGCAAGACGACGAGACCAGGGGTGAAGAAGCGAGCCAAATAGACCAGCGCATCGGGGGATACGGAGCGGGGAGGATCGGGGTGCAGAAAGGCGTCATCAAGAGCCTCATCATGAGCGCGGGCCTGCTGTTTCTAGCCTACGTGATGCTGTTCTTTGTCTGGGAGAGCAGCAAGCTGCGGAGCTGGGCCGACAGAGGTGTGTTGAACACCACCGTGGAGTCCCACGATGACGCTTCATGGGTTTTCTCAAATGTCGACAGCAGCGAATTTACCGGTGCATTCGTTCCCGCGCGCGGAGATTCGCTGATCGCAATCCGTGACACCCTCTCGAGTTACGAACAGATCCGGGCGTTTCTCGCGAGCGACCGCACACCCGGCGAAAGAGTGCCGATCACTTTCAAGCGTTTCAGCCGCCTGCGTGGGACGACGCTGCAGATCGGCAGTGTGTCGACGCTGGAGATTCTGCCTTTTGTCCTGCTCCAGATCCTGCGGCTGTTGATAATCCTATCGTTCATCGGTGTGGGGCTGTGGGCATTTCAGAAACGGTCCGAGTCGGTGGGCGTCCGCGTTCTCACCCTGTTCTGCTACGCGATGGCCGCGTTCCCGCTGACGATGTTCACGCTGTTCAACTCCGAGCTCGCCACGTTCCAGATACCGGGGCAGGACACGATCACCAAGATCCTGCGCGTGATGATGTTTTTCGCCGGCGGGCTTTGGCTGAATCTGCACCTGGTGTTTCCGCGGACCTCGAGGTTGCTCCTCCGCCTGCGGCGCTGGGGGTACCTGGTGATTTACAGCCCACAGGTGGCGGTGGGACTATGGGCGCTGTTCAGCCGCAGCAATGTCGTGCAGGATCATCCGCGGATAATGGTCACCCTGATTCTCGCGCAATTCTGGATCGGGACCTGGCTGCTTCGCCGCCACCACCGGGCAGCGCGCACACTGCTGGAGGGACGCCAGACGAGGCTGGTACTCCGGGGTTCGCTGGTGGGAGTCACCGCGCTTACCTTCCTGCTCGTCTCGGCCAGTTTCCTCCGCGAGTGGTTCAGCAACCTGCCGCTGACCGGCCAACTGCTATTGACCAATCTTGGCTTTATCGCGCTGCTGCTGACGCCGCTGAGCCTCGCCTACTCGCTCGGGCGCTACCGCCTGCTCGAAGTGGAGGGGAAGCTGCGGCGCGGAACCCGCATGTTCCTGCTCACCGCGTCGCTGCTACTCGTTTTCTTCGCCGTTGTCTACGGAGTCGGACACCTGCTGATCACCTATCTCGGCATCACCAGCCGGACCCCGATTTTGCTGCTCGCGATGATGCTCGCGCTGGGGGTCAGCCCGGCGCAACGGTTCCTGCAGGATTGGCTGGAACGGCGCTTCTACCCCGAGCGGTACCAGCTGCGGATCATGCTCGACGATCTGGCTCAACGGATGGGATCATTCCCGGATCGTGACACCCTGTTCACGCATGTGGAACAGCGCCTCAACGAAGCGCTGGGCGTGTCGCGGGTGGTCGCCGTTTTCAAGGTGGCAGGCGGGGAGTACCATGTCCACGACGGGTCGCCAACGCCATTCGCCGAGGACAGCGACCTGGTGGCTCACCTCGAGCGCACGGGACGCCCGGTGCTGCTCGACGAGGCGATGGCGTCGTTTCGAGTGCCGTTCACCGACGGCCAGATGCTCTGGATCCAGAAGGAGGGGATTTACCTGGTGCTGCCGATGTTCACCCGTCTCCGCCTGATCGGCTTTTTGGCCCTCGGTCAAACCACGCGCGGGCATGACTACACACCCGAGAGTGTGGACATTCTGCTCGGTCTGACGCATCAGATCGCCCTGGCGAGCGAAAATCTGCGCCTGCTCGAAGAAAACCTCGTGAAGCGGCGGCTGGAGGAGCAGTTGAACCTGGCACGCGAGATTCAGCAGGGTTTTCTCCCCAGCGACATCCCGGAAACGCCGGGATTGGACGTTGCCGCACGCAGCCGGTTCTGCCTCGAGGTCGCGGGCGATTATTACGACGTGATGCGGCTGGATCACAACCGCACGCTGCTCGCGGTGGGGGATGTTTCCGGCAAAGGCGCCGGGGCCGCTTTGATCATGGCGAATCTCCAGGCCAGTCTGCGTATCTGCGCAACCCTCGGACTGGAGCCGAACCAAATCGCAACTCAGATCAATACCCTGATACATGCGAACACGCCGCAGGAGCAGTACATCACGTTCTTCGTGGGCATCTTCGATCCGGCCAACCGGACGCTGACCTATGTCAACGCCGGGCACAATCCGCCGCTGGTGTTCAACAGGGAAGGGCGCACGCGGGACCTGTCCTCAGGCGGGATCGTCCTCGGGATCGAGCCGGACGCCGAGTACACGCAGGAAACGGTGCAGCTGTCGCCGGCCGACAGCGTCCTGCTCTACACCGACGGAATCACCGAAGCGACAGCATCGGACGGCAGGGAATTCGGAGTGGTCCGTCTCAAGCAGTATATCAACGCCACCGCGGAGCATGAACCGAGCCACGCGCTCGCCGAGCTCGAAGCGGAATTGATGCGCTATCACGGGCGAAAAATGCTCGAAGACGACAGTACGCTCGTGCTTGCGAAAGTGCTCTAGGAAACATGGCGACAGGTGCTGCGGATTCGGGAATCCTGCACTCTCTCGCTCGTGCGTTGCTTTACGCGGACTCAAGCGACAGCTACCACGATTCCCCGAGGCTCATGGTTTGAGGGTAGGCCTGCCGTTGATAGGCGGCTGCGGCGCGGGAAAGGGCGCGGACGAGAGGAGTGTCGCTCGATCCGCCCGCATCCCGGTCTCCATCGTGATCGGAATCCGTAGACGGTTGCTGTGCCGTGGAGGATTTCGTGAGCGCGTCATCCTGTCCTTCATCCCGATCGACCCGGTTGCCCGAATCGACGGCGGCCTGAGCGCTGGTTGCCTGCGAGGTTTCCTTGCCCCGGTCTGTTCCTTTAGCCTGTTCCTGGTTGATTTCCCGTTGAGCGTCCATTGCAACGCTCTGCGCCTCAGCGGCAACCTGGCGGTCCTGCCCTGAGGGTTTGGCCGGTGCCAGCGCGGCGCGTGACGCCTGCTTGGCGTTCTTCAGCTTCTCTTCCGGAGTGCGCCCCGAACCGACGGCGATTTTGACTTCGCCGCCTGTCGCGTACTGCTCCCCGTCGGGTCCGGTTTTGTACGTGTAATTCGGTCCGCCGACCGCAAGCTGTCCGGCGGCTGCTTTGTGCGCTGCCTCATGCTGGTGGACTTCCTGATCGCGTTTCTTCAGGTCGTCAACCTCTTTCTGCTCGTCTTTTGACAATTCGCCGCTGTGCGACGCACCCGCTGGACGGCTTCCATGTTCCGTGGATTCATGATCCCTGTCGGCATCGCTCCCGGTCTCGGTCTCATTCCCGCCGCCGTTCTCCTTTTTCGCTGTTGGATCGACGGCTGCCGATGTCAGAGATGGGGAAGCGGGATCATTTGGCTTTGCCGAATCGGAGTTTCCGGTGGCTTGCTGTTCAGGCTCCGGGGAGGGGGTCTTCTGGGCATCCTGCGGTGAGGCGAGCGCCATTGCCCGGGCCTGGCCCTCCGGGGAAATCAGGATCCGGTCGTCGTACTCGCAACAATCGTACCCCGACCTGCCGCACTTGGGGCACACGGACGCCCCCTGCACGGCGGAGACCGGCGCCGTCGACCGGGGCAGGCCGGTCGGACGATACGCGGCAGTCGTGCCGCCCGCGGCGGACGCAGTTGCATAGGGTTCGATCGTCACGGGTTCTTCCGTGCTTCTGGTTGACCAGGGTCCTACGATGGGACGCAGAGTCCCTCATTTCTTGTATCGGTTGAGAACCCGAAGTTCTTGAATCGCCGATTCTTGCGAGGATGGCGAACGCTCCGTTGTTCCAGCGCGAGAACGGGGCTTACCTTCGTGAAAACAAAGGCGAATCCCGGAGGCAGGGTGCGCAGCAGCGAGGTGATCAAAACGGTCGATGGCTACTACGACTGGCGGGAGCCCTCGTTTGCCTGGCCGGTGACGACGGAGGTCGGCCGCGGTCTGATCGGCGTCATCGCTTCGACGACGAAGGTTGCCTGGCTGGACCCCGCCAGTGGAACGCTCGCCTACCGCGGCGTCCCGGTCGAGCAACTGGCGGGACGCGTTGGCTTCGAGCAGGTCGCTCACCTGTTGATCACTGGAGATCCTCCGGAAAAAGACCCCGCCGGCATGGAATCCTTCCGCAGCAACCTTCGCAGCAGCCGGCAGCTCCCCTCTGAAGTGCTCGATCTGCTTCGCGACATGGACCCTGTGCACACTCACCCGACACGCCTGCTGCGCGCCGGGGTGTCCGCGCTGGGCTGCCATGAGCTGAGCGCGTCGGACGACATTGCGGGAGAACGGCACTGGCGGGAGATGAGGATTGTCGGGCAGGTCGCCGCGCTGGTCGCGCACATCGCCCGGCTGCGTGCCGGCAGAAAACCTGTTGCCTTTGATCCGGACAAGAGCCTCGCGGAATCGACCATCGCCGCCCTCGCGGATCGCGAGCCCGATCCCGCTGACGCCGCCACCCTGGATCTGCTCTGGGTGCTGTACGCGGATCACGGGCTCGACGCTCCCACGTTCACCTCGCTGATCGTCGCCAGCTGTCTTGCAGACCCCTATTACAACGTCGTTGCCGGACTTTCCGCGCTTCGCGGGCCGCGGCTTGGTGGAGCCGTCGAGGGGGTGCTGCAGCAGCTGCTGGTGCTGCGCGGACCGGAGGACGGTCGCGACTGGGTGGGGAGCACCATCGAGCGCGGCGGAAGGATCGCGGGATTCGGCCACCGTGTATATCGCATGGCGGACCCACGCGTAACCCTGCTGAGGCGTGAACTGGCTTCGGTGGCGAAACGCAAAGGGCAGGAATCGCTGTTCATCACCGCACGCACCGTCGAGGAGGAGGCGACCCGGCGTCTTGCCCCGAAAGGGATACACGTCAACATCAATTTCTACGCCGCCCTGCTGTTTCACCTGCTCGGCGCTGACGCACCGCTGGTGCCGTGTCTTTACGCCGTGGGCCGAATGGCGGGTCTGGTCGCGAGGGTGCGGGAACAAATCGACCAGGGACGACTGTTCAGGCCGCTGTCCCATTACACCGGTCACGGGAAACGTCCCCTGCCGGAGGGGGAGGACGCTTGATCGGACGAAGTGATCCGCCGCGCCTCCAGAGCTACGGAAGCGGACTGGACGGGCTGGTCGTCGGCTCAACGGACATCAGCCGGGTGGAGGGGCGCGAGGGCAGGCTCTACTACCGTGGTTATGACGTCGCCGATCTCGCGGCACACGCTTCGTTCGAGGAGGTCAGTTTCCTGGTGCTTCACGGCAACCTTCCGAGTCCCAGGGAGCTGCGGAAATGGAACGACGAACTTGTCCAATGGCGTCAGCCGCCGGAGGAGGCCTTCGCCGCTCTGCAACGCATACCCAACAACGCCCATCCGCTCGCCCAATACCGAACGATGCTGACTGTGGCGGCGTGCCACATCCCGGAAGCGGAGAACACTCAACTCGACGCCCAGTGGCGGCGTCCCGCGCGGCTGATGAGCTGGGCGGCGTCCCTCGCCGCCGCGGCGATCCGGCACCTCAATGGGCAATCGCCCGTGCAACTGAAGGAAAACCTGTCGTTCGCACATCAGTTCCTGTGGCAGGCGCTGGGAAGGAATCCGACGCCCGAAGAGGCGAAGGCGTTCGAGGCGAGCCTGATCGTGCAGGCGGAACACGGACTGCACGCCGCGGCCTTTGCCGCGCTGGTGGTGATCTCCACCGGCGCCGACCTTGGAAGCGCGGTGCTGGCGGGGATGGGCGCGCTCTCCGGGGTCCGGCACGGCGGCGCGAACCAGCTCGCCTTCCAGATGCTGCAGCAGCTTGAGGGGCCCAATCACGCACGTCAGTGGGCGAAGGAGAAGCTGAACGAGGGATTTCGCTTTCCGGGTTTCGGCCACCGCGTTTACAAGAGTCCGGATCCGCGGGTTCGTGTTCTCGAGCCTCACGCCCGGGCGTTGCTGCAGTCGAAGGGGCTGGGCCGGTTATGGGAAACCTACCTGGCACTGCGCGAAACGATCGAGGCGGGGCTGGGGAGCAGGGGGATCTACGCGAACGTGGACGGCATCACCGGGCTGGTCTATCATCCGCTCGGGTTCCCGGCGAGCGCCTTCCCGATCCCCTTCTGCCTGGCGATTCAGACGGGGTGGATGGCCCACTGCCTCGAATACCTTCCCGCCGGGGCGATGATCGAACCGGGTTCCGTGTTCTTGGATAAATAGTGCCATTTTCGCTCATTTTCGCGCAATTTCGGTCAATTTTAGCGCGCTTTTACGAAAATTCCGCTAATATTCAACAATTTCGTGTGATTTTCCAAGAATTTTCGGGGTTTGTATATTGGAACCTATTAATAGTAAATAAGTTGACGTTTTGCGATACAAGCAAAATTTCGTACCGGAAAATCGCGCGTTCGTAAGTTTAGGAGCTAAAGCTGGAGATCTCGAGTATGGACACGATCAAGCGGATCGGATACGGGCAGTTCCTGCCCACATTCGGCGACGTTGAAGGCAACCTCGCTCAGATCGAGCGGATTGTCGGTGAGGCGGGGAGCACTGATTTAATCGTCCTGCCGGAGCTGGCGACGAGCGGGTATGAGTTCCGTGACAGGGAGGAGCTGGCAACGATGGCCGAAGAGTTCGTCGAAGGGACGACATCCTGCAGGATGAAGGAGCTTGCGCGCAAAAGCGAAACAACCATCGTCGTCGGGTATCCGGAGCGGGACAGCGATCTGTTCTACAACTCCTCGCTGCTGGCCACGCCCGACGGCACCCTGGCGAACTATCGGAAGATCCACCTCTACGACCGGGAGAACGATCTTTTCGCACCGGGCGACGAACCGCCGAGGGTGGTGGAAACTCCGGCCGGGCGTGTGGGGATGATGATCTGTTTCGACTGGACGTTTCCGGAGACGGCGCGGTTGCTGGCGCTCGCCGACGCCCAGATTATCGCTCATCCGAGCAACTTGGTGATGCCCTATTGCCAGCGTGCGATGTTCGCGAGGTGCCTCGAAAACTCGGTGTACGCCGTCACGGCGAACCGGATCGGGACGGAGGAACGGGTTGGGCGGTCGCTGACGTTCACCGGGCAGAGCCAGATCACCGGTCCGCGCGGTGAGGTGCTCTCGGCGGGTCCAGAGAACGAGCCGGAAACGGTGGTTGTCGAGGTGGATCTCGCGGCGGCGGACGAAAAAAGCTACAACCGGTACAACCACAGATTCCGTGACCGGCGTGTCGAGCTCTACGGCGCGCTGCTTGAGCGGCGATAAAGAGGAATTGGATTTCAGGGACAGGTACTTCTGGGACAGTATACTCACAATCCCTGGTTTTCGGGATTGTGAGTATACTGTCTCAGTTGGCTTACCAGTCACCATTCCGCCAGCCACTACACAAGAGAACACGAATTTGGACTCCAGAGGTGCGGGCGGATGCTTTCCATGGGTACATAGCGAGTCCTTTCGGCTTATCTTAGTTATTCCTAATTTGATAGCAATCAGCGGCGGCGACGGAACACACTGGGTCTGTCGCCCTTTGCACATGCGCGGGCCGGTTCCGCAAACGTCCATGGGGGAGCAGCGGGACGTGCACCGCGGGAGGGATGCAGTGGACAGCGCGAACGGCACCGCGACCGGTCGAGTTCGGTCGCTCGGCCAACTCAACGCGCAATTCGTCGAGGAGCTCTACGAACGGTGGCGGAGCGACCCCGGCAGCGTGGACGAGAGTTGGCATTTTTTCTTTCAGGGCTTTGAGCTTGGGCTGCCGCAGGTTTCGAGTGCGGCGATGGACGACGCGGCGGCGCAGTCACGGGTGGCGAGCCTGATCTACGCCTACCGCAGCCAGGGACACATGATCGCGGACATCAATCCGCTCAAGAACCCCCCGGCCTCACACCCCGACCTGGAGATCGACAAATTCGGCTTCAGTGAACAGGACCTCGACCGGGAATTCGACACCGGCCACCTTCACACGGACGCGCGGCTGCCGCTGCGCGAGATCATTAGCATTCTGCGTGGGACTTATGCCGGTACGATCGGGGTGCAGTACACGCACATCCAGAACATGCAGATCCGCCGCTGGCTGCAAGCTCAGATGGAGCCCCATCGCAATCAGCCGAATTTCGATTCACTGAAAAAGCTTGATATCCTGCGGCAATTGGTGGACGCCGAGATGTTCGAGGCGTTCATCCAGACGCGGTACCCGGGCCAAAAACGATTCAGCCTCGAGGGCGCCGAGACGCTGATTCCCGCTGTCCATTCCATCGTAGAAATGGCTCCCGAGGTGGGCGTGGGTGAGATTGTGATCGGCATGGCGCACCGCGGACGCCTCAATATCCTCGCGAACATCCTCGACAAGTCCTACAGCCAGATTTTTAGCGAATTCGAGGGCAACATCCTCCCTGACAACTTCGGCGGCGACGGCGATGTGAAATACCACAAGGGATTCTCATCCGACCACCGCAACCGTTTCGGGCGCAGCGTCCACCTCTCGCTGACCGCGAACCCATCCCACCTGGAGGCGGTCAATCCGGTGGCGCTGGGGAAGGTGCGCGCGAAGCAGCGCCAACACGGCGACACGGAACAGCGTCGCAAGGTGCTCGGGCTGCTGATCCACGGCGACGCCGCTTTTCCGGGCCAGGGTCTCGTCGCGGAAACCCTGAACATGAGCCAGCTCACCGGGTACAAAACCGGCGGCACGGTGCACATCATCGTCAACAACCAGATCGGATTCACCACTGACCCCTCCGAGTCGCGCTCGACCGCTTATTGCACGGACGTCGCGAAGATGATCGACGCGCCGATCTTCCACGTCAACGGCGATGACCCGGAGGCGGTGGTTTACGCCTGCGAACTGGCGCTGGATTTCCGCCAGGAGTTCGGCCGCGACGTTGTCGTGGACATGCTCTGCTACAGGAAATACGGCCACAATGAGGGGGATGAACCGGCGTTCACGCAGCCGAAGATGTACGAGAAGATCAAGAAGCACCCGAGCGTGAGAAGGATCTACACGGAGAAGCTGGTGGATTCCGGCGATCTCCCCCGCGAGAAGGCCGACGAGATCGGCGAACAGTTCCAGAGTCAGTTGCAGCGCCATTTCGAGTACGCCCGCAGCGAACACCCCACCGAGGAGGTGCAAGCGTACGAGCAGCTTTGGGCCGGACTCGAATCATCCTATTCCTCGGAAACGGTCAACACCGGTGCGCCGAAAAAACGCTTGATCAAGGTCGCGAGAGCATTGACGACGATCCCCAAGGGATTCAACCTGAACCGCAAAATCGCCCGCTACCTTCCCGAGAGAATGGAGACCATCGAGAAGGGCGGGGAAGTGGATTGGTCGTTTGCCGAGGCGCTGGCGCTGGGCAGTCTGCTGGAGGAGGGGATTCCGGCGCGCCTTTCCGGCCAGGACAGCCAGCGCGGCACCTTCAGCCAGCGTCACGCGGTATGGTTCGACGGCAAGACGGGCGAGAAGTACATTCCCCTGATGCACATCAGCGACGACCAGGCCAGGTTTTGCGTCTACAACAGCCCGCTCAACGAGGCGAGCGTGCTCGGGTTCGAATACGGCTATACCCTCGCCGAACCGGAGATGCTGGTGATCTGGGAGGCGCAATTCGGAGATTTCGCCAACGGCGCGCAGGTGGTGATTGACCAGTTCATCGTCAGCAGTCAATCCAAGTGGCAGCGGACGAGCGGGATTGTGATGCTGCTCCCGCACGGGTACGAGGGGCAGGGGCCGGAGCATTCGAACGCCTACCTTGAGCGCTACCTCGCGGCGTGCGCGCAGAACAACATCCAGGTCTGCAACCTGACCACTCCCGCACAATACTACCATGTTTTACGCCGCCAGATTAAACGGCGGTTCCGCCGTCCGCTGATCATCATGACCCCGAAATCGATGCTGCGCCTGCCGCAGGCAGTATCGCCGGTGAGCGAGCTGATCGAGGGGAGTTTCCGGGATATTCTCGATGACCCGGCGCCCCCGAAAAAGGCGCGCCGCGTCGTTCTCTGCAGTGGAAAGGTTTTCTACGATCTGATCGCCAAGCGTGACGAGGCGGGTGTAAAAGACATCGCGATCCTGCGCATCGAGCAGTTCTACCCGATGCGCGAGGATCTGCTGATGAGCATCGTCGGCAAGTACGGCGACCAGGCCGAGATCGTCTGGGCGCAGGAGGAGCCGAAAAACCGGGGCGGGTGGAGCTACATGCGCAGCGTGCTGCTGCATCATTTTCCCGGCCGGGTCATCCGTTACATGGGACGCGGCTACGCGTCAAGCCCGGCGACCGGCTCGTTGAAACGGCACCGCGAAGAGCAGGAGACGCTGGTCAACGAAACGATCACGGGCAAGCCCTCGACAGTGGATCATCCGATCCTGCCGGAGGCGCTGGCGGGCGACGATCGCAAAAAGAAGTCGAGCGCTGCGTAGCGGGATTATTTTTGTTGTGTCAGGTCGTTAGTCCCGGTAGTTTGGGACGGAGACCTGACACATGTTCCGTCGGATCTCCGCTACGCTGACGATCCGACGGAACGTCGAGGGTGATCCGGTCCCAACTTTTCCGGATCGGATTTCGGACTGTTGCTTTCGGGGGAGTAGCGAAGGAATGAAGGTCGAGATCAAGGTTCCGCAGGTCGGTGAATCGATCACCGAGGGCGTGCTCGTCGAATGGCACGTCGGCGACGGCGATTTTGTGGAGGCCGAACAGGCACTGTACGAGCTCGAGACCGACAAGATCACGATGACGGTGCAGGCGGAACAGGCGGGGAAGATATCGATCCAGGTTGAGCCGGACACGACCGTCAAGATCGGACAGGTGGTCGGCGTGCTCGACACCGATGCGACGGGCGGGAACGGCGGAGGCTTGGCGAAAAAAGAAGCGCCGGCGCCGGAACCTTCGGTAGAGACCACTCAGATCGAAAAGCCCGAATCCAAGGCCCCGTCCCCTGAACCCTCCGCGGAAGCGTTCGAAGGCCTTTCGCCCGCTGTCCGCCGGCTCGTTGAGCAGCACCATCTCGATCCGTCGACGATCGCCGGAACCGGCAAGGGCGGACGTCTGACCAAGCAGGACGTGCTGCGCAGCATCGACGCCGGGGCTGCGGGAGCCGCAACGCCGCCCGCTCCACTCCCGAAATCCGAAGCACCAGCAGCAAAAACTGAACCGAGCGCGAAAGCGGAAGCCAAGCCGGCGCCGCCGCCACCTCCGCCGCCGAAACCCGCCGCTCCGCGTGAACCCGGAGAGCGTCAGACGCGCAAACCGATGTCGCAGATCCGCAAACGGATCGCGCAACGCCTGCTCGCCGCGAAGCAGGGCACCGCGATGCTGACCACCTTTAACGAGGTGGACATGACGCGGGTGATGGAGCTGCGCGCACGGTACAAGGACGACTACGCGAAGAAATACGGCGTCAAGCTCGGGATTATGAGCTTTTTCGTCAAGGCCGTCGTCGACGCGCTGAAAACCTTCCCGGAGGTCAACCAGCAGATCGACAGCGACGATCTCGTGCAAAACCACTTCTACGACATCGGGATCGCGGTGAGCACCGACCGCGGGCTGATGGTGCCGGTGATCCGCGACGCAGACAAGCTCAGTTTCGCGGACGTCGAACTGACCATCGCCGACTTCGCGACCCGCGCGCGGGAAGGCAAGCTCACCCTCGAGGAGCTGCAGGGCGGGGTGTTCACGATCACCAACGGCGGCGTCTTCGGCAGCCTGCTCTCGACGCCGATCCTCAATCCGCCGCAGAGCGCGATCCTTGGGATGCACGCGATCAAGAAGCGCCCGGTGGTCGTGGAGAAGGACGGGGTTGAGGAGCTCGCGATCCGCCCAATGATGTACCTCGCGATGAGCTACGACCACCGTGTCATCGACGGCGCGCAGTCGGTGGCATTCCTGAAACGGGTGATCGAGTGCGTCGAGGACCCCGAGCGGATGATGTTCGAGATCTGAACGGATCTTCAGGGATAACAGGGACAGTATGCTAATAATCCCGATCGGGCGGAAAAGGTTGTCGTGTTGACGATCCTATCCTTTCGGGATTATTAGCATACTGTCCCAGCCGGAAGTGGATGTCATCCTCCGGCTTGACCGGGGGATCCATCATCTATCGATCATTTCTGGATTGCCCGGTCAAGCCGGGCAATGACAACGTGTGGAAGCTACACTGCTGTTTAAAAGGGTGGCCATACCCTTCAGGGTAGGGTCTCAGGAAGGGACCTAGGAAAGATCCATGGACCGCTTCGATTATGCCGTTATCGGCTCCGGACCCGCTGGATATGTCTCCGCGATCCGCGCCGCTCAGCTCGGGATGAAAGTCGCGCTCGTCGAGAAGGACCCGACCCTCGGCGGCACCTGCCTCAACGTCGGCTGCATTCCTTCAAAGGCGCTGCTCGAATCGTCTGAACAGTTCTCCGCCGCCAACGAAAAACTGGTGGATTTCGGGGTGAACGTCAGCGGCGTCAAGATGGATTTACAGAAAATGATGCAGCGGAAGGCCGAGATCGTCAAGACGCTGACCGACGGGGTCGGGCTGCTGATGAAGATGAACAAGATCACAGTGCTTAGCGGTCACGGCCGCCTTCTGGGACCGGGGAAATTCAGCGTCACGAAAGGCAAAAAGAAGACCGAATACGAAGCGGAACACATCGTGCTCGCGCTCGGGTCGGTGCCGGTGGAGCTGCCGTTCCTGAAATTCGACGGGAAGCGGGTGATTCACAGCACGCACGCCCTCGCGCTGGCGAGAGTGCCGAAAACCCTGCTGGTGATCGGGGCCGGGGCGATCGGGCTCGAGATGGGGAGTGTCTGGTCGCGGCTGGGCGCGAAAGTCACGTTTGTCGAGATGATGCCGCAGATCGCACCCTTCGCGGACAAGCAGATGGCGAAGAAGCTGCAACGCTCGCTCGAGTCCCAGGAGATGGAATTCCTGCTGGATACGAAAGTGCTCTCCGCCGCGGTGCAGAAAACGCAGGTGAAGGTGACCGTCGAAGATAAAAAGGGCGAGCAGAACGAGTTGGCTGCGGAAACTGTTCTCGTCGCGGTAGGACGCAAGCCGTTCACGGAAGATTGCGGCCTCGAGCAGGCGGGGATCGAGATGGACGGCCCCCGTGTGAAAATCGACGACCAGTTTCGGACGAATCTGGATAACGTATACGCGATCGGCGACCTGGTGCGCGGTCCGATGCTCGCCCACAAGGGCGAGGATGAGGGTGTCGCGGTCGCGGAAATCGCCGCTGGCCTCCCCGGGCATGTCAATTACGATGCGATCCCGAACGTGATCTACACCTGGCCTGAGCTCGCCTCGGTGGGGATCCACGAGGACGAGGCGAAGCAGCGTGGATTCGAGGTCCGCACGGGCAAGTTCATGTTCCGTCC
>Ga0315554_1001175_pt1 | contig 15478 bp, 8 predicted proteins | sample SalMarSW160370MG_FD_202114 | JGI IMG/M metagenome (GOLD analysis project Ga0315554, IMG submission 202114) | Salt marsh sediment microbial communities from the Plum Island Ecosystem LTER, Massachusetts, United States - Salt Marsh Sediment SW1603-70 ... | reverse complement strand
TTAGTTACGGAGGGATCAGAGCCCTCCACGGCATAAGCTTCCAGGTAGACGAAGGCGAGATTGTGTGCATCATCGGGGCCAACGGGGCCGGCAAGAGCACGACGTTGCGGGCGATCTCCCGCCTGGTTCCCGCCGAACCAGGAAGCAAGATGACCTACCTGGGAAAAGATCTAAACAGTTATCCTGCCGACAAGGTAGTCAGTGAACTGGGCATCTCCCACGTCCCTGAGGGAAGACGGCTTTTCGGCAACCTGACGGTCATGGAGAACCTCAGGCTGGCTACCTTCGCCCGCAAGGATGGCCAAGAGATCGCGCAGGATCTGGAGATGGTCTTCTCGCTCTTCCCCCGCCTGGCAGAAAGGGAGGCCCAGAAGGCCGGCACCTTGAGCGGTGGGGAACAGCAGATGCTGGCCGTCGGAAGGGCCCTCATGAGCGGGAGGAAGATGATGTTGCTGGACGAGCCCTCCATGGGGTTGGCCCCCGTATTGATGATGAGTCTGTTCGAGGCATTGAAAGACATCAACCAGGAAGGAACAACCATCCTCCTCGTAGAGCAGAACGCCCGCATGGCCCTGCGCTTCGCCAGTCGTGGCTACGTGTTGGAGACTGGAAACGTGGTGCTGGAGGGAAGCTCCGAGGAACTGTCCGAAAACCCGGAGGTAAAGAGAGCTTACCTGGGAGGATGACCCAACCGCTCGCCAGGAGTTGCCAGATCCCCGCTTTGGGCGGGAATCGTTCGACTGAGCCTTCGACCTGAACTCAGGCCGAAGGCTCACGGCGAAGTCTGGCGATCCTCTGTGAGCTACATACTTCGGTTAAAGAGATCAGGCCCAGGGTTTTCGTTCATAAAGAGCCTGATCTATTTACGATACGAGCAAACAGGGGGAGGCAAAGTGGTGGAGAACCTGACCTGGGCCGAGGTAGACCTGGATGCCATCGCCCATAATGCGCGAGAACTCAAGAGGCTCATTGGAGAGAAAACGGAGTTGATGGCCGTGGTCAAGGCCAACGGCTACGGCCATGGCGCGGTGCAGGTAGCTGAAACAGCTCTGGATAATGGGGCCAGCCGCCTGGCGGTGAATCGCGCTCTGGAAGGCGTGCAGTTGCGCCAGGCGGGGATCACAGCTCCCGTCTTGATCCTGGGCTACACCCTGCCGGCCCAGGCGGAGACCATCGTCCGCTGGCACCTGACCCCCACGGTCAACGATCCAGAGCAGGCCCAGGCCCTCTCCGTTGCGGCTTCTCGCCCCCCCTTCGTCCCCCCCAACTCTGGGGGGGAAAGAGGAGCGGGACTCCCCATCCACGTCAAGATAGACACAGGGATGGGTCGCTTCGGTCTCCTGCCTGATGAAGTTGTGGACTTCGTCCGGGCCATATCCGAGTTGCCCGGCCTCAGCCTGGAGGGCGTCTATACCCACTTCGCCCTGGCCGACGCGGCAGACAAGTCATACACTCTTCAACAGTTCGAGATCTTCCTCGAAGTGGTGAAAAGGCTAGAGCGAGCGGGTTTCACCATCCCCATCCAACACGCGGCCAATAGCGCGGCCACCCTGGACCTGCCCGAGACCCACCTGGACATGGTACGCTGCGGCATCGTCCTCTACGGCCTGCGCCCCTCGAATGAAGTGGAGCCGACCATTCCCCTGCGCCCGGCCATGACCCTCAAGAGCCGGGTGGCCCGAGTTCGCACCCTCCCGACTGGTTCCTCCATCAGCTACGGCTGCACCTACACGACCAGTGAGCCTACCCTGGTGGCCCTGGTGCCCGTCGGCTACGGCGACGGCTATCACCGCCTGATCTCCAACCGAGGGCAGGTGCTCATCCGCGGTCAGCGGGCCCCCATCGTGGGCCGGGTGTGCATGGATCAGTTCGTGGTGAAGATCAGCCACATCCCCAACGTGCAGCAGCACGACGAGGTGGTGCTGCTGGGGCGGCAAGGCGACGCAGAGATCAGCGCTGAGGAAGTGGCCGCCTGGGCCGAGACCATCAACTACGAAGTGACCACCAGCATCCTGCCGCGGGTGACCAGGGTCTACCGCAAAAGTTCCCCTTTTGACAAAAACCAAGTCGGGGTTTATAATCTCTAATACCCAATATCCAACATTCCTCAAGATCAGGTGAACTCGATATGCCCGGTTCGAAGGTGTCCCTGGTGATAATGACAGGCTCCAGCGAGAGGAGCGAAGTGGAAAGGATGGTAGCCCTGGCCCGTCAGGCCATCACCCTGGACACCGTAGAGAGAGCCCTCTCTGTCGAAGCCATCGGCCCGATCGTACTGGCTACCAATTCCGCTTCCCTGGCTGAGAAGCTACGAGGGAAGCCAGTGCGCATCGAACTGGGAGCACCAGGCGAAGAATTCCACTTCGGAAAACGATTGCGAGAGCTGATCACCAAACAGGGCATGGAAAAGGTCTTCTACGTCGGGGGTGGAAGCAGCGCCCTGCTCTCCGCCGAGGACATTGGTCGCATCGCCCAGACCCTCCTCTCCGCCGACGAGCTCGTCATCGCCAATAACTTCTACTCCACCGATTTCGCCGCCTTTGCCCCTGCTCAGGCCATCGAATCCATAGAACCCCCGACTGTTGACAATGACCTCGCCTGGCTTTTGGTGGAGCAGGCTGGTCTGCCATGCAGGGAGCTGCCCCGTAGCGCCGCCACTCAACTGGATGTAGACACCCCCACTGACCTGATGACGCTGAAGCCCCACCCCGATGTGGGGCCTCACACGCGACGCTATCTGGACAGCCTGGAGCTGGATACCTCCCACATCGAGCAAGCGTTGGAATTTCTCACCGACCGTGACGCCGAGGTTCTGGTGGCGGGGCGAGTGTCGGCCTCGACCTGGGCCTACCTGGAGCAGGAGACAGCCTGCCAGGTGCGCCTGTTCTCCGAGGAGCGGGGCATGCGCGCCAGTGGTCGCCAGGCGCGGGGCGAGGCCCTGTCCCTGCTGGGGTTCTATCTGGAGGAGGTGGGGCTGGAGAAATTCTTCGCTACCCTGGCGAAAATGAGCCAGGCCGCTTTTTTAGACAGCCGTGTCCTCTTCGCCCACCGGCGGATCTGGCCGCCCGCCGCCGATCGTTTCTACTCTGACTTGCGCCGACCGGAAAAGATCAACGACCCCTGGGTGCGCCGCTTCACCGAGGCGGCCATCGAAGCCCCCATCCCCGTTGTTTTGGGCGGCCACTCCCTGGTCTCCGGCGGATTGTACGCCCTGGTGGAGGCGGCCTGGGCCAGGGGGGAAGATTTGGTGAGGCATGTGGAAACACTGAAACACTGAACACCTGAATACACTGGTAACCGCTGAGGGATTTAGCCTGAAGGAACAAGCATGAAGAGACGAGGTCGTTTCTCCCAATGGCTCAAAGAGCGCTTCTACAGTGTCCTCGACGAATTAATCGTGGCGGCGATCATCGCTGCAATCGGCTATATATGGGCAGTGTTGACTGGTAGACTGCCTGGCATCTCACTCCCTTGGTTCGGCGGGATCAGCCTGACACTAATACTGGTGATCGTCGTCGCAGTTGCACTAGCGATAGTGGGCTTCGTCCTCTGGCGGCGATGGCGTCGTAAGAGGATAGAGCCGATACGTCCCATTATAACCGTGCCAAAGGACTTTGTTGGCCGAGAGGAGGAGATCACCTGGCTCCAAGAGATGCTCCAAGGAAACACAGCAGAGCGGATCATGTCCATTTACGGCGCTCCGGGCATTGGCAAATCGTGGTTGGTGAATAGGCTGGCGAAGGAGTGCCAAGACGCAGGTGCTGTATGGGCAACGATTGACTTCCGCGAAGCCTCTTATGAACCACTAACATTTCTCAATGCTATCCAACGCCAATTGGGAGAGGAGTATTTCGTTAGCTTCAGTGATAAATTGCAAGAGTACATCGAGTTTAGAGCACAGCAACAAAGGGAGTATCCGTCACTAGACGATATGAGCAAAACGGTTCTACTCCAGAAGAAAAAGGACGAAGCGGTCGGTAAATTTCTGGAGTGCCTGGCGCAACTGGTCAAGGAAAAGCAAATGATCTTGCTCTTCGACACCTTCGAGAGGGTACAGGATACTGCATTAGCCAACTTTTTGCGAGAGAAGTTGCTGGCTGAGGTGAAGGATGGGAGCTTGCCGAACCTGATGGCGGTTGTCGCCGGGTGGAACAGGCTGATTTGGCGCGACGGCTGGGAGAGGGTCATCAGCCCTCACGAGCTTCGGTATTTCTCTGTCGAGGAGATCAAACCTCGCCTGGCAATAGAGATAAGGATAGAGATGGAGGCTGTGGACGGTGAACTGGCAATGGCTGTCCTGGACTATACTAAAGGCCATCCCCTGTGTGTGGGTCTAGCGGCGATCTTGATCGCCGAGAGCGTCAAGAGGGGAGAGCGAGTGTCCAAGGAAATGTTCCCTGTTCTCAAAGGCGAACTCGACGAAAGGATGAGAACAGAGTTGCTAATGAAGCGAGTCTGGGAGCGGTTAGACAAAGGCGTGGTGGAAGCAGTATGGCTTTGCGCTGTTCCTCGCTGGTTCGATGCAGGGATGATCAGGACGCTGAAGGAAGTAGAGGATGGCAGCCAGGCGTTGCTGGACAAGATAATCCAATACCGCTGTTTTGTGAAGCCTCATTCTCCCAGTGGCTACGAGTATCACGAGATTGTGCGCCAGCTCCTTCTCGACAAGTGGCAAAGAGACGATCCAGCCCAGTACATTGAGCTTAATGAGCGAGCAGCCAAGTTCTATGAAAAAAGATTACAGAAGATCGAGCAGACGGGGCGTAAGTTCAGCGAGGAGTGGCAACGGCTGATGCTGGAGAGAGTGTACCATCGGCTGAGGTTGAATAGGAAAGAAGGACTCCGGTTATTTGATAAGGAGTTTGATCTAGCGTGGCGACTTGACCGAGTCGATTATTGCAATGGGTTAGCTGGCCTACTTGAAGAATATGCGGTAGAAGACGAGATCGTAAACTGGGCAAATTATGCAAAGGCAATGCTGCTAAGGACTACCACTAAAGGCAAACGTAGAGCAGAGCAGGTTTTCTCAAAACTCTATGGTAACCCTGAGATAGAGGGCACTACTCTTCAGGCAAGAATAGCGAGCCACCTTGGGTGGAGGTGTTTAGAATTAGGTGAACATTCGAAAGCGCTTCGATATTATGATAAAATGCAAAAAATATCCGAAGGTGTCGGGGGCAGAAATGCAGAGGCTATCGCCTTTCAAGGAATGGGGGAAGTTTATGAAAGCATGGGGTACTCAGAAACGGCATTAGAGATGATGAGAAGAGCACTTGAAGTCGCTACTTCAGATTATATGAAGGGAGCAATTTTTCATCGAATGGGTATTATTTATCGTCGAGCAGGTAGAATAACCGAAGCGATAGAAAGCTTTGAGGAATATGATAAGTTGGAGGTAAAAGGAAAGGAAGTGGAAAACCTCGTTGCCTTGGGAGATGCCTATAGATTTGCTGATATGTGGGATATGGCCTTTGCGAGGTATAAGAAAAGTATGGCAGTTCTCCGAAGCGAATGGGCCGAGGAAAAGCTTCCAAAGTATATACACCTTCGAGAATTATTGGCTCAAAGCACATTTGCTTTGGGAAGAGTGTATCTTGAAAGAGGCGATCTAGAAGAGGCTAAGCGTCGCTTTGAGTACGCTGTTAAAGTATTTTGCGAAGCAAAGAACGACTTTCTGCTCGAAGTAGTAACGTCATTGCTTGGTAGAGTTTATCAAGCACAAGGCAGATGGGAGGAGGCGGAACAGCGCTACCTTGAAAGTTACAGGTTAGCTCGCGGACAGAATCGGCTTCGACATGCTGCTGAAGCCTTGGTACTTCTCTGTGACATGCATACCGCTAAAGGCACCCCAGCAGAAATGCCTCGGTATGCCGAGGAGGCAGAGAGACTGTCAAGGGAGTACGGATATTGGGACCAGTTAGCAAAGTTGTGGTTGATACAGGCCAGTGTGCTGCTTGATGAAGAAAAAAGCGAGGAAGCGTTCACCAAGTATGCTGAGGCAATGACCTTCGCCCTGCACTTTAATCGCTACCTGTTGGATGAGACGGTGGAGAACATCATTGGGAAAGCGAAGGGGGTGGTAGAGAAAGGACAAGTGGAAGCGGCCAGGGCGCTCATTGAGAGGCTTATCGAGTTCTGGCAGACGGGGACGCTGGATGGGAAGCCGATAATGGGGGCGGAGAGTGAGGGTAGAGAGCGAGAGAAAGGGGATGGAAAGCCACAGACGATGGTGATCGAACAATTGGAGAGATGGCTACGAACACTAGAGGGGAAGAGCAATAGCAACAACAGATGTTAGAGATGTTCGGCAAGAGGACATACGCTACAGCGATGTCCTTGTCGAATGAGCGTATTGAGTGATCTTGTGGCTATCAGAGGTTTCTTAATCCCAATCAAACAAAGGAGTTTGCCAAATGAAAACAGCAGAGAAGAACCAAGAGTACTGGGACCTCGTCTTTGGCAAGGACCTGGCCGAGGTGGATCCCGATGTAGCTGACCTGATCGCCTTCGAGGAGGAGAGGCAGGCCAGGAAGCTGATCATGATCCCCTCGGAGAGCTACTGCCCGAAGCCGGTTCGGGAGGCGCTGGGGAGCGTGTTCAACAATGTCTACGCCGAGGGCTACCCCCGCTTGCAGATGACCCGCGACGAGGAAGAACTACTCCTCCAGTTCGACCACGAGCTGGCTAACTACCGGCGCTACGCGGACCGGCGGTTCTACAAGGGGGTTGACTATGTGGACCTCATCGAGTGCCTGGCCCAACGGCGGGTGGCCGCATGTTTCGCCAACGAGAGGGTGAGCGCCAACGAGATCTACGTGAACGTCCAGCCCCTCTCTGGCTCGCCCGCTAACCTGTCGGTCTACGGGGCCCTCCTCGACCCAGGCGACACCATCATGGGTCTGGCTCTGCCCCAGGGCGGACACCTCACCCACGGCAGCCCCTTCAACATCTCCGGCCGCCGCTACAACGTCGTCTCCTACGCCGCCAGCAGGGCCACCGAGAAGCTGGACTACGACCAGATCATGGAGCTGGCCCTCCAACACAAACCCAAAATCATCGTGGCCGGATTCACCTCCTACTCCTGGGCCCCCGACTGGGAGAAGTTCAAACGGATAGCCGACGCTTGCGGGGGACTGCTCATGGCCGACATCGCTCACACGGCAGGGCTGGCCATCGCCGGGGCGTATCCCAACCCGGTGGGCATCGCCGACGTCACTACCTTCACCACCCACAAAACCTTCTTTGGTCCTCGCGGAGCGGCGATCATGACCACCGACGAGGACCTGGCCGAGTTGATAGACAACGCCGTCTTCCCGGGCCGGCAGGGTGGGCCTCACGTGCATAAGTTCGCGGCTGTGGCAGTGACCGCCAAGATCGCTCAGACGGAAGGGTACAAGCGGCTGCAACACAGGATCGTGGACAACTGCGTGGCTCTGGCCGATGGGCTGCAGAAGCGCGGCCTGAAGCTGGCCTACGGCGGGACGAACACCCACCTGCTGGTCATTGACCTCAACCCCCTCAAGTCCCCGGAGGGCTACCCTCTCAAAGGCGAGATCGCGGCCCGCATCCTGGACCTGGCGGGCATCGTGGTCAACAAGAACACCATCCCCGGCGATGTGGACGCCAGCGAGGCCAGCGGTATCCGCATGGGCACGCCCTGGCTCACCCAGCGAGGGATGGGCAGGGCGGAGATGGACAAGATCGCCGAACTCATCCACCGCCTCATCGTCAACATCAAGCCCTTCACCTACATGGGGCTGACGGGGCCGCTGTGGAGGGGCAAGATTGATCTGGACATCCTGGAGGAAGTGAAGCTCGAAGTGGAAGAGCTGGCCAGCGGCGCGGAGGTGGAGACGCCGGCAAAGGGAATGGGCTACCCCCACTACTATTTCCTGCGCGAAACGTCAAACGTGAAACGCGAAGCGTCAGGCATGGGACTGCTGGAGGTGTTCGGCGAGAGGGCTACGCCCTTCTTGCAGCAGGTATCCACCAACGACGTGTCCAGGCTCCATCCTGGCGAGGGCCAGCGTTCTTTCCTCCTAGACGCCAAGGGGCAGCTCATTGATAGCATCGCCATCCTGCGCCTTGAGCCGGACCAATGGGGCCGTGACCACTACCTCGTGATGACCAATCCCGCCAACACCGACAGGGTGAAAGCCTGGTTCCGCGGCCTGGGCGACGGCTACATAATTTTCGACGAGGATGACCTCTTCCGCAAGGTTGAGGGCCCGGTAGTGGTGAAGGAACTGGAAGTTGGAAGTTGGAAATTGGAAGTTGGAAAGGGGACGCATCCAATCTCTAATCTCCAATACCCAATCTCCAACCTCCAACCTCCAACCTCCAATCTCCAATCTCCAACCGGCCTCTCCCTTTACCAAGCCGGCTACGATTCCCTGTTCCATCTCTCCAAGCCCTACTTCGTCGGCCAGAAGAGCCTGGAAAGCGTCAGGCCCAAGGTGGAGAAAGAGGAGTGGCAGTGGCAAGAAGAAGGCGAGCTTAAGCGAACCTGCCTCTACGAAGAGCATCTCAAGCTGACCCAAAAAGTGATTCCCTTTGCCGGCTGGGAGATGCCGGTCTGGTACACCAGCGTCGGCGAGGAGCATAGAGCCGTGAGGGAGACGGCGGGGCTGTTCGACGTGGCTCACATGGGCACGGTGGAGGTGGCCGGCGAACACGCCACCGCTTTCCTCGATGCGGTCACTTCCAATTACGTGCGCTGGATTGGCGACGGCCAGACCCAGTACGCCTACCTCCTCGACCCCGACGGCAACGTGATTGATGACGTGTTCATCTATCGCCGGGCGGCGGACCGCTACATGCTGGTGATCAACGCCTCCAACGCCGAGAAGGACCTGGCCTGGCTCAACGCCGTCAACGCCGGCAAGTGCCTGATTGACAGAGAGCATCCGGATATTGAGATCGAGGGTCCCGCCATCATCCGCGACCTGAAGGATCCCTCGTCCGGGGAGGATCAGAGGGTTGACCTGGCCATCCAGGGCCCCAATTCCCTGGCCATCCTCCAGAGCCTGACTGAAGACGGAAAGCTGCGAGCGAAGCTGGCCAGGATCAGCCGAACCGAGTTCATCGAGACGGAGTTGGCGGGCATGGAGCTTATCGTGTCCCGCACCGGCTACACCGGGGAAGACATCGCCTACGAGCTCTATCTGCACCCCGACAATGCTCCCAGGATGTGGAATCTGCTGCTGGAGAAGGGCCGCGATTACGGCCTGAAGCCGGCGGGCCTGGCGGCCAGAGACTCGACCAGAACCGAGGCGGGCCTGCCGCTGCACGGCCACGATCTGGCCGGCCCGTACAACATCTCCCCCATCGAGGCCGGCTTTGGCTCCTACGTGAAGTTCCACAAGCCCTACTTCATCGGCAGGAAAGCCCTGCTGGACAAAGAAGCCACCAGGAAAATGGAACTGCTTCGTTTCCGCATGGACGAGAAGGGGGTGAGGATGGCCAAGCTGGGAGACCCGGTGGTTGACAAGCGAGGCAAGTACATCGGTCGCGTCACCAGTTGCGCTTTAGACACCGAAGGGTTCCAGGTCGGTCTGGCCTACGTTGACCAGAAATACAACCGCGAGGGAGCGCAAATCGGCGTCATCCCCCTCCCCCACGCCAAAGTCCCGCCCACCAAGCCGGTGGAGGAGCTGGCTCTGGGGGACAAGATGCTCCTCCAGGAGTGGGCTACAGTTCTCACCCGCTTCCCTGTGGCAGAAGAGTAGAGTGACCAATGACCATCCGACCAAGGACTATCTGACCAAAAGAAAGGAGATGCAAAAATGAAAGTAGATAAGAATTGCCGCTACACCGAAACTCACGAATGGGTGCGGGTCGAGGGCGACCTGGCCACGGGGGGCATCAGCGACTACGCTCAGTCGCAGCTTTCCGATGTCACCTATGTCGAGCTGCCCGTGGTGGGCGATGTCTTCGACCAGGGCGAGGTCTTCGCTACTGCGGAATCGGCCAAAACCGCCGCCGACTGCTACATGCCTATAGGCGGAGAGATTACTGAGGTCAATGAGGGGCTGGCCGCCTCCCCTGGGCTGGTCAACGAAGACCCCTTCGGCGAGGGCTGGTTCGTCCAGTTCACCCCCAGTGAACTCGCGGAACTGGACGATCTGATGACGCCTGAGGAATACCAGGAGTACGTGGCCCAAGAAGAAGGAGGACACTGATGTCCTACATCCCCCATACCGACTCCGACCGAGCAGCGATGCTGGCCGAGATCGGGGTGGAGACCGTCGCTGACCTCTTCCTGGATGTGCCGAAGATCGTGCGCTACCCTGAGCTGAAGCTTCCCCCTCCCCTCTCCGAGATGGAGATCCTGGCGGAGCTGAGAAGCATGAGCGAGGAGAACGCCGACCTCGACCACCACGCCTGCTTCCTGGGCGCGGGGGCCTACAACCACTTCGTGCCCAGCGTGGTGGGTCACATCACCGGCCGCTCGGAGTTCTACACCGCCTACACTCCCTACCAGCCTGAGATCAGCCAGGGCACGTTGCAGGCCATCTTCGAGTACCAGAGCATGGTCTGCGCCCTCACGGGTATGGACGTCGCCAACGCCTCCCACTACGACGGGGCCACCAGCCTGGCCGAGGCAGCCATCATGTCGGTGAACGTCTCCCGAGGCAAACGACGCAAGATCATCGTCTCGCCGTCGGTGCACCCTGAGTACCGCGCCACCCTGCGCACCTACACCCCAGGCCCAGACCTGACGATCTCCAATCTCCAATACCCAATATCCAATATCCAACTCGACGCTGATACCGCCTGCCTGATCATCCAAAACCCGGACTTCTTCGGCCAGTTGCTGTCAGCGGATTCTGAGAACGGATTGAACGGATTAGCTGATGCAGTACACCAGGCTGGAGCGCTTCTTGTGGTCGTGGTGGATCCCATCTCCCTGGGCCTGTTCACCCCGCCCGGCGAATACGGCGCCGACATCGTGGTGGGTGAGGGGCAGCCGTTGGGCAACCCCCTCAACTTCGGCGGACCCTACCTGGGCCTCTTCGCCTGTCGGGAGAAGTACATGCGCAAGATGCCGGGGCGGCTGGTGGGCGAGACGGTGGACACCGAGGGGCGACGGGGCTTCGTCTTGACCCTGGCGACTCGCGAGCAGCACATCCGCCGCGAGAGAGCCACGTCCAATATCTGCACCAACCAGGCTCTCTGCGCTCTGGCAGCCGGGGCTTACCTGGCGGCCATGGGCAAGAGCGGACTGCGCCAGGTGGCCGAGCTGTGCTACCACAAGGCTCACTACGCTGCCACGCAGATCGCAGCCATTCCTGGTTTCGACCTGGTAGGAGACAAGCCCTTCTTCAAAGAATTCGTCGTCCGCTGCCCCAGGCCGCCCAGTGAGATCAACCAGGCGCTCCTGGAGCGGGGCATCATCGGCGGCTACGACCTGGGCCGCGACTATCCCCACCTGGAGGACGCCATGCTGCTCTGCGTGACGGAGATGAACACGAAGAACGAGATTGATCACCTGGTAGAGGTTTTGGAGGAGGTGGCACTATGACCGAGCCGTTGATATTCGAGATCAGCTCGCCAGGCCGAAAAGCGGTATTCCTGCCAGAACTCGATGTGCCTGCGGCCGAGCTGCCGGCCGAGCTGCTGCGAGAAGACCTCTCCCTGCCTGAGGTCAGCGAGGTGGACCTGATGCGCCACTACGTGCACCTCTCCCAGCTCAACCACGCTGTGGACACGGGCTTCTACCCCTTGGGCTCCTGCACCATGAAATATAATCCGAAGGTCAATGAGGAGGCAGCGAAGCTTCCCGGCTTCACTCGCACCCATCCCTATCAAGACCACTGCACTGTCCAGGGCGATCTGAAGCTCATGTACGAGCTCCAGGAGTACCTGAAGGAGATCGGTGGCTTCGCTGGCATATCCTTGCAGCCAGCGGCGGGAGCTCACGGCGAGTTCACGGGCATTCTGATGATGCGAGCCTATCACGAGGAGCGAGGCGACACCAGGCGCACCAAAGTCCTCATCCCCGACTCGGCCCACGGCACCAACCCCGCCTCCTCCGCCATGAGCGGCTACCAGGTGGTGGAGATCAAATCCGACCAGCGGGGCAACGTGAATCTGGAAGCACTCAGAGCCTACTGCGACGACACAGTGGTCGGCCTGATGCTGACCAATCCCAACACCCTGGGCCTCTTCGACGAGCACGTTTTGGAGGTCTCCGAGATCGTCCATCATTGCGGCGGCTTGATGTTCGGCGACGGGGCCAACATGAACAGCATCCTGGGCATTGCCAGGCCGGGTGAGCTGGGCATTGACGTGATGATGTTCAACCTGCACAAGACCTTCTCCACCCCCCACGGCGGCGGCGGCCCTGGCTCCGGCCCCGTCGGCGCTTCAGAGCGACTGGCAAAATACTTACCAGGGCCGATTGTGGTCAAGGTAGAACGTGAAACGTCAAACGTGAAACGTGAAACGTCAAACGTAAAACGTAAAATCTCCAACTTCCAACCTCCAACCTCCAACCTCCAGCCCTACCATCTGAAGATGCCCTCCGCCTCCATCGGCCGGGTCAAGGCCTTCTACGGCAACTTCGGCGTGTTCATCAAGGCCTACACCTACATCAGGATGCTGGGAGCCGCGGGCTTGAGGCAGGTCAGTGAGGACGCAGTGTTGGCTGCCAACTACCTCCTGGCCAGGCTCAGGGAGGTTTACCCGCTGCCCTACGACCGCATCTGCAAGCACGAGTGCGTGCTATCGGGGCACTTGCCGCAGGCCCCCGACGTCCACACGCTGGACATCGCCAAGCGATTGATGGACTACGGCTTTCACCCGCCCACCATCTACTTCCCCCTCATCGTGCCCGAGGCTTTGATGATCGAGCCTACCGAGACCGAGAGCAAGGAGACCCTGGACGCCTTCGCCGAGGCCATGCTCAACATCGCCGAGGAGGCCCAGGAGAACCCCGACGTCTTGCACGGAGCGCCCCAAACTACCCCCGTCACGCGGCTGGACGAGGTCAGAGCGGCCAGGCAACCGAAGTTGCGGTGGAAGCCTGTTTAGACAACATCACATTTGTCATTGCGAGCGCAGCGAAGCAATCTCCAAGTATGCTAGGGGATTGCTTCGCTGCAAACAGCGCGCCTTGTAATGACGCCTGGAGGGTGTGTTTCATTGCGTGCACTGCTGCTTGATGGAAAACTGAAGTTAGTGGATGACTACCCCACACCAGAGCCGCCGCCAGGCGAGGCGCTCATCCGCGTGAACGTGGCCGGGGTGTGCAACACTGACCTGGAACTGGTGAAGGGATACCACCAGTTCCGAGGCGTCCCCGGCCACGAGTTCGTGGGCGTGGTCGAGCGGGCGCCGGGCGCGGAGGCCTGGGAAGGCCGCCGCGTGGTGGGCGAGATCAACGTTGCTTGCGGCACCTGTCCTACCTGCCGGGCCAACCGACCGACCCACTGCCCCAATCGTACCACGCTGGGCATCAGTGGCCGCGACGGAGCTTTCGCCGAGTACCTGACCTTGCCCATCACCAACCTCCATCCCGTGCCCGACGCCGTCTCGGACGAGGCTGCCGTCTTCACCGAGCCGCTGGCCGCTGCCTGCGAGATCGTCCAGCAGGTGCACGTGCGCCCCACAGACCGCGTCATTGTCGTGGGTGACGGCAAGCTGGGGCTGCTCTGCGCCCAGGTGTTGGCTCTCACGGGCTGCCATCTGACCGTGGTGGGGCATCATCGGGAGAAACTGGAGATCGTGGCGCGGCAAGGCATCCCCACAGCGCTGGGTGATGCCGATGTCGAAGGAGGGGCCGACGTCATCGTCGAGGCGACCGGCCATCCAGAAGGGTACGCGGCCGCACGGCGACTCGTCTGCCCTCGGGGCACCGTCGTGCTGAAATCCACCTACCATGCTCCCTCTCAGTCCCCCCCAACTCTGGGGGGGAAGTTACAGAGACCGCTCGACGCGAATCTGACTATGGTCGTGGTGGACGAGATCACACTGGTCGGCTCGCGCTGCGGGCCGTTCGCCCCTGCGCTGCGGCTACTGGAGCGGGGACTGGTGGAGGTAGCCCCTCTGATCCAGGCTCGCTACACCTTATCCGAGGTGCTTACTGCCTTCGAGTGGGCAGCCCAGCCTGGAACGCTAAAAGTGTTGGTAGCGCCGGAGGCTTGACAGGGCAGTGGGGGGAAGTCTGTCGAATACTGAGGGGTAACGGTGCACTTCCAGTACATTCCGTACAAATGATGTGTTGCCCCATTTGGGCCTCGATCTGGGCACCGATCTCTTCGCTACGTCGCTGCCGCTCCTACTCAGCCAGCGAACTCGCGAGGCCATCACTTACTTCTTTACCACTACCGAAGTAAAATCCTTCTGGTCATTGGCACGTTCTTCAGCTCTTCACCTCCGCGTCAGCAGTCAACTAAAAGCTTCTCTTTTCCCCGCTCTCGGCAGATTACAGTTCGGCCTCAAGGGCACCATCGCACCTATCGGCCAAGTTTCGTTGAGCCATTTCCATTGCATCACATTAGGGGATGTTTGGCAAGATGCGGTTGACTTTCGGCCATAAGGTGGTAAAATAAAGGCGAAGGCAATGGGGTTGGGAAAGGAGATTCGAATGTCCAAAGGTAAACTGGTGCTCATTGATGGTCACGCTTTGGCCTACCGTGGTTACTATGCCCTGCCGCAGAGTTTGACTACCTCCCAAGGCGAGTTGACCAACGCAGTGTTCGGCTTCACCTCCATGCTGCTCAACGTGCTGCGCGACGAGAAGCCCGACTACATCGCCGTGGCCTTCGACGTGGGCAAGACTTTCCGCCATGAGGAGTACAAGGAGTACAAAGCTAACCGCATCAAGATGCCCGACGAAATGCGCACCCAGATGGCCCGCATCCAGGAGATCGTCCGCGCTCTGAGCATCCCCATCATCGAGGCGGAAGGCTACGAAGCGGACGACGTGCTGGGCACCCTGGCCCAGCAGGCGGAAAAAGAGGGCTTGGAAACGCTGATCGTCACCGGCGACACCGACACCTTCCAACTGATTGACGATCACACGCGGGTGCTGACCTCCCGCCGCGCTTTCTCTGATACCATCGTGTACGACCAGCAGGGCATCAAGGACCGCTACGGCCTCCAGCCCCACCAACTCATTGACTACAAGGCCCTGGTTGGAGACACCTCCGACAACATTCCCGGTGTGCGGGGCATAGGCAAGAAAACGGCCACCCAGCTCCTCCAGCGGTACGGCAGCGTGGAGGAAATCTACGCCCACCTCGACGAGGTGGAGAGCCCCCGTTTCCGCAACGCTCTGGAGCAGGGCCGCCAGAGCGCGTTCCTGAGCAAGTTCCTGGCTACCATCGTCACCGATGTGCCCGCTGAACTGGATCTGGAGGCCTGCCGAACCAGTGAATTCGATCAGGACAAAGTGAAGGAGCTTTTCAGGGAGCTGGAATTCCGCACCCTGCTGAATCGGCTGCCGACGAGGGAACCCCAGTCACCCCCTCAA
>Ga0315554_1001174_pt1 | contig 15480 bp, 14 predicted proteins | sample SalMarSW160370MG_FD_202114 | JGI IMG/M metagenome (GOLD analysis project Ga0315554, IMG submission 202114) | Salt marsh sediment microbial communities from the Plum Island Ecosystem LTER, Massachusetts, United States - Salt Marsh Sediment SW1603-70 ... | reverse complement strand
TTTTTATTTCAAAAAGATTATTTGTCTTTTGTAAAGTTTCTACTTTTTCTTGTTCATGAATTACAATTTTATTTTTGCTTAAAACGTCTTCCCACATTTTCAGTAATTCAGATTTAGAAGTTTCAGACAATTTTATTTTTCCGTAAAGAGGAAGATCCATTGGCGAGGTCATTACAATTTTTGCCCGGGGGAAGCTAAATACCGTTCCGCCAAGATTATCCTGTTCGATTGTTAAATATTTCAAATTATTTTTTTTAGCAGCAAGGGATGCGGATATTCCGGCAGGTCCGGCACCGACAATTATTAAATCATATTCTGCTTGCGAAGTTCTTTTAATTTTTTTTGATATGTTTTCAACAGCTTGTTTTCCCTGTTCAACGGCATTTTTTATTAATCCCATTCCACCCAATTCACCGGCAATAAATAATCCGGGGATATTTGTTTCAAAATTAGGTGATACATGGGGAAGCTCTACTCCTCTTTTTTCAGTCCCGATGCATAAAGTAATTGCCTGAACAGGGCATGCATGAAAACATGCTCCATGACCAACGCATCTTGATGCATTGATAACTTTTACATGACCATCCACCAAGCCGAAAATATCTCTTTCCGGACAAGCGGTAATGCACGCACCGCTTCCGATGCATATTTCTGCATCAACTACCGGGTGAAGAGAAACAGGTTCATGAAATCCTAGTTCCTTTGCCCTTTCTATTTTTTCATAAGTAGATAAGGATTTTTTCTTTTTCTTTTGCTGGTAATAAAGAAGAATGAAACCTATCATCAAAAAAATTATAAAATAACTAGCCGTATTTTCTAGAAATACTTCCATCAATGAGATGTGTAATTTGAATTTTAAGGAATTTTTAAAATTTATATAAAAGCAATTATTATGCTAAAATATAAATTCGTTATTTAACGCAGTATCAAAATGAAGAAATGTAAAATGCCCTTTGATTATAAATAAATTTGTAATTACCCTGCAAATTTTACATAATGAGATACAACAATATTTTAATTTTTCAAATTTTCTAAAGATTGTTTAGCTGCTCTTGCTGCCTCAGCATTTGGATATTTTTCAATTAACTTGTTCCAGATATCTTTAGCTTTTTCATTATCACCTTTTGTAGCGGAAATAGCTCCAAGATTGTATAAAGCTAAAGGATTGTTTTTATCATATGATAATATTTTATTAGTTAGTTCTTCAGATTTATTATAATCCTGTTTGTTGTAATATATAAACGAAAGCGAAAAGAGGATATCCGTTCTTTTAGGATTAACCTTTAAAATTTTTTGATAATATGGAATTGCCTCATCAGGTTTATGTGCTTCGGTAAGAAAATCCGCATATTCTTTAAGCTTCAAAGTATCATTTGGATTTTCTTCAGCAGCTTTTTTCAATTCTTCCATTTTGCGAATTATATCGGCAGAAACATTGCTTTTATTCGGAGCTTCGCCATTCTTTAGTCCTTTATGTATATCATCATTCGGTATTTCCTGGTTGGCAATATCTGTTGTAGATTGGTTGTTGTTTTTTTGAGTGAATACTACCAAAAATACAACCAAAATAACAACTAAACTTAAATAAGCATATAGCGGTTTGAATTTCATCTTGCTCTCCTATTTAAAAAATCCATTTATATCCAAAAGCAATAGTGACACCTACATGTATAAACATAATAACAAACATAGTAATTGCAAAAGGCAAATGTACAATATGCCAGTATTTAAAAAATTTCTGCATTGTGCGAAGCATTCCGATTCTTTTTGAAATAACCAGCTTGGATTTTGATGTTTTAATAATTTCGGAATATTGTTTGCGGTTTAATCCTAATTTTTTCAATTCTACTTTAAGTTCTTTCAAAAGAGTTTTTATATTGAAATAATCTTTAACTAGAAAAATAAAACTGGTACTAAATTTAATACGCTTATATTTATCCAGTGATGACAATTCGTTAAGCTTTGAAATAAGGTTTTCATTTACTTTCAAATTATTCTTTAAATGCAGAGTTAAATTTTCATTCATTTCATTTAGTTCTTTTAAACTTATTTCCTGCCCTTGTATGGTATGAGGAATTTGAACATATAAAAATCTTCCAACAATACCGCTTAATACAACCGCGACCATGCTCCAAAAGCTTACGGCAACAATTCCGCCGAATTTAAAAGCTGTATGGTATAAAACCAGCACGGGCCCCAGGCTGCACAAAAAGATATGAAACTCAAGCCAATTTTTTAAATATCCGAACTTTAAGAATATTCTAATCCTTTTCCTAACCATGTAAACAGCTACACCAACTATCATCATTAAAGAGCCCAAAATACCGACACCATGCCCAATTATTCCGCTGGGTTTTAACATTGCATGCTGCGCCAAGAAAACTCTTTCTTCAACCGAAGTTGAATAATACTGGTAACCGTTTATTCCGAGCAATACAGTTACAAGAATTCCTATGATAAAAAACGACCAAATATATATTGTATGAATTTTTTTATTCATTAATTGAAACGGGATTAAAAGCGGCTTTAGTGCCACTATAATTAATTTTCAACTATTTCGTAAAGAGTTGTATATTTTGTAGAATTGTTCTTTGTGAGGTCATTTAACTTATTAATAAGAATATTTGTTCTTTCGTCTTGATCATCCTCAAATTGTTCATAAGCTTCGGGAGAAGTAAAAGTATATACCTCCTGAAAATGATTTTGTTTTCCTTTAACTTCATAAACAGCATAGCTTTCCAGTCCTTCTGCTTTAAGCAGATTTTTAAGTTCTTTTACAACCCCTAAATATTCATCTCTCTTTGCTGGATTAACTTCATATTGAATATTAAATATAACTTTAGACATTTGTTCTCCAATGTTTAAGAAAAAGTATTTAATAAAAAATTACCTGAATAAATTATTTTTGCCGGGCCTGATAAAGATAAATTTTTTATATCATTATTTTCAAATTTAAAATCCACTACTAATTTATCTCCTCCTTTTGTTAATAAAACAACAGGAGGTTTCAACTCATGAAATAAAGATGCTATAATTGCTGAGGCTACGGCACCTGTTCCGCATGCAAGAGTTTCATCTTCAACTCCTCTTTCATATGTACGGATTTCAAGTCTGCTATTAACAATTTTAATGAAATTAACATTTGTTCCGCCAGGTAAAAAATTATTATGATACCTAATTTCTTTACCTATTTCAACAACAGGGACTTTATCAATTTCTGTATAAAAAGAATTTTTATCAGACGGATCTTTAAGTATATCTTCAATCTTAATAACAACGTGGGGTGAACCGGTATCCGAAAAATAATAATTTAAATTTTGACCTGCTACATTAATGTTTAAATTGCTTTTAATATTCTTAGGTTTGTTCAAATTAAATTTTACTTTTTCACCATCTAAAATTTCCCCGGAATAAGCTTCATCGTTAGAAACAAAAGAAGCTTTACCGTTCTTCAATCTGTTGCTGGATTGTGCAAACTTGATTGCACATCTAGCACCGTTACCGCACAATGTTTTAGTAGAACCATCCGCATTATAATAATCCATTTTAAAATCATAATCATTAAAATCCGATAAAGTGATAACACCATCTGCTCCAATGCCGTTTCTTCTATTGCATAATTTAGAAATAATATCAGGATTTAATAATAAATCCGGATATTTACTTCTATCAATTACGATAAAATCATTTCCGGCACCGCTCATCTTTGTAAAAAAAATTTTCTCTATCATGTATGCAATTTAGTTTAATGTAGTCACCTTTTCAATAAAAATGCTGTGATTTTTGCGAGCAATAATAAATATATTGTTAAAAATAAATCAATACTTTAATTCAGAACGTTTTTGTAAAACGATTATTAAATGTTTTATTACTTAATTGCTCAAATCTTAAAATATATTGTATGAATTAAATGAATCTTTTTTAATAAAATTATTATCTATTAATCAAAGTCTCTGAGGATTATCAATATAATCAGAAAGGTCATAATAAACACCCATCTCCCTTAGTAAATTGTTGATTTTTTCTACAATTACAAACTTGCTTTTTACTGTGTAATTATTTGACAATCTCTAAATTAAGAGAATGAATCATAATTTCATTCTTATTTATGGCAATCCAATACATTCCGTTTGCGACAATATTGGGAATTTTTAGGGAAAAATTAAAAACGTGAAAGTGGCATATATATTGTCCAACAGACTTAATTAAAATATCAAATAATAAAAAAGAGTTTAACCATGATAAGGGGAACAGTAGTAATAGATAGGGACATATGCAAGGGTTGTGAGTTATGCATTACTGCATGTCCTCAATCTAGTCTCGGCTTATCTGCTCGGATCAATATTAAAGGTTATCGCTTTGCGGAATTAGTCCAGGATAACTGCACGGGCTGCGTTAATTGCGCTTTGGTTTGCCCCGATGTTGCAATCACTGTTTACCGGCAGCCAAAATCAGTATTGAAAAAAGCAGTTTAATTATCTGTTCAATAAAGTGGGATAAGCAAATGAAAAAAGTTTTAATTAATAACGAAGATATTCGTTTGATGAAAGGAAATGAAGCTCTTGCTGAAGCTGCAATAAGAGCCGGAATTCATGCATACTTTGGTTACCCGATTACTCCTCAATCTGAAGTGCTTGAATATTTTACTAGAGAAATGCCTAAGCGTGCTGGAGTTGTTGTTCAAGCTGAAAGTGAATTGGCATCAATAAATATGATTTATGGTGCGGCCGGTGCCGGTGCGAGAGTTATGACTTCCTCTTCATCACCCGGTATAAGCCTAATGCAGGAAGGAATATCATACATTGCTTCAGCACAACTTCCATGTTTAATTGTTAATGTTAACCGCGGAGGTCCCGGGCTTGGAACAATTCAACCTTCACAAGGTGATTACTGGCAAGCTGTGAAAGGAGGCGGACATGGAGACTACCATTTAATTGTATTAGCTCCTGCGTCCGTACAAGAAATGGCAGATTTTGTTTTTGATGCTTTTAAGCTTGCTGAAAAATATAGAAACCCTGCAATGATTTTAGCTGATGGGGCATTAGGTCAAATGATGGAAAAAGTAGCTCTTCCGCCCGAAGGTTCCTTGCCTTATACAAAAAATCCTTGGGCTACAACAGGCAAAACAAAGGATAGAAAAAGAAATATCATCACTTCCCTTTTTATTGAACCTGAAAGAATGGAACAAATAAATATTCAACTGCAGGAAAAATATAAAAAGATACAGGAAGAAGTTAGATATGAAGAATTCTCTACTTCGGATGCAGAAATTCTTTTGGTTGCATTTGGACTTTCATCACGGATCTGTCAAAAAGCAGTTGATATTGCCAGGGAAAAAGGTCTACGGGTTGGTTTACTCAGACCAATTACTCTTTATCCTTTCCCTAAAAAAATTATTTCGGAATTAGCATTGAAAGTTGAATTCATGCTTACAGTTGAAATGAATGCGGGACAAATGGTTGAAGATGTTGCATTAGCTGCTAACGGAAGATGTCCTGTTCACTATAAAGGAAGAATGGGAGGAATGATTCCTTCCCCGGAAGATGTTGTGGAAGAAATTGAGCTTCTTCTTGAAAAACATTTAAGCGAAGTTTAATATTCTAAAGCCTATTAAAAAGGTGAACTTATGGAAAGTGAATTAAAATTAGAAGAACTTGAAGTTGTTTACAAAAAGCCTTCAACTTTAACAGATACCGTATTCCATTATTGTCCGGGATGCGGCCATAGTGTCGTCCATAGAATTTTAATGGAAGTTGTTGAAGAGATGGGAATTCAGGAAAAAACTGTCGGTGTTGCTCCTGTAGGTTGTTCGGTATTTGCTTACAATTATATGGATATTGATATGCAGGAAGCTGCACACGGTAGAGCAAGTGCAGTTGCTACAGGAATTAAAAGAATACTGCCTGACAGATATGTATTCTCATATCAAGGTGATGGAGATCTTGCAGCTATTGGTACAGCGGAGACAATTCATACTGTAAATCGTGGCGAAAATGTATTAATCATTTTTATAAATAATGCAATATATGGAATGACAGGCGGGCAGATGGCTCCAACTACTTTGTTAGGGCAGGTAACATCAACTTCACCTTACGGTAGAGATGCATCTGCAATTGGTTATCCTTTAAAAATTACTGATTTAATCGCTAATCTACCCGGTGCTTATTATGTCACCAGGCAGGCAGTTCATAATGCTAATTCGGTAAGAAAATTGAAAAAAGCTGTAAGAAAAGGATTCGAAAATCAAGATCTGAAAAAAGGGACATCATTTATAGAAGTTGTATCCAATTGTCCGTCGGGATGGAAAATGACACCCCTTGAGGCTAATAAATGGCTCGAAGAAAATATGTTTCCGCTTTATCCGCTAGGTGATATAAAAGTCCCTAAAAATTAATAATAGGTATCAATAATGGAACATGAAATAATTTTTGCAGGATTCGGAGGACAGGGCGTTCTTTCTATGGGGCAGATAATTGCTTATGCTGCAATGATCGAAAATAAAGAAGTAAGCTGGATGCCTTCTTACGGACCAGAAATGAGAGGCGGAACTGCAAACTGTATTACTATTGTTTCATCACATAGAATAAGTTCTCCGATAATTTCAAAGTTTGATTCTGCAATAATTCTTAATCAACCATCTTTAGAAAAGTTTGAAGAGAGCGTTAAAGCCGGTGGATTATTAATGTATGAAGAATCAACAATTATCAATCCGCCCAAGCGTTCCGATATTGATGTAGTTGGTATTCATTCAAATGAGGAAGCACAAAAATTAGGGAAGAAACAAGTTGCGAATATGATAATGGTCGGTGCATTTTTAGAAAAACGGCCAATTGTTAAAATAGAAAATATAATTCAGGCATTAAAAAAAGTTCTCCCGGAAAGACATCATCATTTAATTCCTTTAAATGAACAGGCTTTAGAAATAGGGAAAAAATTAATTTCAGAATCAATACAAGTTAGCCATTAGATTTACAAGTATAAAAAATAATTAAAATAACCTTGTAGTTGAGGTAAATATGAACGAAGACGAAATAAAGTGTATGCATACCTGCCGGAATACATGTGCAATGTTAAGCGACGCATTAAGAAAAGAAGCAGCAATGGTACGTTTTTACGAAAGCGTTGTATCTGAATGCAACTTACCTGAAATATCTTCTTTTATTACCGATTTGATCGAAGAGAAGAGAAAAGCAATCTTGCTTATCATTCATAAGCTGAATGAATTGCATGCTCATTCACAGGCTTTGGATGGAATAGAATCTAGTTTTGACAGCTCCTCTCTTTGGTAGAAAATTTCTTGATTGATGGGGAGTCATATTTTATAAAATTCATTTAAGCTTAAAGTTAATTTTTTAGGAACAACCGATTAGTAAAAGTTCTCTAGGTGATATCCGTTTTCACTAAGATAGCTTTTATTTTTCCTTATAAAATCTTTTATAACCTCAATTGAAATTACTCTTGTTATGCCATATTTATACTGTTTCAACTGGTCAACAAATTCATCTCCATTATAAGGAATTAATTCATTGTAGTCCTTTAATGATTTAGGAGGAGTTAGTATTGATACAGTTTCTTCAGGCATCCATTGAATTATTCCTACTAGTTCGAAATTTGGTACTCCATCCCTAATTGCTAAAACAATTCCACCGCTAAATCCCCTGTTTACAACCCCGTCTATAAGGAAATCCCCTTTTTTATCAATAGACGGATTGCTTACAATTCCTTTGGAAATCATCTTATAATTTAAGGGGAAACCAAAAAAATATACAAAGCTGCCCCATTCCAATTCTTTTGCAGAACCTATATTATAATTAAATACATTTAATGTAATTGAAAAAGAAGGATCGAACCTTTTTCCTAGTAAAGCAACATCTATATCATTATCAATTAATAAAATATTTACTTCACTTCCGTTTGGAAAACCGGCAATATAATTTTTCTGACCCTGTTTAATAGAAATGCTTTGGACTTCATCAGTATACTGTCCATTTTTATCTGAAAAGTATGTAATAATTGTATCAGGAAAATTAACAACATGCGCAGCAGTTAACAAGGCAACACGTCCGTTTTCTTTTGATAATATAGTTGCAGTACCAGAGCTTGTCCTTTCATAAAAAATATTTTGCTTTAAATTTTTCCATATTACATCTGTTGTTAAATCGGATTTTTTAATTTTACTATTCTCTTTCAATTGAAAAGAATTATAAAAGGCGATACAATTTATTCGCTGAATGGTATTGCTTATTTCTTCCAGTTGTTTTGAAGCATTTATATATGGAAATTCGGTATCATATTTTCCATCATTTAAGGTAGGGAAAACATTTTTGTAAGATGTAGAACAGGAAAAGTAAACCAGTGAGAGAAACAAAATTAGGAATTTATGAATTTTCATTTATATCCCCTGAGATAATAGGTTATATTAATTAAAATCATTAATTCACATTAAAGAAAAATTTTATAACACCTTCAAATTTCGAAATGGTTAAAATCTCGATTCATTAAAATAAAAAGTTTATTAAGATAAGGCTATACATTTTTTTTATTTTTTCAAATGACATTTTCATATTGCACAAGCATAATTGCATCTATACATTATTGCATGATTAAATGCTTAATTATCATATTCTATAGCAACTGGAAATATAAAAGAACCGCCTTCATTATATTATTTCTATTTTCATTACCAAGGATAGTTTCAAAAGGAAAACCGAAAACAATAACTCCATAATTTTTTTTAAATGCGATACCTGCACCAAATTCATTTTCCGAATATCGTAATACGGTCTGGCTTTCATCAGTATTTAAAATCGCATCAGGAGCTTCAACTGCATAAATTGAATCGTTTAATTCAACATTAAAAATGAAATTAGTCTCCGGTAAAAAATTTAAATCCGCAGAATGCACCTTACCGGTTTTACAAGCATGATCCGCATCCCAGCTAAATTTCAAAAAGTCTCTAGCAAATTTCACATTATTAGAATCCTTACAATAATAAAGATCACTTGCAACATAGGCACCAGATATAAATAGGTTCCCACCTGAAGAACAATATTGTTTAATTCTCCGGATTAATTTTTTAGGAAATGTTTGGAAAGGAATCCCATTAATAGAATCAAAATAAGATCTTTCCCAATGAGTAGATTTTTCCTCACCGAGAATTAGATCAACAAATTTATATTTTTTAAGATTTACAAGAGAATCCATAACAGCATCTTTGCTAGAAGAGACAAATGAAAATCCGTTTGCCATTAAAGATTTTCCATGAATAAAAGGGAAATCAAAACTGTTCCCGGCAATAATTGTAGTTTCATAATCCGCATTACTTGCACCATGCCCCGGCGCATCGTTTGAGATAAATTGTGAAGCAGTATCAAAATTATATTGAGTACCTGTATAGCTTACATCATTTTTATAGGGAACACCTGCATCGGTAAAGTTTAAGAATCCGGAAAAATCACCTGAGTTGACAGAAGCAGGGGGAGCAATTCTATCAAAACCATTTACAATCAAAACCGGCGGCTTATTGTTTTGCAACTTGCAAACTGAAAGAATTTCAGACGGAAAACTTTCTCCGCCTTCATTTACTGCAGCAACTTTAAAGCTGTAAATTTTGCCGGGCTCTATTTTAATTTTTATTTTGGAATTCTCTACCAATTGTCCGTTATCAAAACCGTTGTTGTCGATTCGTGTATAAACAATATAGCTTTTAGGTACGGCTGTAGGTTCATATTTATCAAGAGCAGGCTCCCATTTTAGTGTTACAGTATCATTACTCAAACTTGAAGTAAAGTGAGTAACGGGTAATGGCTGAACAATATAATTAAAATTATATTGAACCGAAAGAAACTTTAAAATCCCTTTATAAATTGATCTTGAAACATCAAATTGAAACCGGGGATCAAGAGCAAATTTCATATCGAGAAAATTTTGATGCGATAAAAGCTCTAGCAAAACCGAAGGAACATTTGGACGGGCAGCTTCGCTATACTTTGAATTAAAAAGAATTCTTCTGTTCCAGGTAGTATCATATTTCAATCTAATATCATGTACAATCTGTGTTTGAATTATATCCGAAAGATCCCTATTGACGAGTCTTGATACTCCATCGGGAAAAACTTTTGAAGTGCCGAAATCTTCGATACTGTAAATTGCCATAGTTCCGTAAGTAGTATCATTATTCGTAATTCCCGCATTAGTGTGAAAAGCTAAAGAAAGATCTACCGGGATGCCAAGTCCTTTTACATTTCTATTTTTGTTGGGTCCAAAAGGGATTCCATAAAGATAATTTCCATATTCACCTCGGCTCTGGTAATCATCATTATAATCATTTAGATCATCATTTAAATCATAAACAGAAGTATCCGGCATACCGGCATATTGAAGCCAATACCTGGCACCTTCTGTAAATTTAGGTCTCCCGCTTGTACTTCCTTCCCTTGAAATTATTCCCATGCCGCCGCCAAATCTAACTGCATCAGCAGAAACTATTTTATTTTTAAGATCATTGCTTTTATTTGTTAACTCAACCTTCCCAGTTTGCGGATGATATCCTTTAAAAAATTTAAACTCCCCTAAATATTCCCAGGTCTTTCCGCCTATTTGCTGATTAATTAAAAATTCAGTTTCTCCCCCGGCATGATAGACAGTATAATGCGCATCGGTAATGTTATTAATTGAAGACGCATAAGAAATATATATAGAATAATATCCTGTTTGCGGAATACTAGGAATCCAGCTGACTTCCGCAGAATTGACAGAATCAGGTCTGACTATTCTGTATGTTCCCTGTTCAAAAGGATTTAACCCGCTTGGGTACGGTGGATTACCATAACCGAAAGCTTTGCCAAAACCCTTTTTCCAAAGATGATTCTTATCATAATTTTTTTCAATATATGAACCGGGAATGAAGCTGTCGTTATCAATTACTACTTCATTTTTTTGAACATCCCTTTCTCTAGGCATAAAAACATTTGCACCGGCATTTTCCAGCATTGGAATTAAATATATGTGAGCAAAAGAAAACGGGAGCAAATCTTCAACTGTCTGAAATAACCTGGCACGCTGCCATTTCCATCGCTGCTCTTTGTTTTCATAATACCAGCCGTGACTTGCCCACAGAACTATATTTTTATTCAATAATCCCTTAACCGGAAAATATTTTTTGCTGATATTTCTTAGTACTTCTACAGGAAGATTTTTTTTATGAGGAATTCTGCTGTAATCATATTTTGTAGAATCAGACCGGTAAAAATTGGGAATCAGATCTTTAATATCATAACCAATTGTCTCTATATGAAAAGTGTAATCTTTATATTTTTCACCAAAGTAAGATTTAAACAATGAATAAATATTCTTAACATTTTCTTCTCTAAAAGGATAATAAGAAAATTCTTTACTCAATTTTATAGTTACAGTCCTGTTTATATCATCAAAAATAACCGTATCTAATTTTGTTGATGACGGAATAATAAACGGAAGGCTGACTGCTTTTAAATCTTTCTTTAGCGATTCAACTTTTCTTTCTGCAGGATTTTCTTTTATCACTTCTTTTGAAGTACACCCTGCAAAATAATAGACGGCACATAAAAAGAATGGATACAATAAGAATTTAATTTTCATTATTTACGAGAATTAATTTCTGGAATAATTAAAAGATAAGCAAAAGTGATGATATCTTTCAATAAAGCATATAAAGAGTTTTGACAATTAATTTTATTTCACAAATTTTTTACATAATATTATTTTAAAAAAAGTTTATTTAATATTATTAAAAAATAATTTGATTTTTTGATATTAAATTTTTAATCTTGAGAAGTAATAGTCGCAAGGAAAATATATTAATTATTCTGTTTGCTGTTTGGATAAATAATCTTACATTGAAATAGTAATAAACAAAATTAAATAACCTTAAATATTTCCGGGAGAAGTAGTGAAAATAACAAAACAATTTACTAACAGGGAAAGTAAATCTCTTGATCAGTATTTACAGGAAATTGGGAAAGTCGATTTGTTAACCCCGGAACAGGAAATTGAATTGGCAATCAGGATTAAAAAAGGAGATCATCGAGCACTTGAAGTTCTTACCAAAGCAAATTTAAGGTTTGTAGTAAGTGTTGCTAAACAATTTCAAAACCAGGGACTTTCTTTAGGCGATTTAATAAATGAAGGTAACCTCGGATTAATTAAAGCCGCTAAAAGATTTGATGAAACGCGCGGGTTTAAATTTATTTCCTATGCCGTATGGTGGATCCGCCAGTCAATTATGCAGGCAATCGCAGAACAATCTAGAATTGTAAGACTCCCTTTAAATAGAGTAGGTGCATTAAATAAAGTTAGAAAAGCTTACAGTCAGCTTGAACAGGAATATGATAGGATTCCCAACCTTTCGGAACTAGCAAAAGAACTCGATATGGAAACGGATGAAATAGCATATACATTACAAATGGCCGGGCGTCATGTTTCTATGGACGCACCTTTTTTACAGGGGGAAGATAAAAAAAATAGCCTGCTGGATGTTATTGCTAATACCAAGCAGCCCGATCCTGATACTACACTGATGAATGAATCTTTAAAAAATGAAATTGAAAGTGTCCTTTCTACCTTAAGTGAAAGAGAAGCAAAAGTTATTAAATTATATTTTGGTATTAATTCCGAGAATTCCGCTACCCTTGAGGAAATAGGTGAAATGTTTAATCTTACAAGGGAAAGGGTTAGACAAATAAAAGAAAAAGCCCTGAGAAGACTTAGACATTCTTCAAGAAGTCAAAATTTAAAGGTTTATTTGGGATAATTTCCCTTTAATAATACTTCATTTAACCCCTTTTTTTAACAAAATTGAATGTTTCGATAAGATTTACATATTTCAAGTTAATGTTATCACATTAAATGTTGTTACTTATAGTGTTTTAACTTATATTTATATTGTAGAATTAAGAAAACAATCAAAGGAGTTTACAATGGATAGAAACAATGGTGTTGCAGAAGAAGTAATAAAATTGCAATCATGGAACATTGATGGGGTTCATTCAAAAATTCGTTTTTCAGCTCGTCATATGGTTATTTCGGAAGTTGAAGGACAATTCAACAAGTTCGATTTCAGCTTTTCAATCGAAGGGGATGATTTGACAACCAGCCAAATCGAATTGACTATAGATGCAAATAGTGTAGATACAAGAAATAATGACAGAGATAATCATCTTCGCTCGTCAGATTTTTTTGATGTAAAAAAATACCCGGAAATTAAATTTAAAAGTAGTTCGGTAAAAAAAGTTAATGATGAAAAATATAAATTGACAGGTGACCTAACAATTAAAGATATAACAAAGCCTGTAGAACTGGATGTTACTTATGGCGGACAAATAAAAGATCCCTGGGGGAATACAAGAGCCGGGTTTAATGTTAAAGGTTCTTTAAACCGTTTTGATTACGGTTTAAAATGGAACAACCTGATTGAAACCGGCGGTGCAGTTGTAGGAAAAACAATAAATATAAGCTGTGACATTGAAGTAGTTAAACAGGAAGAAGAAGAATAAAATAAATACCCCGTAGCACAGACTTCAGTCTGTGCTACCAGACTGAAAGTTTTTATGTTACATGAAATAATAAAAAACAGGTACAGCACCAGGGCATTTTCGGATAAAGTAATTGATGAGAATAAAATTATATCTTTATTCGAAGCTGCTAGGTGGTCTCCGTCTTCACGGAATGAACAGCCTTGGAGATTTATTGCAGGTACAAAAGAAGATCAAAATACATTTAATAAAATAGCCGGTACTCTTAACCCGGCAAATAAAATTTGGGCTGTTAATGCTCCCTTATTAATTTTGACAGTTGTTAAACTAACTGTTAACTCTACAGATCAAATTAATAAACATGCATTACATGATCTCGGATTAGCAATAGCAAACCTGACTTTCCAGGCATCTGCATTAGATCTATATGTTCACCAGATGGGCGGATTTAACCAGGAACAAGCTAGAGAAATTTTTGAGATACCGGGTGATTACGAACCGGTTACAATTCTTGCTGTCGGGTATAAAGGAAATCCGGATTTACTTCCGGAAAATTTAAAAGCAAGAGAATTGGCAGAAAGAAAAAGAAAGAATTTATCCGAATTAGTTTTTTCTGATAAATTCGGTAATAAAAGCGGCTTAATTGAAAATAAACAAATTGAATTGATTCAATAATCTTCTTTTATATTTAACCAAGGGGGAATAATCTTGATGCTAATCATTAGAATTATTCTGTTAAATGATTAGACATACATCAAAGTCTTCTCCCTTTTTAAATTATCTCATTGTTTCTGTTGTGGGGAAATATTAAGTTTGATAATGATTTGATGCCAAGACAATATTTTCTATTGACTCCGTGAATTTCCTCGCAATCAGAAATCAATTTGGGTTACGATGGACAGGCTAACTAAAAGTGCAGAGTATGGCGGCATATATCCATACAATTATACAGCTATGTTCTTATACATATAGAATAAATCATATTGTTTTCTTAATTAAAATTTACATGTAAGATAATATATGTTTTTAACATGAAACTTGAAGAAGAAATAGTACAAAATAAATTTCAGAATGAATACCATAAAGCAGTTGTAAATATTATTTATACGTTCAATTGGATAACAGAAAAACAAACGAAACAACTAAAGCCTTACGATATTACTCTCCAGCAATTTAATATTTTAAGGATTTTAAGAGGCCAGCACCCAAAACCCGCAACTGTTAAGCTAATTAAAGAACGGATGCTTGATAAAATGTCGGACGTTTCAAGATTAGTTGAAAAGTTAAGAGTAAAGGAATTGGTTAACAGGCATATTTGTTCGCATGATAGAAGAAATGTTGATGTATTTATAACCGAAAAAGGTCTTGAACTTCTTTCCGAAATTGACCCGAAAGAAAAAGAGATTGAAGAATTTATGTCTAATCTTAACGAAAAAGAGATTGAACAATTGAATTTTTACCTGGATAAGCTCAGGGGATAATCTTACCAATTGTTATTACTGCTGAATTGCCTTCATTGCCGACCATTTAAGCATTCTTTCTATAACAATTAAAAATTGCCTGAAGTTTATCTATACCATAGGGACAAAATATTTATAGAAACTGAAACCTCAAAAATCCAAATCCCGTAAGGACGGTATTTAAATGTTTTATTTTGGAAAGTACGCTATTTCATTTAAGCACACAATATTTAAAAATTAAAAAAGATAACTTTTTGCATTATAACACGTCTAAATATATTTATCTATTTTAATTTTATAGTGTAAATAAGCCGTCATTTTTATAAATTAAAACTCTAATTTTTTGGGAAGAATATGAAAAACGATCCCCTGCGTAAAATAATTGGATCATTAGTCTTTTTAATTTCGTTAATAGTATTATTATTAACAGTTCAGTGTTCGGTATCTTTTTGGGATCCGGGAGAAATATCTGCGGCATCTTATTCTTTGATGGTTCCTCATCCGCCGGG
>Ga0315554_1001173_pt1 | contig 15485 bp, 15 predicted proteins | sample SalMarSW160370MG_FD_202114 | JGI IMG/M metagenome (GOLD analysis project Ga0315554, IMG submission 202114) | Salt marsh sediment microbial communities from the Plum Island Ecosystem LTER, Massachusetts, United States - Salt Marsh Sediment SW1603-70 ... | reverse complement strand
GTTGTACCGACAGCGTATGCAGTGCTTCAGGAGTGGAGTGCGAAGCTGGCGGTTTTCTTTGGGAAATTCAGAGGAACTGACAACAATTCGGGGACGCCGGCCAACATGTAACAGAGCAAAGGCCGGAAAACGCACAGTTCTTGCCCCTTGGAAAGGGAGTCTTATTCCAGATTGCAGAGAATGAGGCTCCCTTTTTTCGTTTTCTGAGTCATTCTGTCAGCCGCAACTGATGTACCCGGACGGGCTTCCGGAGGCTGAACATCCAGCGAGACATATCGCAGCTTCATCCGTCTAATACCAAGTGGGTTTTCCGCATCATCGCTGCCTCAGCGTATCCGGTGCATTTCACTGAGAGGAGATACGACATGCAAGCCTATGCGATGCATTACCTCAGCCGTCACATTCACATTGGGAGCGGCTTGGCCGCGTTGGCCCGATACGCATCGTTCACGATCTTGATGTTTCTGATGGCAGGTTGTGGGAGCTCACTCCAGCTGACAAGCGGTTGGAAAAATAGTGATATCAAGATCGACGGGATCGATTCGGAATGGCACGATGTAATGACCTATGCGAGGTCGTCAGATGCTTCCGTCGGGATCAAGAACGACGGCGATAACATCTACGTCTGCTTCACAACGTCGAACCGGCAGACGCAACTCCAGATGCTGGCATTTGGGTTCACGACGTGGTTTAGCCCGGAGGGGAAGAAAGAGAAGACTTTCGGCATTCACTTCCCCATCGGCGGTCAACTTCAGGCCCTCCGGCTGCTCTCGCGAGAAGGCGCATCCGAAGAGTTGCAGCAACTGATCCGGGCATCACAACGCGATCTCGAGGTTGTCGGCCCTACGGAGGCCAATCGCCGCCGGATCATGGACCAAGAAGCGGCAGGGATCAAGGCTCGCCTGGGGTATTCTCAGGAAAGTCTTGTCTACGAACTCGAAGTCCCATTGCGCAAGACAGCCGAACACCCCTTTGCCATCGAAGCTGCCGACTCGCAGACGATCAGCGTCGGCTTCGAGACCGGCGAGATCAGCGCGACAGCGGGAGGCCAGTCGAGCCCAAGCGCTCTGAGCGCTCCTTCTCGCGGAGGGCGGGGTGGACGGTCACGTGGAGGTGCTTCATCGGCGGCCGCGGGAGCGGGGAGTGGGCGCCTCGAGCCACTAAGACTCTGGACCACAGTCCAGCTCACTTCCGGAGCAGCGCCTGTGATGAAATGACCCAAAGGGTTGTTCCCTTGACGGTGGCCAACGGCGACCGAAGTCGTGGGAAATGCCGTTGCCGCCTGCCGGGAGGATTCTAGTGCGGTCTGCATTAAAGGATCCTGCGTTTGTCGACCATACGACTGCAAATGGAAACGAGCACTACTGCCTTTTTGAAGAGAGCTCAAACGAGAAACACAAGATTTTCCCGCAACCATAAAAACTAAAAACAGCGGGATCTCGCGCTTCCTGGATTCCGCTCCGAAAGCGGGATTCTGGAAAGCGGAACCGTACAGCGGGACTTTTTAGAGGTAGCACGAGTTTGTTTTTCTAATTCAACAAATCAATAACTATCACAGACGGAGAACACCGTATGAAAAACCGAAAGGGCATTGTGACACATTTCGTGGTCCTAGCAATGACCGCGATCGTGGCGCTGTCCTTGCAGCAGGTTGCGCAAGCCCAGCGGATGAGGATGTCACCGGAGGATCGGGCAAAAGCGCTGAAAGACAGTCTCTCACTCTCCAACGAGCAGACCGCCAAGATTGTGAAGATCTATCAAGCCCAGCAGAAGGAGATGTCGGACAAGATGGCGGAGTTGCAGGGTGATCGAGATGCGATGAGGCAGGCCTTTCAAGAGATGACAGCAAAGACCAACAAGGAGATCGAAGCTGTGTTGACAAAGGACCAGCTCAAGAAGTTCCAGGATCTCGTGAAGCAGCAGATGGAGATGCGGCAGCGGATGATGCAGCAGCGGCAACGCAACAATTAACCCGGCGATTTCCTGCCACACGACTTACGCAAAGGGGCGAACGTTCTTTCGGAAAAGCTTCAACTCAAAGGATGTTCGTCCCATTGCTATTTGCAGGACTAGCCCCCTTACTACTGCGAACCGGAGTCCCTCCCCCTCTCCCCTCTGCGACCGAACTTCCCTTCCAAGACGGAGATTCTTGAAGAGTTTGTCCCTACTGCTTCGTATATTGCCGCCCGGAACGAACAGACATACAGAAAGTGCTTTGCTATGCGAAGCGAGAAGATTATCGGTATCGTCGGCGGTCTCGGGCCGTACGCCGGACTCGAGTTTGTCAGGAAGATCTTTGACCAAACGATCGCGACCACGGACCAGGAACATCTGCCCGTTGTCTTGCTCTCGCACCCGGATCGCGTTGGAGATCGCACTTCGTACATCCTGGGCAAAACTGAGCACAACCCCGCCTATGCGATCGCAGATATCCTTGAGGAGCTGCAGTCGCTCGGGGCATCGGTCGCCGGTATCGCCTGCAACTCCGCGCACGCTCCGGCGATCTTCGACGTGATCGCAGACGAAATGGAAAGAAGGAAGATCAGCCTCCGGGTGATTCATATGATCGAAGAGGCCGCGCGGTTCCTCGCACAACACCACCCGGCATCCAAGAGGATCGGACTGATTGCAACGCTTGGCACCGTGAAGTCCAGAGTCTATGAGACCCAGTTTGAACCAACGGGCCCGCAGTTAATCTTGCCGACCGATGAAATTCAGCTGAAGATGGTTCATGGTGCGATCTATGATCCACTCTACGGCATTAAAGCGCGGTCAAACCCCGTCACAGATCAGGCACGCCAAGCCCTTCTCAACACGATCGCACACTTGCAGAGCCGGGGTGCAGAGGCAATCATTCTGGGCTGCACGGAGGTCACCCTGGCCGTCACCGAAAGGAAAATCGGTGGGATCGCCCTACTGGATCCTGGTGTGATCCTCGCGAGGGCGTTGATTCGGGACGTGTCGCCGGAGAAGCTTCGGCCGCTGGAGGAGAGTTAGCACATCTCGCCAGCTTCAGGAGGAACGACTTGGGGGAAAGTAAATAACCGGCAGAAGCGCCCCTGAGAGACACATCAACCTGTTGAAGCTGAATTTTCGGGGGCCTCGAGGGTAAACCGCTGAAGGGGGCTAGGAAACGACTATCTCCATACCTTCCCGTGCACCAACGCATTCTGTCTTGCCGGCGTAGAGTTCGATCAGCTGCTTTGCATCCTCGATCATGCGGTCAACAAACTGATCGTCGTGGAGAGGATCGTGATGAAACAGCGCCAGCTTCTTCACGTTTGCCTGAACGGCAAACCGGACGGTCGATTCGAGAGGCGAATGTCCCCAACCCTTCTTTAGCTCGTACTCTTCGTTCGTATATTGCGCCTCGCCGATGTACAGGTCTGCCTGCGAGAGAAACTCGACGAACTTCTCATCAAGATAAGTTGGAAAATCGGATGCTTGAGAGCCACGTCGATTTTTCTCGTGCAGGACATCGTAATACGGTTCATTGTCCGTCGCATAGACAATTTTCCGCCGACCATCGGAGATACCATAGGCAAGGCAAAGGGCGGGGTGGTTCAAGTAGAAAGGCTCAACGGTGAGCTTGCCCAGCTTTTGGGGCTCGCGAACCTCATGGATATCAATGTTGGGACTCATATCCCCAAGCTCAACGGGAAAATAGTCCGAGTCCATCTGAATCTTGAGGAGCTTTTCAAGCGATTTATCCCTCCCCGGCGGCCCGTAGAGATGAAGCGTGGTCTGCTCCTCATAGGCGGGGAGGAAAAAGGGGAAGCCTTGAATGTGATCCCAGTGTGTGTGGCTGATGAAGACATGGATTGTCAGCGGCCGAGAGTCGAATTCCTCCAGTAACTGATTGCCGAGGTTGCGAATCCCTGTCCCCGCATCGAAGATGAGGATCTGGTCGTCTGTCCTGAGCTCGACGCAGGATGTGTTCCCCCCATACTTCACCGTAGACGCCCCCGGTGTGGGAATCGAACCCCGCGTTCCCCAAAATCGTACCTTCATCATAACGGGTTGGTCCGCTTGTCCAGGTGCTCTCGAGCGAGCTTGACCAGCTCCTCTATCTCGATCGGTTTGACGACATATGCGTCGGCGCCGAGCTCTTTCGCCTTGTCGATGTCGGGCTTGTACGACTTTGCCGACATGATAATGATCGGCGTCTTCCGAAAGCGCTCATCCTTCCGTAAGGTCGCACACACTTCAAACCCGAGAAGTCCCGGCATCACCAAATCGAGGATGATAAGACTGGGGAACTCACGCTGGGCGATCTTGATTGCCTCATCGCCGTTGTCGGCCTGAAGGACGGAAAAGCCGTGCCGTTCAAGCCCCATCGCGATCATTCGGCGGAAGAGTTCCTCGTCATCGACGAGTAGCACTTTTTGTTCCACGGGTATTGAGACTCCCCAGATTCAGTGCGGTAGATACACGGAGCCGCCGTGCTGGCTCACTCCATAACAGTACCTGCTCTCACATTTTCACAAACTTATGAATTACTTTAGCGAAAGGCAACAACAGCGAGCACATCCCCCTTTGAGCCTTGTCAACCGTAGGAATGAAGAACCACAGGACAAGCACTCGTGCAGAGCGGGCTTTCTCGCTTCAGCGGAAATTCGAGTGAGGCTTATCACTCAGCTTCGTTGGCCGGCCTACGGTGCGGAGATAGGCTGTCCGAGTTGAACAACGTCGGGGTGACTGGATTCTCCGCCAGAGGCGGATCAGCCTCCCCGAAGGGGTCCCTCGGACAGGCTGAGAACCAGCAACCAGTTTGGCAAGTCTTCGTCGGGGTGAGAGGATTCTCCGCCGGAGGCGGATGCGCCTCCGGCGCAGAACCGGCAACCCAAATTTACAGTGTTTGGTCGGGGTGACTGGATTCGAACCAGCGGCCCCCTGCGCCCAAGGCAGGTGCGCTAACCGGACTGCGCTACACCCCGAATAAAATTGCCAATGCAAAATTACACAAATTTGTCGGTTGAGTCAATTTGAGCGGGTGCTGCAGCCGACGGAAAGGAGAATGGACAAGAAGAGCCAGCAGAACTGCAGTCGGATCGTGCTGCGCGCACGACCCTTGGTAGCTCGTGTCGATAGTTCACAGATTTGACCAAGATCCCCGGCGTCACCGGTGCTTTGCGAGCCAGAGCTCTGGGTTTTGTTTGTCCCGATCCTTCCAGATCTCAAAGTGCAGGATGGATCCCTGCAAGGACTCTCCGCTCTTCCCAATGATTTCCCCCGCCTTCACCTTCTGGTTTTCAACGACGCTGATCTCGGCGAGGTCACCATAGACCGTTCGATATCCGTTGTAATGGTTCAGAATGACCACGTCCCCGAAGCCCGCAACGAAAGTGACAATGGAAACCTCACCGTCGGCCACCGCAGAGACGTTGGAGCCCGAACGCACGCCGATATCGATACCGGTGTTCTGCGTCTTTGTCTTGAGGATGGGGTGCTCGTGCTCGCCGAAGCGAGAGGAGATCGTGCCGGATGAAACAGGCCAACGCAGCCTCCCTCGCAGCGACGCGAACGCACCGACCGGTTCAACCTCAGGCGCCGGCGTCGGGGCTGCAGCAAGCCTTTCACGCTCGCGGGCGGCAGCGGCCTCGCGCTCTTTCCGAACCCGCTCCTTCTCAACCAAATCCGCAATCATCTTTTCAATTTCTCTCGCTGACTCGTTCCGGCGTTTCAGCTCTTGTTGAAATGTCCGCTTATCCTTTCGAATCGACGCAAGCACCTTCTGCCGCTGGGACATTTTCCTTTTGAGCGATAATTCCTCGGTCGTCTTTTCAGCGAGGAGCTTTCGCTGCTGTGCGAGGTTCGCCTGGAGCTGGTCGTTCTGCCCTTCCAGGTCCATCTTCTTCTCGACGATCGCCCGCAGGTCCTTGGCCCGCTGCTCTGAAAACCGCTTCAGATATTCGATGCGGATATAGAGTTGATTGATCGATTTGGATGAGAAGAGAAGCTCGACATCATAGACGCGTCCGTACTTGTAGACGGAACGAACGTAGTTCGCGTATTGCGACTTGAGTGCTTCAAGGTGCTGTTCAAGCTCGCCAATCGCCCCCCTCGCGTCCTTGATATCTGCCGAGATTTGCAGTTCCTGCTCGCGGAGATTCTTGATCAACCGCCGTATCAAATTCCCCTGGCGCTCAAGATTGTCGAGTCGGTCCATTGTGGAACGCTCGCGTTTTTCGCTCTCGCTGAATTTCTTCTCGTACTCCTCAATCTCTCTTCGAAGCTCCGCAAGCCTCTGCTCGCTTCTGGCAATTTCCTTGTTCCCGCTCTGGGCCTGAGCCAGACAGATGCCGGCCCCCAAAAAGAGCGCAACCAGACTCGCAGCAAGGGGAAGGTGTCTTGTGGCCATCATCGCACACGAACACGTTCTGCGTTTTCGGGAACGTCAAGCGTAAATCGAAGGGCGTCGGTGTTGACCGCAATGGAGGAGTATGAGAGGGCAACGGTGCGACGCTCTGCAAGTTGCGTCATGCGAACGCGGTAGGGAAGCGACATGCCCCCAATCGATCGAAAGTTGGTAAAGCGCTGTTCGAACTGGAGTTTACCCTCCCGGTCAAAGTGTTGAATTCTTGCGATGAGCAGTGATTCGGGATCAATCCAGTACCGCCTGGCCCCGCTCTCGTGCCGGTACGTCAGCACATACTGGTCATCCTCAACGGTCACGGTATCGGGGGCGCCTTGGTCTTCCGGGAAAAAGGTGCCGCCGGCGATCATGTTGACGAGCTCGTCAAAGCTCAGGTTCACCCGCAGGATCCGCCTCAGGTTGGAAGCGTTCATCGTCCCGCTGATGAGCCGATTCTGAAAGCTATTGTAGAAGAAGAAGTCCTGCCGGGTCAGCAACGCGGCGCCAACTTCGATTCCGAAGGGACCTTCGAGCTTGACGAAGATTGAATCCGGCTTGCGGAGCATGAGCTCAAACGACCCGGACTGGGCAACCTCCGGAGTCTCGAGGGTGATGTTGCCTGAGCCTTTCAACGACCGCACGCGTTCCTGGTTGTTCCGCACGCTCTGCTGCACAAGCTCCGGCGACACGGTGCTGGCACTGGTCCGAATCGACCTCGACGACGAGCAACCTCCGAGTGCCGTGAGGACGAGGAGAGCAATGACGGCCACACGATACAACACTAGAGTGACCCCCGCGCCAGTTTGTCCCGCAGCGCCTGATTGGTCGCGTCCATGTCCAGTGCTTGCTTCCAGTACCGTTCCGCATTCTCCTTCTGGCCAAGCTTCGAACATATGTCTCCCATATGCTCATACACGGTCGCGCTCGCGCCTCCCGCATCGATCGCCTTTCCGATATAGCGCTGGGCTTCTTCATACCTGCCCAGTCTGAAGTAAATCCACCCGACCGTATCAAGATAGGAAGCATTGTCCGGCTCTGCCGCGATTGCCTGCAATGCCATTTCCAGCGCTCGCTCGAGCTGCAGACCCCGCTCGGCGAGGCTGTAGCTGTAGTTGTTAAGCACGAGGTGGTACTTTGGATCGATCTTCAGCGAGAGCTCGTACAACGAATCTGACTCTTGATATCGATGCATCCCATCCAGCGTCAGGGCAAGCGTGCTCAGCACATCGAGGTCGTTGGGCTTCAGCTCCAGAGAATGTTCCAGGGCGGGCACCGCCTTCTCGGGCTCGTTGAGGCGGGAGTACGCAAGGCCCGTCAGGAAATAGACCCGTGAATCCTTGGGTACGGCCTTCCTTGCCCGCTCCATCGCATCCAGAAGTTTCTGGTATTCGCCGTCCTGAAAGTAGGTCGTGCCCAGATACCACCAGGCATCGCCGTTCCAATCTGCCAGCTGTGTCACACGCTCGAAGTACTTCTGGGCCAGTGCATTTTGCTTCTCTGTGGCAGCGATAATGCCGAGGTACCAGTCCGGCCGCCAATCGTTCGGGACCTCCTTGTTGACCTCCTGAAAGATCGGCTTCGCCTTGGCGATGAACGTTGAGTCCCGCTGAATCTGGCCGAGATAAGCAATCCCCACGCGGAGCTTGATCTCCGGGTTGTTTCCCACACGATTCAAAAGCTTCTCATAGAGCGCGACAGCCCGCGGGAAATCGCGCTGGTCAAGATAAACATCCGCGAGCGCAGCCGTCGCGTCCGGATCGTTCTGATCAACTTCGAGAATGTTCTCCAGAACCTTAGTGGCCTCCTTGAAATTGCCCGCCCGAGCGTACACTTCTGCCAACTGACGCTGGAGAACCCTGTTGCTCGGATCGAGCTCCACCATCCGCCGGTATTTCTCCGCTGCCTTGTCAAACTGACCGAGGGAGTTGTAGATCTCCGCCATCTGGATCAGCACGTCCCAGTCATCGCCGTTCTGGTCAAGAATCCGCTGGTAGATCTCAAGTGCCCGAAGCGGCCGACTGGTCTGGTAGAGCCTCGCCAGGTTGAACCATCCTGTGGTGTAGTTTGAGTCGATCCGGACGATCGCCTCATATTGCTCTATCGCCTTGTCCGGCTGAAACGCATTGAGATAGACGGCGGCCAGGTTTTCCCGGTAGACGATATTTGTCGAATCGAGCCGAACCGCCTCTCGACCGGACTCCGCGGCAGGGGCATGCTTTCCCAGCAATGAATAGTCCTTCGACATGGCATAGTAAATGGCCGGACTCGGGTCATCTTTTACTGCTTCCTGGTACTCCAGGATCGCGTTGGCATACTCTCCCTTCACGTCGAAGACTGCGCCATCAATGAAGTGGCTCAACGCTTGATCCCTGAGCGCCTCCCGGAGCTTCTGATCTATTCTCTTGTTCTGCGCGCTTTCCTCGTGTACGCGCGCTGCCTCTTTCGTCGGGGCACATCCCGCAACGACGACCAAACAGCCAAGCACGCCAATCCGAATGAACTGTCTTAGTGTCTTCATAAACGTTCAAAATATATCGAATAACGGTCTGAATAACAAGCTACCCTCGTTTGCGAAATCCGACCCGCTCAGCCGACAAGTGCCGGCTTCTCCCCCTTCACTGCTTGCGTTGCGCACAGAAACAAAGTATCTTCACCTATTACGAGAACGTGCCGCACAGAAACCCGTGGAAGCATCTCCTGAGTTTTATGATCTCGCCGTCGCCTGGAATTGGCAATACGACGAGGATTTTACTCGTCTTCTCGAGACCAAGGCTCGCGAGCGAAACATCAGATCATATTTCATCCGGCAGCACAACGTTGATGAAACCCACGAGCTCTTGCAGCAACGGAAGCTCCACTTCTTCGTCGTGCTCGACCGCGCCTCCGATGAGGACGAACAGTTTCAGTCGCTCGCACGCTTTCTTTCGCGCCGCGCCTCCACTCCAGCCTCTTTCCCACCCCTGTGTATCATTAATCCTTCCGATCTGCAGAAGCGAGCAGCGGACAAGGCGACGATGCATCTCGAGTTCCTTTCGCATGGCCTGGAGGTCCCCTACACCATCATCATCTCTCCTTACAACCACAAGCGAGAGCTCGAGCTCTCGCTCACCGAGTTGGCTCACCTCGGGCGACCATTCATCATCAAGCCGGCAAACACGACAGGTGGGGGGATTGGCGTTGTGCTTGGCGCCGAGTCACTGAAGGATGTCTTCGAAACCCGGCAGCACCACAAGAACGACAAGTATCTCCTCCAGGAGAAGGTGAGCCCTGCGTTCCTCGGAGAGAACAGGGCATGGTTTCGAGTCTTCTACGCCTTCGGTTCCATCATTCCGTGTTGGTGGGATGATCAAACACACATTTACAAGGAGATAACGCCGGAGCATGAGATTTCGTTCGGCCTGGATCCGCTCCGATCGATCACTCGGGTCATCAGGGAAGTCTGTCTTCTCGACTTTTTTTCCACCGAGATCGTCTACACGCAGAAGCAGAAATTCGTTGTGGTTGACTACGTCAACGAGATCTGCGACATGCGGATCCAATCCCGCACACCAGACGGAGTGCCGGAGGCCGTTGTGAACGCGATTATCCAGGCTTTGCTTAGCTTCGTTGAGGATTTCGTCAGGAAACAGCCGGGAAGCGCGCCCTAGGATCCACAAGAAGCGTTCACCGACCGTCTTTGTTGCTGTAACCTGCCCGGGGTTCAAAATTGACTTTAAATGGGTGTAAGAATTTGTTGTCGCGTGTGGTCTTGATTTTCACCTGGGGGTTTGATACATTTGGTGAGCGTCTCTAACTCTCCTACCATTTGCCATAGCTTGGAGGCTCTATGAGTCCCAATCCTTTCGAGAGGAGATTTCGCAGTTTGAACCGCCTTTCTCTCCTCGCGCTTCTGATCGCTCTCTTCGCATGGAGCGGCTGTAAATCAAGCGAGGGAGCGGCAAGTCAGAATGACCAAGCCCTCTCAAGCTTTGTAGGCGACAAGAAACCGGAGATCACCCCCCCTCCCCCGCCGGTTGACCAGAAGAAACTTCAGGACCTCGAAGCGGAGAACGCTTCGCTGAAAGAGAAGATTACGAAGCTGGAGCAGGACAACAGCGCGTTGACAACCCGCCTTTCAGACATCGAAGCAAAAATGATGGCTGAGCAGGCGGCGAAAGCAGTTGAGCCCGCAAAAGAAACGGCGAAACTGGGCGCATCGTACGAAGCGGCGTACCAGCTCTTCAGCGAGAAGAAGTATGATGAGGCGATCCAGATGTATCATGCCCTGCTCGATGGCGGGATCAGTGAAGACCTTGCCGATCATTGCCACTATTGGATGGGGGAATCGTACTACGGGAAAAAGGACTACCAAGCGGCCTTGAAGGAGTTCGAGACCGTGTTTCAATACAAGTCCCTGGAGAAAAAGGCCGACGCTCAATTCATGATCGCTCAGTGCTACGAACGATTGGGTGATAAGGCGAAAGCTAAGGAAGCGTACGAAAAGGTAGCAAAAGACTATCCGACGAGTGATAAGGTGCAGTTGGCGAAGGAACGCTGGGGCAAACTCTAGAAATCAACACACAACAAAAAGCACAGAGACCCCTGGGATCCCTCAGGGGTCTTTTTATTCTCCTCCTCCGCTCTGAACCTGGCATTTGGCTCGAAGTGCGAACGTGTGCGTGTTACGCATTGTGAATCCCTCCACAGTTTATTGAATCTCACCTACCGCGTTGGTATATTGAACGGTGAGAGGCAACATCAACAGCCATTACACACACCCCGCCCTGAGGAACCTTTTCCCGTATGGCGAAGATCCAGACCAAGTTCGTCTGTCAATCCTGCGGCTACGTCTCCCCGCGATGGGTCGGGAGGTGCCCCAACTGCAACGAATGGAATACCTTCGTTGAAGAGGCACCGTCGCCACTGAAGGTGTCCCGAAAACCATCCGGTGCGGCATCAAAGCTCGAGCCGATTTCCATCGAGGAGCTCGAAGCTGAGGACGCGCCGCGCATCAAGACGAACATCGATGAGTTCGACCGTGTGCTGGGGGGCGGGCTTGTCCCGGGCTCGCTCATCTTGCTCGGCGGCGACCCTGGTATCGGAAAGTCGACGCTCATGATGCAGATGGCCTTGCAGCTCAAGGGGCAGGTCGTCCTCTACATTACGGGTGAGGAGTCGGTACGACAGATCAAGCTGCGGGCCGAGCGCCTGCAGGCAAAGGACACCAAGAGCATCCTGCTGCTCGCCGAGACCAATCTCGACCTGATCCTCGATGTGCTCGAGCGGAACGTTCCCGATCTTGTCATCGTCGACTCCATACAGACGATGTACCGGCCGGGTCTCGAGAGCGCGCCCGGAAGCGTCAGTCAGGTTCGGGAGTCGACAGCCCTGCTGCTTCGGTTCGCCAAGATCGAGGGCGTCCCGGTCTTCGTCGTCGGCCACGTCACGAAGGAGGGCGTAATCGCCGGTCCGCGCGTCATCGAGCATATGGTCGACACCGTGCTGCAGTTTGAGGGCGAAGCACACTATTCCTACCGCATCCTGCGGGCCCTGAAGAACCGTTACGGATCAACCAACGAAATCGGCATTTTCGAGATGCACGACACGGGCCTGCGCGAAGTGAAGAACCCCTCGGAGGCATTCCTGTCCGAGCGCCGCTATGGAACCTCAGGTTCGACGGTCGTCTCAAGCATCGAGGGCTCCCGACCGGTCCTGATAGAGGTGCAGGCGCTTGTGACACCGACAAGCTATGGCGTTCCACAGCGAAACACCACCGGATTCGATTACCGCCGGCTCTCCTTACTGCTGGCTGTCCTGGAAAAACGAGTCGGCCTTCACCTCGGCAGCTACGATGTCTTCGTGAACATCGCAGGCGGCATCAAGGTCGATGAGCCGGCTGTGGATCTCGGGATCGCGACCTCGATCACTTCCAGCCTGCGCGATGTTCCTGTCGATTCTACATGTGTTGCCGTCGGTGAAATAGGGTTGGGGGGAGAGATCCGCACCATCGGTCACGTCGAGAAGCGTGTACAGGAGGCGGCGAAACTGGGGTTCAAGAGGATCGTCATTCCGCATAACAATCTCAAGAGTGTTAAGGGACACGATGGGATCGAGATCGTCGGCGTGCAGAACGTGAACGAAGCGATGGAGGAACTGCTGAGATGAACGCCCCTGGGACCGCACAGCCGAATCCAGCGTTCATGAAAGAGGCAATCGAGCTCGCTCGGAGGAATATTCGCGAAGGCCGGGGCGGGCCATTCGGAACGATCATCGTGAAGGGCGGGAAGATTCTTGCCCGAGGAACAAACCTCGTCACCTCCACCAACGACCCGACCGCCCATGCCGAGATCGTTGCCATCCGAGGGGCGTGCAATGTCCTGGGAAGCTTTCAACTCGACGGCTGTGAGATCTATACCTCCTGCGAACCATGTCCAATGTGCCTCGGCGCGATCTACTGGGCAAGACCGAAAGCGGTCTACTTCGGGAATACTCGGAACGATGCGGCGCAAGCCGGCTTCGACGACCGGTTCCTCTATGAAGAACTGCCGCGCTCGCTCACCGAACGGAAGATCCCGATGACTCAGTTCATGCGCGACGAAGCGCTCGTTGCCTTTCGAGAGTGGGAGGAAAAAGCGGACAAAGTACGATACTAGGATGAATCGGTATGCAGTGGATCGGGTATGTGGGACTCATTGCCCTCGCGTTGTGCTGGATTCCGCAGTCCGTCGAAACGATCAGGCTCGGCCGCTGCCCGGTCAACCTGATGTTCCTCATCCTTTCCTCCCTCGGCAGCTTTTGTCTCGCCCTTTATGCCATCAGCCTGCGTGACCCCATCTTTACGATTCTGAACGTGCTAACCACAGCCGGCGCGCTGATCAACATTTTCTACAAGATTTTTCCACGAGATGCCCGGGAAGGAGCTCAATGAGCAACATCGTCCTCGCAACGCGCAATAAGTTCAAAATCGAAGAGATCAAGACAATCCTCAAGGACCTTAACCTCGAGATCCTCACGCTGGACGATTTCCCCGACGTCCCCGCTTTGAAGGAGGACGGTTCGACGTTCCGGGAGAATGCGCTGAGGAAAGCCCGCACCGTCCACAAGCTAACGAAGCTCCCGGCGCTGGCCGACGACTCCGGCCTCGAGGTCTTCTATCTGAACGGGAGACCCGGCGTACTCTCCGCACGGTACGCCGGCGCGGGTGCCACGGACAAGCTGAACAACGACAAGCTGCTGAAGGAGATGCGCGGCGTGCCACCGCGAAGGCGGAAGGCGCAGTTTCACGCCCTCATCGTGCTCGTAGGAGAGGGGTATGAGGAAACCACCGAAGGCATTTGCGAGGGAAACCTCGGCCAGTCACCACGGGGCACCAACGGGTTTGGGTACGATCCTCTTTTCATCCCCCCGGGGGGTGACAGGACCTATGCGGAGCTGACGTCAGAGGAGAAGAACAAGATCAGCCACCGCGCAAGAGCGTTGGAGAAAATGAAGGAAATGTTGAGGCGAAGGTTGTAGCCCGCGTTTCGATCAAGACTCCGCTGCCGCTTTCCCCAGAAGATGAGTTGGTCCCTCGATTGCAGGGGACGCCTACGACGCGAGCTTTCCTTCGATAGTGGCGAGGAGGAGGTCGAGGTCGAACGGCTTTTGAAGGAAATCATCCACCCCCAACCTCATTCCCGCCCGCACGACGAACTCATCGCTCACACCGCTCATCAGCAGGAAGGGGATATCTTTGAGCTGCGGGTTTTCACGGATGTGCTGATAGAACTCAAAACCGGTTTGCCGACCTTCACCGAAGAAGACGTCAGCGAGAATCAGCGAGGGGGCACTTTTCTGAACCATCTCGAGCGCTTGTTCCACCGACTCGGCCGTTACGATATCGTATCCGCGCCCCCTCAGGTAGAGCGCCAGCGATTGTAAGAACGCTTTCTCGTCATCGACGATCAGTATGGAGCCTTTGGAAAGCGGCGCGCTCTTGGCCCACAGGATCTTCGCTTCCGCACTCATATGCTCTTCCATGCTGATGTTGAACTTCCGGCGCATCATGTCGAGCACCTCAGCTTCGTTTTGACTGACGGCTCCATTCCGCCAGGCAATGCGGAGCGCTTCAACGTAAGCATCAATGTGGACCTGTTTCTCGAGTTCCTTGTGTTCCTGATCGGAGATCTTGAAGATCTTACGGACTTTCTTTAGCTCCTCGGCTTCTTCTGCGGTGATCGTTCCGTCAAACCACAATTCCTTCAGGAGCTCACGGTACATCGACAGGCTGGCCCGCTGGCCCGCTCGCAGCTTCGGTTGTTGGGTGCTCTCGACCGGAGCCGCCGTGGCGGAGGGCACGGGTGTTATCTGGGCTTGAGGCACTGCGGGGAGACGCGGAGATTTCTTCTCTTCCTCTATGAGCATATCGATGCGCTCGGAGAACGACCGAGCGTAGTAATTCTGCGGGTCGATTGCGTACACCTTGGCGACTTGCTGAAGGGCGAGCTTGTAGTTCCTTACCGCAATGAAATCCTGAGCGGCGTTCAACAGCATGCTGATTTGCTCGAGCTTCTTCTCTTGGGCAGGTGGCGCGAAATCGCTGCGCCTCTCGGCTTCCTGCCGCATTCGTTCCATCTGAGCGCGCACACGCTCGAGGAACGATCGGGCATAATAGTTCTTAGGATCGAGGACCAGAGCTTGCTCGATCTCTTTCAACGCGTCGGCGTACCGGCGCTGCTTCGCGAGCACGTCGGCTGAACGCAAATGCCGCGCGACCCGCTCCTTGATGTGGTTGGTCTCTTCGCTCTTTGTGTCTGTCATTGCAGCTCCTGACTGCGGAGCATCCCCTCGTGGTTTAAAGCTATCACTTTCCCTGCTGGAAACTAGCGACGCCTGTCACGAAATCCCGCGTCTGGTGCATTTGCCTCTGGGCTCTTTTTTGGTATATTGAAACTGCCCCAAAATGAAACATCGCAGCAGCACACCGGAGTCTCTCGCTGCACAAGAAGGTCGACATTTGCGCCATTTTCACAGCCTTCAGGAGAGCCTATGAGAACGATCTTCCTCTTTTTGACGTTCCTTCCCTCCCTTGTCATCTCACAGTTTTCCGTTCCATCCCCGGAGTCGTTCTTCGGGTTCAAGGTCGGTGACCGGCATCTGCAGCCGGATCAGA
>Ga0315554_1001168_pt1 | contig 15548 bp, 9 predicted proteins | sample SalMarSW160370MG_FD_202114 | JGI IMG/M metagenome (GOLD analysis project Ga0315554, IMG submission 202114) | Salt marsh sediment microbial communities from the Plum Island Ecosystem LTER, Massachusetts, United States - Salt Marsh Sediment SW1603-70 ... | reverse complement strand
CGACCCGGATCGGACCACGCAGTCCCTCGCCAGGTTACGCGACGAAACGTCGGCCGAAGCGTTGATTCTCCTGCACCACGGCAAGCGATGGGCACAAACGGGTGGGATAAACCCGGATCAAGCCGAGGGACTCGCGGACAAGATCGCTGAAATCGGAGTCGGCGCAGGCGCCCGCGGAGCCATCACCACCCTGACTCGTATGCCGGGCACACAACGGGACTGCATCCTGTACGCCAATGGTTTGATGCCGAATTGGATTTTGGCGCTGATCTATCCCCCCGGCACGTCATTCGGGATCATCCGCCGCCAGGCCAGGCACACCGCAGATAGACTCAAATACAGCGATCTGGCTGACCACGAGGAAGACCTGCCTCCCATGACGATGTCCGCGCCCGATACCGCACCGATTTCTGCCAGGGACGAAGAAGAACCATCGTTCGATGAAGTCTTCGCTGCGGAGCCAGAGGTCCAAGAGATGCCGTTTTTCGAAGATCTCGACCTGCCCCCTCCGGAGCCGGACGAAGCGCCCGCAAAAGTCGACGAGGGCCGGATCGAAGAAGCGGACACTGTCGCAGCGATTCCTGGGGATTGGGTGCCGGAAAAACCCAAACCCGAATCCCACCTGCCCTTTCTCGACGAAGGCACCTTCCCGAGTATGGACTCCACACCGGCTGCGCAGCAACCGATCCCGCTGCCCGACGCGGAGTACTACCTTCCCGTCACTGCAGTGCTCGTCCCTCGATTCCCGGAGCACCGTCTGACGGGCGCCCTTGCGGAAAATCTGCAGGAATGGGTGATTCGTCTCTGCCTGGCATGGGATTGGCGTGCGGATCAAGTGTCGATCGAACCCGATTATCTCTGCCTGACGATGAGCATTTCCCCGGAGACCGCGCCTTCGAACGCGGTGCTCCGGCTTCGGGATGATCTTTCGCAGCGGATACTCAACGCGTTTCCGGAATTTGTAGACGACCTGCCGTCTCGACGATTTTGGGCGCGCAGCTACCTGCTGATCACCGGTGGAGCACCACCAGCGGAACGACTGCAAGCCTTCGTCAAAGCCACACGCAAGGGCCAGGGGATCGAAATCTAACTCCCGGCCTACCCCATGAATTGCGCCTGGTGCTACAATTTAATACCTCGCCGATCAATCCAAGGGAGCGTTCAGGATGACTACCCAACCCCGGTTATTTCTCATCGATGGCCATGCGCTCGCATACCGCACCTACTTTGCACTGACGCGTGCAGGCGATCCCTCCCGCTGGATAACGAAATCCGGCGAGCCGACGGCCGGGACGTACGGCTTCGTTTCCGTACTCCTCTCGCTCCTCGAACGCGAGAAACCGGAGTATCTCGCCGTCTCTTTCGATACCGGCCGCACGTTCCGTGACGATTTGTTCGGCGAGTACAAGGCTACGCGCGAAAAGATGCCCGACGATTTGCGCCTGCAAATCAAACGAATCCGGGAGATCATCGCGGCCTTTGGAATTCCCATTCTCGAAGCCGAAGGATACGAAGCCGATGACGTACTCGGCACTGTGGCTCGAAAAGCGGCAGCGCAGGGCGTTCACACCATCATCGTCACCGGTGACCGCGATCTCCTGCAGCTTGCCAACGAGAACGTGACCATTCAATTATCCGGCCAGAAACTTTCCGAAGCGACCGACTACGGACCGGAACAGGTTCGCGAACGCTACGATCTCGATCCCAAGCAGCTGGTCGACCTGAAAGCCCTCGTCGGCGACAACAGCGACAACATCCCGGGCGTGCGCGGCGTGGGAGAGAAAACCGCCACTTCGCTGCTCCAAAAATACAAAACCCTGGATAACATCTTCGCCAGCCTGGAGGAGGTTCAAAGCCGTTTCCGCAGTAAATTGGAGCAGGGCCGCGATGATGCGTATTTGAGCAAGAAGCTGGGCCAAATCGAAACGGACGTGCCCATCGAGTTCAACCTCGAATCATGTCGTGCGCAAGCCTATAACCGGGATGAAATCGTCGACATTTTTCGGCAGCTCGAATTCCGCACCTTGCTCAACCGCATCCAAATCGACGAAGACAGCGGCGAACATCAGATGAGCCTTTTCGTCAGCGATCAGCAGGGCGGAGGCACAGATACCCGGACCGTGCACACCGTCGACGATGCCGAAAAACTCGAAAATCTGATCCGGCGCCTGAAAACGGCTGAACGCGTTGCGTTCGACGTCGAAACGACCAGCACAGATGCGATGCAGGCTGATCTCGTCGGAATATCGCTCGCCACCCAACCCGAAGAGGGATATTACATCCCCGTCGGGCACATCGCTACCAAAGTCGGAGCGCAGCTGCCGTTAGAAACGGTCATGGAAGCCTTGCGCGGGCCTCTGACCGATTCCGGCAAGCCCAAAGTGGGACACAATCTGAAGTACGATTACACCCTTCTCGCCCGCAACGGGCTTCGTGCTTCGCCGCTCGCATTCGACACCATGTTGGCCGAGTGGCTCTGCGATCCCGCCTCCCGCAGCCTGGGACTGAAAAACCTGGCCTGGATCCGCCTGGGTGTGGAAATGACGGAGATTGAAACGTTGATCGGCCGTGGAAAAAACCAACGCTCCATGGCTGAGGTGCCCATTGCGGAAGTCGCGCCGTACGCCGCAGCGGATGCCGAAATCTGCCTGCGCCTCCTGCCGATCCTCGAGAAGGAACTAAAAGAGAAGAACCAGACGAAATTGTTCCAAGAGCTTGAAATGCCGTTGATTCCCATCCTGGCGCAGATGGAGATGACGGGGATCAGCCTGGACATCGACTTCTTACGTCAATTTTCCAAAGAATTACAGCAGCGGATGGCGAAGACCGAAGCCAAGATCTTCGAAGAAGCCGGCAGCCAATTCAACATCAATTCGACGCAGCAGTTATCGAACGTGCTTTTCGATGAATTGAAACTCGACCCGCCCGATCGCGCCCGCCGCACGGCTTCCGGTCATTACTCTACCGCCGCCTCGGTGCTTGAAGAATTACGTGACGCACATCCGATCGTCGATGACATACTCGCCTACCGCGAAATCGCAAAGATAAAATCCACCTATGCCGACGCCTTGCCCCAAGAAGTCAATCCACGAACGGGTCGCGTGCACACGTCCTTCAATCAAACCGGTTCGGTGACCGGCCGATTGGCGTCATCGAACCCCAATTTACAAAACATACCGGTGCGCACCGAAATCGGTCGTGAAATCCGCCGGGCTTTTATCGCTGAGAGCGGCCACACTTTACTCAGTGTGGACTACTCTCAAATCGAATTGCGCATCGTTGCCCACATATCTGAAGATGAAGCAATGCTGCAAGCCTTTCGCGACGATCAAGACATTCACAGCACCACAGCGGCGGCGATCTTTGGCGTCAAACCCGAAGACGTAACGCCGAATCTACGCAGACGGGCGAAAGCGATCAATTTCGGCCTGATCTACGGGATGAGTCCCTTCGGGCTCACCCGCACCACGGATCTGACCCTCGCGGAAGCCGAAAACTTCGTCAAGGCATATTTCGATCGATTCCCTGGCGTGAAGCGGTATTTACAGGATACTCAAGACAAGGCGAAGAAAGACGGCTACGTCTCGACGCTGCTGGGTCGAAGGCGATACTTCCCGCAGTTGGCCGCAGGATCTGCCGTATCCGAACAGACTCGCGCCCGGGCGATGCGTGAGGCGATCAACGCCCCGATCCAGGGCACGGCGTCCGACATCATCAAAATCGCCATGATACGCCTCCCGCAGGCACTGACCGAACAGAAATTGAAAGCCGACATGCTGATTCAGGTCCACGACGAGTTGGTGCTCGAATGTCCGCAAAGCGACCTTTCCAAAACCACCGCCGTCGTCCAAAAAATCATGCAAGACGCATTCGACCTTCGCGTACCATTGAAGACCGATGCCAAAGCTGGAGTGACCTGGGCGAGCATGAAACCCGTAAATTGATGCCAACGGAGATGAATGGCATCAGGATTGGCATAATTTTCGTCAGATCGTTCAGCGACCGAAGATGACTTATGCTATACTCGCCTCGCCTTGAAATTTAATCAGGTGAAGATCGTCGTATGACTGATCAGTTAAAGCTTTTCGAAGAATCGATGCGCCTTGGGCACTCTGCGGCCTGGGACCTCAAGTGGGACCGGGCAATCGAGTTCTACCGCAAGGCATTGGTGCAGCTGCCGGAAGATCCTGGTGCGCTCACCAGTTTGGGATTGGCACTGCTGGAGACCGAGCAGTACAAGGAAGCGCTTTCGGTCTACCACAAGGCAGCGAAGGTCACTCCCAACGATCCGATCCCACTCGAGCGCTGCGCAGAGATTTTCGAACGCCTGGGGCAAATTAGCGACGCCGTCATTCAGCGCAACGCTGCGGCGCAGCGCTACCTGGCCCGAAAGGATGCCCAGAAGGCCATCGATAACTGGATTCACATCGCCCGCCTGACGCCGGACGACCTGCACACGCGCTCCACCTTGGCACTCACGTACGAACGGACCGGAAATGCCCGCCAGGCGGTGTACGAATACATCAACGTGGCGTCCATATTACAAAGGGCGGGGAACACCGAGCGCGCCATCGAAGCCGTACAGCGTGCCTTGCGCCTCGTCCCCGGGCATCCTGAGGCAGGCAAAGCCTTGCGTGCTCTCAAGGTCGGTGAAAGCCTCGCACCGCCCTCACAGCCGCGCGGCGCGACCGCACCGCTGCGAATGGCGAAAGTCCAGGAATACATCAAAGCGGAAGCCGTGGAGACGGAAGTAGATGACGACGAGGTGGCAGATCCCGAAGTCGCAGCGCAGCGCGACGCACTCAAGATTCTGGCCGGTCTCCTGTTCGATGAGCCAAGTGGGGACGATGAAGATGATCTCGGTGAGGCGGAGGATAAATCATCCGGCCTTTCCGCCATCACCGGAGGGCTGAGTATTTCGGGCCGTAAATCCGTCGGTCAACCCCAGATGTACCGTTATCTCGGACAGGCGATCGATCTGCAAACACGTGGTAAAAACAAAGAAGCCATCAAGGAATACGAACGAGCCATTAAGGCCGGTTTGGATCATCGTGCGGCGCATTACAACGTCGGCATCCTGTTCAAGAAGGCCGAGGATTACCAGGCTGCTAAAAAGCATCTTGGTGCCGCTTTAGGCTACGAAGACCTCGATCTAGGCACCAACCTCGCCCTCGGTCGGATCGCGCGCACGGAGAAAGATCTGCCCGAAGCAGCCAGGTACCTGCTGCAAGCCCTGCGAATCGCCGATTCGCTGTCCGTTGATTCCAGCCAATCGTCATCCCTGAATCAGTTTTACGACGCCATGCTCGTTTCCCAGGAAGAAGGCAACGAAGAAGAACTGGATCGTATCGTTGAGAGCACGCTCAACTTCCTCAGCGGACCGGATTGGATGCGGCGGCTTCGTCAGGCGCGCATGCAATTGGAAAGCGAGGGCGCGGAAAGCTCGGCCGTCGTTCCGATCGCCGAGATGCTCGCCGTGGGCGGAACGGACCGGGTGCTTCAATCGTTGGGCCGAATCGACGATCTTCTCGTCCGCGAATTGTACGCCGCGGCCATGGAAGAAGCGATGCTGACGCTCGATCACGCACCTTCCTATCTGGCGCTCCACATGCGCATGGCTGAAATCCTGATCCGCAGCGGCCGTCGGGAAGCCGGCCTGGAAAAAATGGGGATCGTCGCCGAAACGCATCGTGTGCGCGGTGAAATTCCCCAGGCAGCAGATGTCTACGCCAAGATCATCCGCGAAGCCCCGGTCAACATTCCAGCCAGGAACCGCTTGATCGAGCTTTTCGTCCAACAAGATCGACACAAAGAGGCGCTAGAACATTACATCGATCTGGCGGACATCTATATGCAAATGGCAGAACTCGACTCGGCCAGAAAAGCCCTGGCATCAGCGCTCAGCCTGGCGCAGGATAGCTCTGTCGACCGCGAATGGTCCGTAAAAATATTGCGGGAAATGGGCGATATCGACCTATCTCGCCTGGATTGGCGCCGTGCACTGCGCGTCTATTCCCAGATCCGCACCCTGGATCCAAGCGACGAGAAGGCGCGTACGAACGTGATCGATCTGAATTTACGTCTCGCGCAGGACGAACAAGCCGCTCAGGAATTGGATGGTCATCTGGAATATCTCGTCCAGCACGATCGCGGTCAAGACGCCTTGACTTTCATCGAAGACCTGGCGCGCGAGCATTCCGGGAAAAGCATTCTGCATGAACGTCTTGGCGAAGCTTACCTCGCCGCCGGCCGCAAAGCCGATGCGATCGCACAATTCGACGCACTGGGTGAGATCCTCCTCGACGCCGGGCATACTGGCGAAGCGATTCGAATCATCCAACGCATCATTACTCTCCAACCCCCCGACATCGAAGGGTATCAAGAATTGCTCAACAATCTGAGGAATGCCTGACGATCGATAGAGGTAAAGCAAGATAGGTTTCGAACGTGACGGATTTATTAAACGAACTGGAATTATTCATACTTCGCTTCAATTGGCTGAGCTTGATCGATATCTTGCTCGTCACCGTGGTGATGTATCTGCTCCTGCGGCTCATGCGCGGTACGCGAGCGGAAATCTTGCTGCGCGGTGTGATCCTGCTCACACTCGCTATCGCTCTGATCACGCTGGTGCTCGACCTTCCAGCTTTCTCGTGGCTGCTCCAAACTTCTTTGCCGGCGCTGATCGTCGCGATTCCCGTGATCTTTGCCCCCGAGATCCGCCGTGCGCTGGAACAAGTGGGAAGAGCAGGAGATTTCTTCATCCTGGGAACGCAGCCCAGCGCGATCGAAAATATGATCGACATCGTCTGTGGCACTGCCCAGCGGCTTGCGGAACGCAGATTTGGCGCATTGATCGTTATTGAAAGAGAAGTGCGGCTGGATGAATACGTCGAAACCGGTATTTCCCTCGACGCGAAATTAACACCCGAACTTCTGCTGCAGCTCTTTTTTCACAACACTCCGCTTCATGACGGCGCAGTGATCATCAGGGACGGGAGACTCATCGCAGCAGCGTGTGTGATGCCGCTCTCCTCCAGCGGCACACTTTCGAGATCACCGGCGCACCATTTCGGCCTGCGCCACCGCGCTGCACTGGGCATCAGCGAAGTCAGCGACTCGGTTTCCGTCGTCGTGTCGGAAGAGACGGGATCAATCTCGATCACCCACAACGGACGTATGATCCGGCGCCTGGACCAGAATCGCCTGCGCAACATCCTGACCGCCTTTTTTCAGCCGCGTACGACCAGCCGGCTCCCCGAGTGGCTCGACCAATTGCTTTTGCGTTTCCAACATGCAAGCAGCGAAGCCCAGGGAGACTGAAGCCCTCCATGTTGACTTGGTTCAAGGAGAACTTCGGGACCCTTCTGCTTTCGCTGATCCTGGCCATAATGGTCTGGTTCATCGCCGTCAACGAAGATGATCCCCGCGTAGAACACCCGCTTTCCGATCCGGTCGACATCCAATTTACCGGTATACCAGATGGCTTTCTGATCATCAACCCGTCTGCCACGCAAGCAGGCGTTACGCTCCTGACGACGCAATCGATCTGGAACGAACTGTCGGATGCGGACATCCGTCTGGTAGCGGATATGTCAGGGTTGGAGCAAGGCACGTACAAGGTACCGCTCCAGGCAAGGCTTACGCGACGATTGGTCAAAGTAACGGAGATCGCACCGGAATACGTGATCGTCACCCTGGAAGTAAAAGAAACGAAAATACTGCCGGTCCAGGTCGTGACGCTGGGCAGCCCGGCGCTGAGCTATACCGCCGAAGACCCGGTCGCCGAGCCTCGAAACGCAACCATAGTCGGACCCGCTTCCGCAGTGGCGCGCGTGGTTGAATTACGAGCCGCGATCAACTTGACCAACCGCCAGGAAAGCCTGGATCAACTGGTGACTCTCAGCGCCATGGACGAAAACGGTCTCGAGGTGAACAATGTCCAGATTTCCCCCGAAACCGTGCGCGTGCAGGTCCAGATCACGCAGCAACCCAACTACCGCCTCGTTTCCGTCATCCCCAAGATCGAGGGCCAGGACGAATTGGTGGAAGCCGGCTACCTGGTAACCGAGGTCACGGTTACACCTCAATGGGTGACGATCTTTTCCTCCGATCCCCAGGCGTTCGAAGACCTGCCGGGGTACATCGAAACCGTTCCGCTGGACTTGTCCGGCGCCGTGGACGATGTCGAGCAGCAACTGCAGCTCGATCTCCCTCCCGGCTTTTCCCTGGCGTTTGAACAGAGTGTGACCGTCAAGGTCGACATCGAACCCCGCACCAACTCGATCACCATCAACCGCCCGTTGGACGTACGCGGCGTCGGCACCGACCTCTACGCCCTGCTCTCTCCCGATGAAGTTTCCATCATTCTCACGGGTCCGGCGGCGCTGCTCAACACGCTGCAGCCGGAAGAAATCATGGTGGTCGTCGATGTGACCGATTTAGAACCGGGGACGTACCAGATCACACCGCAGATCATCGGTATTCCTGAAATCATCGACGCCAGCGGCCCCATCCCGGCCACCATTCAAGTCACGATCAGCGCAACTCCGCTGCCGACTCCCACCTCAGAATCATAAGCGCCGATGTCCAAACCCGTCGTTGCCATCGTCGGACGCCCGAACGTCGGTAAGTCCACCTTGTTCAATCGCCTCGCAGGCGAACGCCTGGCCGTGGTGGACGACAGGCCCGGCACCACGCGCGATCGTCTCGTCGCCGAAGCGGAATGGGGAGGCATCACTTTCGACATCGTCGACACCGGCGGGATCGATCCTACGGACATTCGCAGAAGCGAACCCTTGTCTCTGGACTCTGCAGACTTTATCGACCAGATACGTACCCAGGCCGAGTTGGCCATGCGAGATGCGGACGCCATCCTGTTCATGGTGGATGTCGAGAGCGGGGTGACACCGGCGGACGTGGAAGTGGCAGAGAGGCTGCGGAAACAGCAGGGTCTGCAGCGCGAGATCCGGCAGCCGCCAATCCTGCTCGTGGTCAATCGCTGCGACAACGAACGACGGCGTGTCCGGGCGCACGAATTTTATGAACTCGGCATGGGTGATCCGATACCGATATCCGCCCTGCACGGCAGCGGCACCGGCGATATGCTGGACCTGCTCGTGGACGCCCTGCAGTTCGAAGGCGTACTCGAAGACGATGAAGATACCTCGATCAAGATCGCCATCATCGGCCGCCCCAACGTAGGGAAATCCAGTCTGTTGAATCGTTTGCTGGGGGAGGAACGGGTGATTGTATCCCCTTTACCGGGTACTACCCGGGACGCCATCGATACCAGGCTCATCTACCACGGCACGCCCCTGACATTGATCGACACGGCGGGGATTCGCCGCAGAGGCCGCATTCAATCCGGTGTGGAACGGTATTCCGTCCTGCGCGCTTTGAAGGCCATCGACCGCGCGGACGTCGTCCTGCTGCTCGTCGATGCCACGGAAAGCGTCATCGCGCAAGACACCCACATCGCGGGCATGGCGATCGAAGAAGCGAAGAGTGTCGTCGTGATCGTCAACAAGTGGGATGCGATAGACAAAGATTCACACACCATGGCTGCCTTCACGGAACACGTTCGGCAGGCATTGAATTTCATGGACTACGTCCCGGTCCTCTTTATCTCCGCCAAGACAGGTCTGCGTGTCGGACAGGTGATTCCCACAGCTTTGCAGGTGCAGGAAGAGCGGCTGCGCCGCATACCGACCGGTCAATTGAATCGTCTGCTGAGGCAAGCGCTCCACGATTTCCCTCCACCGGCCAGAAAAGGCAAACGCCTGCGTATTCGCTATGCATCTCAGGTGCGTACCGATCCGCCCACGTTTCTTTTCCACGTCAACGACCCCAAGCTGGTTCACTTCAGCTACGTGCGCTATCTCGAAAATTGCATCCGCGCGGAGTATCGATTTCTGGGAACGCCTCTGCGCCTTTCCTTTCGAAAACAAGCCTGAAGGATCGCTTCCCTCCGCCTCGCGCCTCCCCAAAATGTGGGCAGCCTCGATGATGATATAATTTGTTGCGATGTCGAATCCTTACTCGTTCAACCACGAAGCCGGATGGCAGACCCCTGCTCCGGAAAAGCCACAGAACCGGATCATCCGCTACTTCGGTGAGTTTTTACAGACGGCTTTGATCGCCCTGCTGCTTTTTCTGGCCGTCAACCTCATTACCGCACGCATTCGCGTCGAAGGCATCAGCATGGAACCGAGCCTCCACGACGGCCAATTCGTGGTCGTAAACCGGCTGGCCTATCGCTGGCAGGAACCCATCCGCGGAGACATCATCGTCTTCTACTTCCCTCAAAATCCCTCACGGCGATTCATCAAACGTGTGATCGGCTTGCCCGGGGATACAATCGACGTTCAATCCGGTCATGTGTATGTCAACGGAGTCTTGTTGGAAGAACCCTACATCGCCGCTCCGGCGAACTTCTCCGGCGAGTGGCGCGTCGGCCGCAACGAGGTCTTCGTTCTGGGAGACAACCGCAACAACTCTTCTGATTCACCGGATTGGGGTGGATTGCCCATCAACGAAATTATCGGAAAAGCGATTTTCGTCTATTGGCCGCTGGACACCGTCGGACTGATCCCGCATTACAATCTCGTCGGGGCCGCCGAAGAGTAATAATGGTCACTCGCCTGAACCCCGTACGTTGTGCTAAAATCGAAACATAGAAACACCTAGCGATTTGACCCAAATGGGAATCTCAGTGCATAATTCAGTGGCATTGATTTCTACCCGTTAAGGACAGGTAGATTGGTGGTATGTCCGACTCTGGAATAGAATACGTCGTTCGATGAAGCTGTTTACCGTCAATTCCACCGGAACGGAACGATGAGGATGAGAGATTAAGTGTCTTAGGACACATCTCAAAGGACATTCGCATGTCTGAGGCGCAAGAAAAAGCGGCATCCCCACGTGTATTGGTGATCGCGGACGTCGAAAGCAATGCAGAAGCGCTCATCGATCGTGTCTTTCGCCCTGCCGGGATTCAGGCTTCGACCTCAAACACGGATGGTCCACCACCGGACATCCTCGTTCTCGACATCACGCAATTACGCGGAGATCCGCTGGCGAACTTACGCAACATGCGTGCACAAGGTGAAGAAGCACCCGCCATCGTACTCGCGGCTCACTTCCCCCATTCCCGCATACGAGACATGTTCCGTCTCGGTGTGAATGACTTTTTACTCAAACCCTACCGCTCAGAAGCATTATGTCAAGCCATCCACGACATGGGTGAAAGCCGTTCGATCGAAGCAAACACCAAGATACTGGCGAGAAGACTGGAGGGGATGCGCGAGCAATTCCGACGGCGATCGGAGGAAATTCGCCTCCTGACCGAGATCGGCCGCGTGGTCGTCAGTCTTGGCGACCTGGATTCCATTCTGCGTCGCGTTGTGGAGGCAGCCGCCTTTGTGACCGACGCCGAAGAAGCCAACATCTACCTGGCCGAACCGGGCACCAAGGAATTGGTGCTGCGTGCCACGAAGAGCATCAACGAACGGCATGCCACATTGCAGCGTTTGCGCGTCGAGGACACGTTGACGGGTGAAGTGTTCACGACCGGAGAGCCGATGCTGCGCCAGCCTTCCCTGGAAGGCGGGGCGATCAAGGTTCAAACGGGTTTCATGGTGCAATCACTTGTTAAGGTTCCCATCCGAGCGCGGAACAGCATCGTCGGCGTGCTGGGTATTTACAACGGCATCACCCCGCGCCGATTCAGTCAGCATCACCTGACCTTGTTGATGGCGCTCGGTCACTGGACGGGCGTGGCACTCGAATACGCCAATTTGATGCGGGTGGCAGAAAACCCGGCAGCGCCCAACCAGACCCTCACAGCCGTACCCAACGATCTGATCGAAGGTCTCGATAAATGTATTCAAATCATCGAACCGATGATCAACGGTGCAGCGGAAGCATCGAGTAGAGAACAGCGGCGAAACTTGAACGAACTCCACAGGAATCTACTCATGCTGCGCGCCATGCCCATGGCGACGCTCGACGTCGAAGAAGCACAAGAAATGGTCGACCTGCCCGGTATTATGGAACAGGTTCTCCGGGAAATGCGGCGTCCGGCAGCACGCAGAGGTTTGGAGATTATCATTGACGAAAGCCCCCCTCTGCCTTTATTTCGCGGCGATAGCAACCGAACCCATCGCATCATTCAAACGCTCGTCGCTGCCGCGATTCGGCGAACGTCGCGGGGTCGCATCGTTCTCGAAGCCCATCGCGTCGAAGTGCTCCGAGGTCGCAGTACGAGCATTCCCATCCCGAGGCACATCCAACTCAACGAAGGGCTGTGGGCCATCGTGAGAATATCGGATACGAGTCCCGGTCTTTCACCGGATACGGTCCACGCGCTGACGAAAGAAGAAATCGATCCATCCGCCGGACAGATTGGACCGGGGCTTTCCTTAGGTGAGATTCGAATGATGCTTGAAAGCATGAACGGCAGATTGTGGTACGAACACACACCCGCAAGCACCAGCATCGTATTCTCCCTTCCAATAACCTGATCGGAGCGGGACCATGAATGGAAAACCAACGTCCGTCGAGGTCTACACTGCAACGCACAGAATCCTGGGAAGGGTCCAGGCGGGACCTACAGGTCTGTTCAGTTACATCAACATACCAACGCGCTCCTACATCGAGATGGAAGGCGCGCATCTTTCGCGCCTGCACCAACCGTCCAAGTTGATTGCCCGTCACCCTACGCTGTGGCTGGTGAAGAGTGAAGTGGTGGTCATTCTGCTCAGCAGCCGCTCCGAACTCGGCGCGGCGAGCTTCGCTCGAGGGGGCTATACGAGTAAAATTCCGCATTGGGTACGTATTCTCATGGGGGGCTACGAAATGCGTGGCATGGTGGAGACTTCAGGTAAATTCAATTTCGGTTCGATCATGTTCGAAGGCGATTCGTTGTTCATCCCCATCTATCACACTGATTTCAACGCCATCCTCTTCCCCGCAGTCCGGACCCGCTCACCCGTCGGCTTGATCAATCGCAAGATGGTCAATGGTATCGCCCTGCTGCCCAAAGATGAAATTCCCCAGCCGAAGGACGACGCCGGATAATCCGTAAATCTGCGACTCGGGCGATGGATTTACGCCGGACATCCGGGCACGGATATCTCTTGTACTCTATCTTGGAATAACGTCAGGTGAGCTGACGGTCGATCCCGCTCGAGTTACATCGACTCTTTGACGATCTTCACCCCAGCGCTCGCGCCGATTCGCGTTGCTCCGGCAGCGATCATTTGCTGTGCCTGAGTGTACGTGTGAATCCCGCCTGCGGCCTTCACCCCGATTTCAGGCCCCACTGTGTGGCGCATCAACGCCACGTCTTCGACGCTCGCCCCACCCGGCCCGAAACCCGTCGAGGTTTTGACGAAATCCGCCCCTGCTTCCACCGCAATCTGACAGGCGATTTCCTTCTCTTCGTCCGTCAGCAACGCGGCTTCGATAATCACCTTGAGGATGGCTTCACCTTTGTGACAGGCGTTCGCTACTTCAGCCATATCCTCCTGCACAACCTCCAACTGGCCCGATTTAAACGCACCGATATTCATCACCATATCCACTTCGTTTGCCCCGTCCCGCAGCACCCGTTGTGTCTCGAAGACCTTGACCTCCGTAGGCGTGGCGCCCAACGGAAAGGCGACGACCGAACACACCAGACTATCTGTCCCCCCGAGCAGCTGCGCGCACAGTCTAACAAAGTAAGGATTCACACACACCGAATAGAAATGATATTCCACGGCTTCGTCACAAAGCTGCCGGATTTGGTCCTGGCTGGCATCCGCTTTGAGCAGTGTATGGTCGATGAGGCGATTGACAGGCACCTGGGTCGTTTCTTCATTCGTCACAGCGCTACCCTCCAATAGATGGTAATGGGAAGCATGCACTTCTGTTTTCGGATTCTCATTGGCGATTCTATTCCGTACTGCCCATAACAGGCAAGCATCTCGGCCTGGTTCGACCGGCTCGCGGCGCAACTCCCAACAGCAAACCGGAGGTGAACGAAAGAAGATTTGAAGTCCTGTGGAAGCGTTTTTGGTTTCGGCGCGGTTTTAGGTTATCATTCGGCTGACAAAATGAATCCAGGGGGATGCAATGAGGTTGTTCTGTTTCAGCATGGCCTGGCTGGCCGGAATCGGCATAAGCCGGGCCGTATCGATTGATTCCATACAATGGTCTGTACTTGCGGGAATTTCGCTGGCCGCGCTGCTTCTCTTCCGCCGCAATCTGCTTTCCCGGTCCATCTTTTCACTCACCTTGCTTTTTTCACTGGGAGGGTTGCGGTACGTAACATCCCTCCCCAGGATCGATACGAATCACGTCGCCAGCCACAACGATCGCGGAATGCCCGTCACGATCGAAGGCATCATCGTCACCTCACCCGACCTGCGCGATGCGTACACGGGTTTGAAAATCGAGGCCCAAAGGATCCAAACCCTGGACGGCGAACTGACCCGAGCGATAAAGGGCAGATTCCTGGCGTACGTGTCTCCGTTCGAGGAATACAGCTACGGGGACAGGGTTCGCTTGACGGGATTCGTAGAGACACCTCCCGTCTTCGAGACGTTTTCCTACCGCGAGTACCTCGCCCGTCAGGGAATTCACAGCCTGATGCAGGATCCCGAGATCGCCGTACTGGAAAAGAGGGCGGGCAATCCGCTCCTTCAGGCCATATACGACTTCCGCGGGCGAGCTTTAGAAGTCGTGCAAAAGATATTTCCCGATCCGGAAGCCTCTCTGCTCGCCGGCATACTGCTGGGTATCGAAAGTGGTATCTCACCCGAAGTGCGTACGACGTTCGACAAAACTGGCACGACGCACATTATCGCCATATCCGGATTCAACATCACCATCATCAGCGCCCTCTTCATTTCGCTGTTTGGACGCTGGCTGGGCGTTCGTCGGGGCGCCGTCGCTGCCGGGCTGGCGATATGCCTATATACCATCTTCGTCGGCGCAGACGCAGCCGTGGTGCGCGCGGCGATCATGGGCGGCTTTGTCTTGCTGGCGAACCGCATCGGCCGGCAGACGCACGGCATGGCTTCCCTTGGAGGCGCAGCGATCGTGATGAGCATCATCAATCCGAGCGTTCTCTGGGACGTGGGATTTCAACTGTCTTTTGCGGCCACCCTGGGCCTCATCCTCTACGCCGAACCTCTCCAGGATTGGTTCGTACGCACAGCCGGCAGATGGATAGAGGATAGCCTTGCAGAGCGCCTCGCCGGACCCGTCGGTGAATACGTGCTCTTCACTCTGGCCGCGCAGCTCACCACACTGCCCCTGATCGCTTACTATTTCCGCCGCATCTCGCTCGCGTCGTTCCTCACCAATCCCGTGATCCTGCCGGTCCAACCGGCGGTGATGATCCTGGCGGGATTGGCCACCCTGACAGGCTGCTTGTGGCTTCCGTTGGGAAGCGCCCTCGCCTGGGGCGCGTGGCCTTTCGCCGCGTTTACCATCCGAACGGTCGACTATTTCTCCCGCTGGAACGCGGCCAGCTTTTCCCTTGGCCCAGTGTCGATTTT
>Ga0315554_1001167_pt1 | contig 15557 bp, 15 predicted proteins | sample SalMarSW160370MG_FD_202114 | JGI IMG/M metagenome (GOLD analysis project Ga0315554, IMG submission 202114) | Salt marsh sediment microbial communities from the Plum Island Ecosystem LTER, Massachusetts, United States - Salt Marsh Sediment SW1603-70 ... | reverse complement strand
CTCCAATTTGTGTTATTTGTAATAACAGATTTCTTCATTCAGATGAAGGTGGTATTGTCTATTTTAAGAAGAGAAAAGCTGATATCAAGTGGCAAAGAAAAATGGAAAGAACAGGATCTGTCGGTCACCCCCCATACGCAGAGTGGTTTTGTGGGAAACACTATGAAGCGGCAAAAGAACTTGAAAAACTCACCATTAACAAAGCGATGGATATTTTAAGGAAGAAATTTAGTCAGAAATAAGAATTTATCTCATTTTTTATCATTACCCTCTTCACAAATTTATTAATTGATTAAAGCTAATTAATCTATTAGGGGTTCCATTGGGTTCAAACTCAAGTCAGCTTGATAGAGCTGATCAACTAATTGTTAAAGGAAAGTATGAAGAAGCATTACAATTAGTGGAAACTCTCGAAGAATCTTACAAACTACATAAGAAAGAAGTATTAAACTGTCAAATCTGTAAAAGTACAATCCTCAATAAACTAGGTAGGTATAATCAAGCTCTTGAGATATTAGAACAAACCTCCCAAGAAACTAAAGACAATCAATATTACTTACTCTTAATGGACTCGATAATAGAAAAAGCATACTCACTTTGGAGATTAGGAAGACTGAATAAAGCATTAGAGTGTCTTAAGCAGAATGAGGAAATTCTTCTATCTATTAGGAAACAAGAAAGTAAAGAAGTAAAACGCCGAATAGCTAGTACTCTAAAATTGAAAGGAGTAGTATTTCAATCAAAAGGCAACCATTCGAAAGCTCTAGAATTATTTACTGAAAGCCAGAAATTATGGGAAGAATTAGGAGACAAACAAGAGATTAGCACAATTTTAAACAATATAGGAGTTCTTTTTAGAACTAAGGGGGAGTTGGAAAAAGCATTAGAATACTACGAGCAGAGTCTGACGATTTACAATGAGATTGGTAATAAAGATGATATTGCAACAGCAATGAATAATATTGGAAATCTTTACATGTATAAAGGAGAGATTGACAAAGCGTTAGAATACTTCAAACAATGTCTTAGATTATGGGAAGGAACAGGAAATGATCAATATACAGCTCTAGTTTTATGTAATATAGGTGATATTTACCAACAGAGAGGAGATTGGGAAACCTCAACACTATATTATAAAGAAAGCCTCTATTTGAGAGAGAGGATAGGGAATCAAATAGATATTGTTCTCTCTTTATATGGATTAGTAACTGTATCGTTAGATGCTCAGATGAAAGATAGAGCAAAACGATATTTAGATAGAATTAGAGAGATTGATAATAAAGAAACGAATGATTTTATTAACCAGATAAAAAGAGTAGCTGAAGCACAGTATCTTAAAACTAGTACAAGAATGAAAGATAAAGTTGGTGCTCAAGAGTTATTTCAAGAAATTTTGGAAGAAGATGTTCTTGACCATTCTATTACTATAACAGCTTTACTTAATTATATTGAATTACTCCTTGAAGAACTCAAGATGTCAGCAGATCAAGAGTTGTTAGATTTGATAAGAACACTGGTTGAGAGTCTTTCAGAGATTGCTGAACATCAAAATTCTTTCACACTATTAACTAAAACCTATTTACTGCAAAGTCAGCTTTCTTTAATCGATTTGGATTTAGTAAAAGCAAGAATTTTGTTAACACAAGCAGAACAGATTGCCGAAGATAAAAATCTCAAACATCTTGCGATGAAGATATCTAATGAACATGATGTTATGCTTGAACAATTAAGTGATTGGGAAGATTTAATTAACAAAGAAGCTAGCTTAAAGGATCGGTTAGAATTAACAAGATTTGGAGAATTAATGGTTAGTTTGAGTAATAAAGGAGATGTAGAATTTCCTCAATTAATCAATGAAGAACCTGTAATGCTTTTAGTTCTTGCTGAATCTGGGACACCATTGTATACTAAAAATTATCTTGAAGGGAGTGAGTTAGATGGTGTTTTAGTTGGAGGTTTTCTGGCAGCCATAATAAATTTCTGTAACGAAACTTTCTCTTCAAAAGGTTCTATTGAAAGAATAAAGCACCAGGAGTACACGTTATTACTTAAACCTAAAAAACCGTTATTCTTTAGTTATGTGATTAAAGGGCAAACTTATGCAGCGTCTCAAAAACTAGAAGCATTCTCAAAGATTATTGGAACTTCAACTTCAGTTTGGGAAGATTTAATCAGCGCAAAGAAGTGTTCAAAAGCCTTAGAAACAAATTCTAAGAAGATGATTGAAGATATTGCCAATATGATTTTTCCAAGTAAAAGATAAGATTTTTAATATTTTATTGGGAGATATAATCAAGGAAGGTATTGTTACAAATTCGTGATTTTTATGGTTAAAGTAAATGTCGTAACTTTTGCAAATATTAAGAAAATTATAGGTAAGAAACAATTTACTTACGAAGCTATTTTGATTAAAGATCTTATTAGCAAATTAATAGAGGAATTTGGTCACGAATTGGAGCTTGAATTATTTGATAGCAATGGAAATATTCGTAAAATGTACAGGGTATTAATCAATGCTCGAAATATCAATTTGCTGGATGGTTTAGATACTAAGCTCAATGAAGATGATATGGTTGTTTTAATGCCAGCTATAGCAGGAGGGTGAAAAACCGATACTCAATGTTCTTTTAAGTAGATTTTTAACTGTCTGTATAAACCTGTTATTGTGGTTAAGAGAGTGAAAATTTCAAAGTCTAAAAAAACGACAATGATAACCATACTAGTTATGATATCTATCGTATCATCTACAACACTTTTTCAACCTGTCAATGGAAAAGGATTGGATGAAGGTTTCCTTGGTCGGGAATATCTCGAAACCTCTTGGGTTACACTTCTTGGAAAAGAGATTATTGGAACCCCTACCTTAACTGATTTAGATTGGGATGGTAATAAAGAAGTATTAATTGCTTCTGCTCATAATTTATTCTGCATTAATTCTGATGGAACTTTAAGATGGAGTAAATCTACTAAACAGACATTAAAAGGCAATATAGTAACCGGTGATTTTGATGAAGATGGATTGTTAGATATTATCATCACTGCCATATCCTCAATAATATGTTTTAATACATATGGGATTGAATTATGGGAATATACTACAGATTATTATGTTGAGGATTTTACTCCTTGTGTTTTTGATATAAATGGAGATATGCATCTTGATATTCTTGTATCAACAGCAAAAACGCCTAGTCAACCATTTCTGATAAGTCATGACGGAAAATTTATCAAGAATTTCGACATTGATATGGATTATTCAGGTTTTTGGTCGGGGGATTTTGGAGGAGCTCCAACTATTGTTGACTTGGATAATGATGGAGATCTTGAAATTCTGTTTATTGGAAACGATTACAAACTTCATTGTATATCTCTCCAAGGTGAGCAGAAGTGGATAGCTGATCCAATTATACGAGCTGATGCTCTTTTTAGTATAGCAGATTTAGATAATGATACAACTTTAGAGATTTGCATAGGGAGTACAATCAAATTATATTGTTTTGATCATGAGGGAAATATTGAATGGACTTATCAACAAAAACATGCTAATAACAGGAATAATCTAATGGATTATAATCCATGTATAGCTGACCTAGATAATAATGGAAAATTAGAAATTGTTTCCAGTAGTTATGATTGGGAAACTGGAGAAGGTCAGATTTTCTGCCTTAATTCAACAGGTGGGAAAATTTGGAATCGTAATTCAACATCAAGAGTGAGTAGTCCGGCTGTTTTAGACATTGATAATAATGGAAGACTTGAAATTCTTTTTATTGATAGCAAGAAGTATTTCTCTATTTTGGATCCTCTGGGGCAACTTCTAGTTTATAGAGACTTAGATAGTATTGTTGATGAACCACCTTTAGTTGCAGATATCGATCAGGATTCTAAGTTAGAAGCAATTATAGCTAGACCTGGAAAAAAAGACCTATATTGTTTTGAATTTGCAAAATCAACCAATTCAACAGACTCTTGGTGGACAAGGGGTGGAAGTAATTTGCATCATGGTCGAGCTGATAGTGATGGAGATTTTCTAGACGATTTAATTGAAACAAACTACTATCATACAAATAATCATAATAACGATACAGACAATGATCTTTTACCTGATTATTGGGAAATAGAGTATGGATTAAATCCTCTTGAACCATCGACAAATCAAGACCCAGACGGAGATAGATTTACTAATTTAGAGGAATTTATGAGTCACACAAATCCTAGAAGATTCAATAATTGGACACTGTTTTATGGGATATACTTTTTACCGTTATGGATTCTTACTGCAGGTATATTAGTTCTTGGTCTCGTTAAAATCAAAACTATAAGTAGTGTAATTAAAAGGATAGCAACCAATTTTTATGTATACCTCAGAGTAAAATTTGCTCATGATATAAGATTTGAGAAAGAAATCTTTCAAGACGATGAATTTTTATCAGATTTCGAGAAAGATTTGAAAAATGAAGAATAGATGGTCAGGTAAGGTTTTACATTAGTTTAAGGGATTACACCAGGTTTTTTTCTTTGTGTAGCTGATTTTCTAAAAGCTAAGAATTCTTTAGAAGTCATATAGAACAGAGCTTCTTCTGGACAATATTTTACACATTGAGGATCACCATCACACAAATCACATGTAAATGCTTTTTGAGTTACCTGGTTAAATCTCATTACATTAAATGGACAAACCTCCACACAGTCTTGTTTTCCTTCACACAACTCGACATTGATAGCTATTGCTCCAGTAACAGCAGAGAAAGAGATTGCATTAACTGGACATACTTCAACACATTTTCCACAAAGTACACAGGTTTTTGGATTTGTATATCCTTCAAGTTCATTTTTTACAACATAAATTCTTGAAAGTGTAGGAGAATATACTTTTTCATGATGGAAAGAACACCTAAGTTCACATATTCTACAACCATTGCACCTATCTTTTAATACAAAGATTCTTTTTACGTGTTGTTTTTCCATCAGTTTACCTCCTTGTTAAAAAGAGCATATTTCTCTGCTTCTGAAATCAGATTTAGTTTCCTTAGAAGACTAATACTAGGTAGTCCGGTTTCATAATCCCATTGCCTTAACTTGTAATATTCAGGCAACATTTTATCAATTTCAACATAATTCCCTTTTGCTGGTCCTTCAGGTAAAGGTTCATCTGTGAATCTTGGCGGAAGTCTATCTTCATTCTTACCAATTCCTTCTCGCAGATTAAAAAGTCGTTCTAAGTTGTAAATCCGTTCTCCGATTAACATTAGTTTCTCAGGAGTGAAATCAAATCCAGTAGCATAAATAAGAAAATTCGACATATCATCAGGTTTTACAGCGTAGGCAGAAAAACAAGTATATTTACACATTTCAGCTGAATCTACTATTGCACCAAAATTCTCATGCCAATAAACCATCTGTGGTTTACCTTTCCATGAAAAAGGATCGACTGATTCCTTAGAACCAAACCATTCAAGACCTTTTTCTGGTGCATATCCTAGAAGCTCAAAATTAGGGAGAGCAGCTAAATGATCTGCACCTCTAGTTGCAGTAGCCCAACCTAAACCAAATGCTTTTGCAGTCCTAACATCATATGCGGGAGGTTCCATACCTTTAATTTGAAGAGCAAATTTTTCTGATTCTTTACCTATTTTCTCTGAAAGTCTTTTAGTTCCTTCAGCTAAATCATTACCAAAACCTTCTCTAAAAGCTACTTTTTTTATCAAACTGATTAAGGCTTCCTCGTTGCCCCAAACGACTTCTAAACCGTCTGTATCTTCCCTTTTTAACAATCCTTTTTGAAAAGCTTCCATTACAAAAGCGATAGTATCACCTAGAGAGATTGTATCTAAACCATATCTGTTAGCTAGTTCGTTTGCTTTGATAATCACTGATAGATCACCAATACCACATTTTGAACCAAAACAAACTATTGTCTCATATTCTGGGCTACCACCTTTCGTTCCAGCATATTTTCCTGTTTCGACTTTGGAATATTTTCCGCAATGAATTGGACATGCGAAACAACTTTCCGACTTTACTCTAAATTTTTCATCAAATGTTTCTGCTGAAATTGATTCGTAATTTTCAAAGATTCCTGTTTGATTATTTCTTGTTGCTAAACCACCACTAATATATGCTAAATCAACTAAAAAAGGAGTCCCATAATAAGAAAGACTTGGATACGCAGGATCCTCATAAATTTTCTGAAGTGTTTGATCAATAAAGTTATCGAATGCTTCTGGTTGAGCAACTTTAACAGAACCGGAACCTTTTACAGCAATCGCTTTTAGATTCTTTGAACCCATTACTGCACCTAAACCAGTACGTGCTGCAGCTCTAGATAGATTATTTAGTATTGCAGCATATCTAACTAGATTCTCTCCACCTTGTCCAATACTCAGAACTTGAAACTCCTGAGAGAGCTCTTTTCGTATTAGTTCTTCGGTTTCCCATGTATCTTTTCCCCACAAATGTTTAGCATTTTTTATCTCAATTTCATCATCCTGAATAAAGAGATAAACTGGTGCTTCCGCACGACCATGAATAAAGATAGCATCATATCCAGCATAAGCAAGTTCTGGTGCGAAATGCCCTCCTGAATTTGCATATCCAATTCCACCAGTCAAAGGGGATTTTGCAGCTATTGTATATCTAGCTGAGGAAGGAGCTAAAGTGCCAGTTAATGGTCCTAAACTTACAACTAAAATATTTTCAGAACCTAATGGATCTATACCTTTTTCTAAATTATCATAAAGATATTTAATCGCCCAACCTCTTCCACCTAAAAATTCTTCAATATATTGCTTATCCAAAGGTTTCTTTTTAATTATAGAGTTCTCTAAATCAACAACAATTATTTGTCCTCTATAACCATATAAAGTACTAGAGTTTGGGTTCAAGGTAAGATACTCAATCTCTTAAAAGATATAAATATTTACATCACATTGCAAAAACCTTAGTCATCAATTTCACAATTTCAATCAATTCTGAGAGAGATGTAAAATCAGCAGTTTCTAAGTCATCTGTTTTTGAATCCCAGCCAAACAAGAGTTTAGCAGCCTTTGGATATTTACTTACATACCATATTAGAAAATCATTTTTTTCCTCTATTGTCAGTTGTTTAAATGACACTTTTCTCTTTTTGAATCCTATTTTTACCTCAACATCTTCAGGATTAGCTAACATATTTTGCAACCAATCAGCTTTCTTTCCTCTACCAGCTACCATGTGAATCACTTCATCTTTTTTTCGATATTCAACTGGAGTTATTCTCTGTTTTCCGCTTTTTCTTCCTTTGGTAAAAAGAAGAAGAAATATCTTATGTCCACCAAAAAGAGGAATTATATTAGCTCTATATAATGGAATTGTGATAAATTTGTTTATATTTTTCCATCGTTTCAACATTTTTTTCTTCTTAGTATCTGATTCTAACAAGAAGTCATATTCAGCTGAACCAGGTCTTGGAAATGGTATTGGAGAATCATTCATTTTTTTCACAATTAAACAAAAACTTCTACGCAAAAAAACTTATTTGTTAGTTTGAGTTAGTAAAAGTGAGTTAAATGAATCAGGTTGACGATTGGAATGATGAGTTTGAACCAATAGATCATCAACATGCAAATGAAACTTATTCTCACAAACTTCCTGTTATTAAATTCAAAGATAATATAAAAGAAGAAGAAAAGAAAAGATTCGTAATTTACTTCAGCTTGATTTTCGCGATAATAGGTGCAATTATTGTTGTCGCAATACCAGTAGAATTTTTGCTTCCAAAAAATGTCGGAATAGGAGATCTTGATATTTCCTCAAAACTACCTCTCTTGCAGACAGTAGCAGGGGCTGTGATTGGATCATTTGTTGGAGCTGTAATTGGATTCATCCTTGATTTGTTTTTAAACGCATTTAGATTAAACGCAAAAACCAAATAGAGAAACAATTTAGGGGATTTTTTAAGTTCTAGATTTGCTCTAAATAAAAATTGAAAAAAATTATAATGATTGATTTTAAACAAAAAAGAAGTAAATTAAATATCTGTAGATTTTAAACTCTCGAGATATTTTATTACTCCTGGAGGTCCTCGTTTTATTCCGTATACTTTGAATGCTGCAATTGTTTTTTCTACAAGCTCAACATCAATATTCTTAGCAAAACGAATATGTCCTATCACAAAAATTCTTACTTTTTCTCCTTCTGATAATAAACGCTCTAGATAATTCCTTGTTACACCATATGAACCTAATACGAATGTCATCTTTCTTGTCCCTTCATTTTGGTAATTTTTACTTAATGTTTCAAATTCATATCTGTGAGAACTGAGTTCATTTTTAACTGCAACTCTAATAAATTCAGCTCGTGAATTATAATGCCCCTGATCAGTTAGATAATCAATTTTACCAATATCAACTAGTGGTAAGTTTACTGTAATTTTTTCATAGTTTTTATTAGCAGTGTCAGATTTGTCACTCATGTAAGTTTCACCAGATGTTACTCAACATCCCATGGGATGTTATCATTAATAAAGTTTTTGATTTAATCTACGAGACAGATTAAGAGAAAACTAGATTTTCTGTGCTTTGAAGAAAAACCTGTGACTTATCACATCTAAATATCCATTGTCTTCTATAACATTATGAACTTCCCACAATCTATCTCGATATTTTTCTACAGTAAAACCAGGTAACTCCCAAGGAATCGCAGTAAGATAGAAAACAATTGCTCCAACATCATAGAATCTAGTTATTGGAAAAGATTCCTTTTTCTTCAATACTGTAAAACCATTTTGTTCCAATTCTCTAATTTCATAACTTAATGACCAATCTGCATAATCACTTTTTCTAGTACTACCAAGAATTTCTCGTAACAATTGATCATTTGTTCCTCCTACTTGTTGTGATATGAAAAAACCGCCTGATGAGAGGATTCTATAAACTTCCTTAACAGAAAAAGATTCATGTCTATTGATTACCAACTCAAATTCTTCATCCTCAAATGGAAGGTTCTCATCACCATCAATTTTAACTACTTTAATACCTAATGGATTCAAACGTTTTTTTGCTATTTGAAAATTAGGATTATATGATTCAGTAGCACAAGTATGTGAAGGAAAAGGCGCTAGACGAGATAGAAATTCCCCTCCTCCAGTACCCATATCCAACAAAGAATTGACAGTTCTAATGTGAGGTAAGATTTCAGTACTATAACTCCATGTTAAAGGTGCAGTTACCATACGATTCTCTATATATGAAAAATCCCATCCTGAAAACGGAGATGCACCATCCTTTAATAAAAGTTCAAATAGTATTTTGGATTCTAATAAACTTGAATCTTCCATAATTTAGAGATAGCATTAAGTATTTTTAAATTTGCTGAGGGGAGGAATTGTTTTTGTTAATATTTAAATAGGACGAAAATGAGTATACTTGATGGGTACAATGATAAGAGGGAAAAAATTTGTTTCACTTTGTATCTTTATTATTCTTCTTACACCTAGCATATCATCAAGAGAGACAAGTGCGAAAGAGAGTTACTCAATAGAAGGTTACTCAGTTTTAACCATAGATTTTTCAGAAGAACTTGGCAGCATATTTATCATAGAAGTAGATAATTCTATCTCAGGAAAAACTTATTCTGTAAGAATTAGAGACCAATACAACACATTAGTAGCATCTCGTGAAAATTATACCAAGAACTCTTTCTTTGCTTTTATTGGTACTGGAGCATATAATTTAACTATTGAAAATCCTAATTCTCAGATTGTTGAGATAGCGCTAAATATTGAGAGTTATAATTTAGTTGTCAATAATGAAATTGGAGGTTATTCATACAAAAATAAAATTTTCTGTTGGAATTTTATTTCAGGAACGAATTATACAGTTCTATCTATTGATACAATTAAGAGAGGACATTATAACTTATACTTTAGTTCAGCTGAGAAAGATATAAGTGCAAATCTTTGGTTTTCATATTATCAGCCAAGTCAAGACCCTGATTGGAATGAATATTTGGACAGTCTTCCTATAATTAAAAATGATAAAAAATTAATAGATTTAGAAAACCAAGAATTATGGCTAGTTGTAGATGTTTCGAGTTTAGGAAGTCATGATATCACTATAGTACTTAGAAGTACAATAGTTGGAAGGATATGGATTATTGTCATTGGTATAGCTGCAGCTGTTATAGGTGTTATAATTTTTGTTTTATATTACTTAGATCCATTAAAATATAGAAAGAGAAAAGTTAGTGGAACAAAATACGAATCTGTAAAGCATGAATTTGAACAACCAGAAGATTTAGGAGAAACAATGTCAGAATTGATTACAAAAACAAAAAAGAAAAAATAGAAAGAGTAAAATTTACTCAATCTTAACTGCTTTTTCTGATTTCCAGAAACCATGAATGTTACAATAGGATGTAGCAATCAATTTTCCTGGTTTATCAGTTTTTAAAAAGAAAACAGCATTAGGTTCGGAATAAATACCACTGGTATCAGGTCCTTTAATAGAAGCTCCATGAGCATCAAAATTTGCTAGACCCACTTGATAAGGGTACTTTTCATCATCTGGCCAAAACATCAATTTTATCCAAGATATATGGTGTTCTGTCTTGTTTGGATGAGCTATTTCTTTGCCTACACTTACTGTTATTGGAGTCTTTACTCCTGCTTTGATAATATCATCAACTTCAATAACTGGCACATGCTTTTCTGTTTTCCAATCAGCTGAACTATACAAATCCATTTAATGTCACCTAAGAGACAAGAACTTTTAGCTATAAATAAATTTCTTGGAAAGACAAAATTTAGAAAAAATAAGTAAAAAATAAAATTAACTTACTCTTGATAACTTAAATCATCTACTGGTTCAGATTCGAAATCGTCTTCTTCTTCTTCATCAGAATCATCTAGAACAGATGGTTCGAAAGAATCGTCATATGTTGCGTGAGATTGATAAGATTCAACTTGTGGTTCATCAGTTGGTGTTCCGGTTTCATGAGCCTTAACATCAGCTTCGGCTTCACTTAGCTCTGCTTCAAGCGTTTCAATTTCCTTTTCTACATTTTTAATTCGACGTTCAAGGTCTTTGATTCTAGCATCTTTCTTAGTTATCTGAGTATCTTGCTTCATAGATTTTACTTCACTTTTGAGTGCTTTATCAGGCAAACCTTTTTCCTCAAACTCTGCTTTCTTTAATAAATGTTGTTCCTTTTCTCTAAAATCCTTAGATCTACCTTTATTCAATTCTGAAATTTTCTTTCGCAAATCTTGAAGTTCTCCAAGTTTACCATAAAGATCAGCTTCAACTTCATATTGACGTTCTTTAAGCTTGTATAGATTAACGTTCGATTCACTCATAATTATCGTGTAAAACTGTACAAGAACATGTTTTTAAGTTTACTTAAATGGAGGAAAATAAGTTTAATTTTAAAAGGATACATACTCTAGATTAATAAAGAATAGAAAAGAAAAATTTAAGAAGAAAGTAAATTGCAAACAGTGTAGGTGCATCAATTCAAGTTGATGAATCAAAATTCCGGGCCTTAGCTCAGTGGCTTAGAGCACTCGGCTGTAGTCATGTGACACCCTTGTGATCAGTGATCAAGGCGTCAGCCGGTAGAGACCGAGCGGTCCCGTGTTCAAATCACGGAGGCCCGACCAACATCCCTTTTTAAAAATCATTTCTTCCAATTGCACAGAAAACTGGCATGAAAATCATTCTTTGATTATTCTCTATTAGTTCCAATTCTTTTTTTATTATCTCAGAATAGTTCGCTTCAGTTATCAATCCAGCTTCTAGAATCCTTTTCCATTCTTCTTCAATATTATTTTGAAGATTTTCTTGATTCCAGCTTTGAGCTATAGTTATTAGATAAGTCTGTAATCCAGCTTTTTCGAATAGACTAAGAAGTTTACGACCCATTTCTGGATCAGCTCCCTGTTGTCTCAGGTATTTGATGTGGTTTTTCCCTAAGTTTAATTCAGGATACTCTATCCACCCACCATAATCTGGCTCAGCTAAAGCTACAACATATCCATCATTCTTACAAACTCTAACCATCTCACTAACAACTTTTTCAGGACTAGATACCCACATCAAAAGATATTGACAAAAAACCACATCAAATTGATTACCCTTTAAATTTATATTCTCTGCATTTTCAACTAAAAATTCAACATTTTTAACTTGTGTTTTTGCAAATGCAATCATATTCTCATCTATATCTATCCCAAATATTTTAGCTGAACTTTTCTTTCGAAGTTCTTTTTCTAAAACGCCTGTTCCACAACCTACATCTAATATTTTTTTTGCAGTACTCAGATTCACTTGGCGATAAATCTGTCTCCTAAAATCCTCTGTCCATCCAGCTTGTCTCTTAAATTGCGCATGTATTTGAGGACCCCAATCAACTTTTCTAGATTGTTCTGACACTTTAAGCACCAAGAAAACTATGATAAGGGACTTCTACAGATATTCGTTGGAGCATCATAGTTGAGAGGACACCCCCCACCACACAATTCTCTTTCAGGACAATCCAAGCATTCTTCTTGCAGATAGTCCATATTTCTTAATTTCTTTGCAGTTTTATGATTCCAGATTTTTTTCCACCTTGTTGTCAAGATATTTCCTAAAGGTTCAAAATAACTTTGACAGGGGATAACCATACCATCAGGCTCTATAGCCATTGCAATATGCGCAGCAGTACATTTTTTCATCCCCAACCCTTTATCAATTGGATTAAAATCACAATATCGTGTTGGACTGTACCAGACAAAAGTCATCCCTAAGTCATTAGCTTTAGATATGATCGTGGTTAGCGCTTCATCCAGCTCTTCGATACTTAATGCTAGATCTTCTTGTTTTCCTCCTCCAGATTTTATTATACTATTTACTGCAAATTTCTCAATTCCTAATGAGTGTAAAAACTCTACAGTCTTTGCAATATCTTTTACATTATATGGAGTTAAAGTAGTGTTTGTCATAATATAAACTGGAGTAGGAACGACATTCTTTATCCCTTCAACAGTGTCATTCCACGAACCTCGTTCTCCACACATAGTATCGTGAATTGAAGGATCATGACTTTCTAAAGTAATTTGAAAGTGGTCAATTCCTGCAGAAACTAATTTATCTACTAACTTTTTATTCTTGAGTTTTCTCCCATTAGATATTAATCCAGTGATAATACCTAAATCCTCAGCATACTCAACTAATTCTGTTAAATCAGGTCTTATAGTAGGCTCTCCTCCTGTGAAAGTGACATGAGGGATTCCTATTTCCCATAAAATATCCAATACTTGTTTCCATTCTAGTGTTGATAGTTCTTTCACATCTCTAAGATCCTCAACATAGCATTTTGTGCATTTGTTATTACATCTGTATGTAAGAGCAAGATCCATTCTAAGAGGAGCTGAAAAAGGTGTTTCCAAAAGAGGACTTATATCTTGTGATAAATGTTGAACAGGGTCTATATCTGGCTCCTTAAGTAATTTAGAGATTTTCTCTCTAAGTTGGTTTAAATCCGATTTTAGTTGTTCTTCAGAAACATGGTATTTTCTTTTCATTTCATGGATTATCTCAGCATCATCTTTTCCAGCTATAATCCTAGAAACAAAATCTGTTGCTGTTTTGTTTAGATGAAAAATCATAGTTGCATTAACTAAGAGAATGCCTCTCCCTTTTTTCTCTCTTCTTAAATGCATTCTAGTTGTAGAATCAATGTTCCTTTGGTGGAACATTTTGGAAGTTCTAGATATACCTAGTCTGTTTAGTATGTCAGAAATGTTCATTATCTACCACCTCCAGCACAAGCACAAGCACAAGCACAAGCACAAGCGCATCCTCCGCCTCCACCTCCACCAGATCTACCTCCACTCGAAGTTGATGGAGGTCTTGTAATATTTCTAATGGAATTATGCAAAGATGAAGGTTTGTGAATCAGACCAGACATAAAAGAATTAATTGGTCTAAGATGTGAGATTGAACCACTAGGGATTCTAGAAAACGAACTTATAGTTGACCTAGTACCTCCAAGATAAATATAATAACTTGACACATACCATCGTGGATAGTAATAGTTCTCACCAAACTTCTCGAGTTGTTGATCATATTTTTCATCAACCATTATCCATAGAAAGGCGCTTTTCAACTCAGGATTTGATTTACTCATTTCTTGCCAAGCCCTCTCGATTATAGCTTCATAATAATCACGAGTTTTTCTAGCAGAAAATCCTTTCATTTTCTTAGTAACAGATTTAATCTGATGAATTATAGCCATTTTAATCTCATCTTGATGAACAGGCTCTGGAGGAATCGCTCCATGAGATGCGCCTTTTTCCCATTTTATATCTTCTTTATTTCTTCTTTTAATCCCTCTAATTATTGCTTTTTCTGCGTCAGATAAGGGAGTTTTTGTATCTGAATCTAATTTTACCTGCAATCTTAAAGCTGGGTCAGTCTTTTCTACTTCTAAATAACCTTTCTCCATCATTTCAAAGAGCATAAGAGAAGCTACTTGAGTTAAAGGTCTTTCAAGTAAAATAGCAACTTCAGAAGGCGTCAAATTTTCTCTTACACCACCACCTAAAGTGCTGATAGAAGGAGGTAGATACTTCCTTCTATTTCGTCTCTTCATGATTATATAAACGATTATTCCTCCGATAATCAAGAAAATGATGACAGTAAGCATGGGATTCATCATCATATTACCAAAAACTTTGAGTCTCCAAAATTCATTGAAGACTCTAGCATAATCATTAGGGAATGCAACAGCTACCCAATAACCATCATACGGGTAGCCAATTTGTGAAAATTCTACATAGGACAAGGAATCATTGGTAGGATGATGAAATACAGAATAATCACTTTCAGACATACGAGCTTCTACTTGATTAATATCTCCTAAACCATCTGGAAAATAAAAGCGAACACTTTTGTGGGTTTGACTGTATACAAAACTATTATCAAACCAAGTTTGTAAGAAGACAGTTGAAGCTTTTCCCATTTCTGAATCTTTGAACACCATAATAGGATTATGACACCAAACTTCCAAGATTCCAGTATGTCCTTCAAGTACTTGATGACTTCCAAGTAAAATTTCTACTCCAATTTCAACAACAGGACTTTTATTAATTTCAGAAATTTCTGTTCCATTTATCTTAGCTCGAACTGAATCCAGATCATAATAAACATTAGGAAAACCTATATCAAAAACCCAAATAGGTTCGCTGTATGAATTATGATTAAAAAACTGAATATAGTAATAGATATCAATTGAACCATCACTGTTTATATTAATTGTAGTGTTGAGATATGTTACATTAAAATAGAAATTCACTGTTTGATTTACTATAAAAGTTGATTCGGGTTGAGTTTGTTGTTTTGCAACAGAAGACGGTTGTGACATGTTCAAAACTAATATCATAATACTACTGATGATCAGGATTTTTTTCAGATTCATTTTATCTCCCCATGTATAATTAGTTTTTCAGTACTAAACTCTTTCTCCCTCACGATGTATGATTATTAATTTTTTTCTCAAAAATAGTAACAAACGCAAATAATTTCTCGAGATTTATT
>Ga0315554_1001165_pt1 | contig 15564 bp, 12 predicted proteins | sample SalMarSW160370MG_FD_202114 | JGI IMG/M metagenome (GOLD analysis project Ga0315554, IMG submission 202114) | Salt marsh sediment microbial communities from the Plum Island Ecosystem LTER, Massachusetts, United States - Salt Marsh Sediment SW1603-70 ... | reverse complement strand
CCAGACCTCAGACTCAGTCCATTCCTGAGTGTCAGCCCAGACGAAGGAACCGTCGTGGAGGGCCTTGGCTCCGCGGCCGGCGGCGAAACTGTAGTCGCCTTCCGCCGTGTTCTGAAACCCTCCCGGCACGGTAGAGCGGAGGCCACTGGCGACATTCTCGCGCCCGCCGCCGATGGTGCCACCCTGCCCGCTCGCCACATTGTAGGCTCCGCCTGCGATGACGGCCCCACCACCGCTGGCCGTGTTGTCCCTGCCTCCCCCTACTGTTGAAATGTACTCGTCGGCGATGTTGTTGTAGCCCCCGGCCACGGTGGCGTCGTCTCCGCCCGCGGTGTTGGAATCGCCCCCGGCCACAGTGGCGCTCAAACCAGAGGCGACGTTGACGGTGCCTCCCCCTACCGTCGCTGCCCGTGCACTGGCAGTATTGTCCTTGCCACCACCGACAGCGGATATCAGGCCGCTGGCGGTATTGTTGTAGCCCCCGGCCACGGTGGCAGAGTGAGCGCTCAGATTGTCCGTGCCTCCATCGCCAGCGCGGTTATTGAGCCCGCCGCCGATGGTCCCGTAGTTGTCGGTCACCACGTTCGGATTCTCTCCCCAGCCTGCCTCGGGCTGCCCCCCACCACTGATGGTCGCACCCCTGACATCGGCACCGGCGCTGTTCCCCGCGTAGCCGCCGATGACGTTGGGGCTCGTCTCCGTCGGCTCCAGTCGCAGCGCACGCTGGCCGTTGACCCGCAACTCCAGGGGCACATTGTCTGTCGTCCCGATGAAGTTCACGGTAGGGTTCGTGCCCGCGTTGCCCGTCAGTGACCAAAAAGGGCCGCCCGCCGCATACAGCGCATACGGCGTCGGCGTCAGTGCCTGGCGCGGCGACAGCGCCGTGTACCCCGTCTCTCCCTCGCCCTTCACGCCCACCTCCAGCCACACGGCCGTCCCGTCGAAGACGCCGCCGAAGTCCAGTTCCACGGCGAACAGCCCGTGGCTCACCGCGACGCCTGCCTTGGTCACGGTGCTGCCCACCTGACTGCCGCCGCTCAGGGCATCGTACAGTTTGAACTCGAGGTCGTACGTCCCGTTGGCGGGGTTCCCGCCGTCGTTGAGTCGCCCCTGGTAGGTGAAGACAGTTCCCATGGGGGCCTGCGCAGCCGGGCCTTGGGCCTGGCTCAGTCCGATGGCTACGAAGACAAGCAGCAGAACCAAAGTCATCCAGAAGACCATTCGTGGTTTCATCTCACCCTCCTTGTGGTGTGCAGGCTGATCTGCCTGCGTGGGCAGCGGGCGAGCGGAGGCTGCCATAGGGTGCGAGGAGAGTGCGGCGCGGGCGCAAAGCCGTTCCCCGTCTGCAGGTTGTTTGACAGCCCAACCATTGTAGCACAACAGGCTGGCCTCATCAAGCATAACGTAAAACCCCGCCCCAGGACACGCCGGGGCAATTGCACTTGCACGCAGGCCTTCCTCGAACCGTCATTCTGAGGAGCGAAAGCCCTGAGCGCAGCGAAGGGGCGGCGACGAAGAATCCCGTTTTCGCATTGTAGCACCGAGATTCTTCACTCCCTTTGGTCGCTTGGAATGACATATACGGGAGCGGATACATGCGGCTGCCTACAGGACACGCCTTGCCTGCGCCGGTTGCCCTGAGAGGGGCGGCGTGGTAGAATACGCCCCGGGCGATGGTGCCCCCAACAGAAACCGGACATGCACGTTCGTGGAGTAAGGAGCGGCAAGATGGATATTCCAAACCTGCGCTGGTGGGGATGGGGTACGCTGGCCCAGACCTACTCTCTGGAAAACCGACCTCGCTTTTGGCCCACCCTGAAGGAGTGGCTTGAACTGCCTGACAACCTGACGCACCAGCCGCCTGCTCTGCTGGACGACATCGCCCTGCGGCCCACACGGCTGGACGGCGCGGCGCTGGCCTCGCTGCGGGAAACGCTCGGCGAGGAGGCGGTGCGCACCGACGCGCTTGCTCGCGTGGAGCACGCCTACGGCAAGTCGTACCGCGACCTCCTCCGCATTCGCGCTGGTGACATTCCCAACCCGCCCGACGCCGTCGTCTATCCCGCCAAGGAAGAGGAGATTGTCCGACTCCTGGCGTGGGCTGCCGACCGAGACATCTCCGTCGTTCCCTTCGGCGGGGGCAGCAGCGTTCTGGGCGGTGTGGAGCCTGAACCCGGCCCGCGCCCCGTTCTTACCCTGGACATGGCGCGGCTGGACAGGCTTGTCGCCCTGGACAGCGTATCGTGGACGGCCCGCCTGCAGGCCGGGGCCACCGGCCCGGAGGTCGAGGCCCAACTGAACGCCCAAGGCTTCACCCTGGGGCACTTCCCCCAGTCCTTCGAGTTCTCCACCCTGGGCGGCTGGATTGCCACGCGCGCCGCGGGGCAGACCTCCACCGGCTACGGCAAGCTAGAGGAGATGACCCAGGCCGTGCGAATGGTGACTCCCGTGGGCGTCGTGGAGACGCGAGACACGCCCGCCACAGCAACAGGGCCTAAACTCCTGGAGGTGTTCGTCGGCTCCGAGGGAACCTACGGCGTCATCACCGAGGCGACGATGCACATCCATCCCATGCCTCAGGTGCAAGACTACCGGGGCTTTCTGTTCCGCTCGCTGGAGGATGGCGTGGCGGCACTCCGCGAACTGATACAGCGCGGCCCCAAACCGACCATCGCGCGCCTGTCGGACGCGAGAGAGACTGCCGGCTTCGCCATGCTGTCCCACACACACCGCGGGCTGCGGGCCGTAGTGGACCGAGGGATTGAGGTCTACCTGAAAGCGAAAGGGCACAGCCTCACCGGCGGCAGTTGCGTCCTCATCCTGGGCTTCGACGGAGAGCCGCACGCACTGAAAGGTCAGTGGGAGCAGGCCGCGACCATCTGCAAGGACTGCCAGGGGCTTTCCCTCGGTTCCTCGGCGGGAGCGTCCTGGAAGCGGGAGCGGTTCGCCCAGCCCTACCTGCGGGACACCCTGCTGGGTATCGGCGTCCTGGTGGACACGCTGGAGACGGCCACATCCTGGTCCAACCTGCTTCGCGTGTACGAGGCGATGACCGAAGCCATCCAGACGGCCATCCAGGACACGGGCGGCGGGCCGGGCTACGTGATGACCCACGTCTCGCACGTGTACGAATGGGGCGCGTCTCTGTATACCACCTTCATGGGCCGCCAGTCGCCTGGGCAGGAGGAAGCTCAATGGTGGGCGATAAAGCGGGCTGCCACAGAAGCCATCCTGTCGGCGGGGGGCACCCTGAGCCATCACCACGGCATCGGGCGCGACCACGCCGGATGGCTGGAGCGCGAAGTAGGCCCCGTGGGTATGACGGCGCTGCGCGCGCTGAAGCGGGCACTGGACCCGCCCGGCATCATGAGCCCCGGCATCCTCCTGCAGAGCGAAGCGGCTCGGTCTTCCGGGGAGGGGTGAGCATGGACGAGTCCTCTTTCTGCCTGACGTGCCCGCGCCCCTTTTCGGCCTCGGCGAGACGAGAGAACCTGGACGCCTTCGAAGCGGAAGATTTCGACATTCTGGTCATCGGCGGCGGAATCACCGGCGTGGCGGTGGCGCGGGACGCGGTCTTGCGCGGCTTCCGCACCGCGCTGGTGGAGAGGGGCGATTTCGGTGTGGGCACCAGCAGCCGTTCCGCGCGCATGATTCACGGCGGGCTGCGCTACCTGGAGAACTATCAATTCCACCTGGTCTTCCAGTGCTGCAACGAGCGTCGGCTCCTGCGCAAGATTGCCCCTCGGTTGGTGCGTCCTCTCCCGTTCCTCTACCCCCTGTACAGAGGGCAGAAGCCCCCGCCCTGGCAACTGCGCCTGGGGCTGACCCTATACGACGCAATGGGCCTGTTCCAGAACGTGCAGCCCCACAGGTGGCTGTCTCCGGATGAGGCGCGAAGCCGCGAGCCCATCCTGACCCGCCCGGGCCTGCTGGGCGCCGCGCGGTTCTACGACGCCTATGTGGACGATGCGCGGCTGACGATGCTCGCGGCCAGGGCGGCTCACGCCGAAGGGGCTGTGGTTGCAAACTACGTGGAAGCGGTCGGCCTGATGAAAGCCGACGGCAAAGTGCAGGGAGCCATCGTGCGGGACAGACTCAGCGGTCGGGAACTGGAAGTCCGGGCCAAGGTGGTGGTGAACGCCGCCGGCATCTGGGCGGACACCGTACGCCAGGAGGACGATTACTATAAAGGGACGACCCTGCGCCCCACCAAGGGCATCCACCTGGTCATTCCGCGCGAGAGCCTGCCCAGCCGACACGCCATCGCCTTCGACTCGCCGCGAGACGGCCGTCACGTGTTCCTGGTTCCGTGGGGGGAGCACGCCATCGTGGGCACGACGGACACGGACTACAAGGGAGACCTGGAGCATCCGGCAGCGAATCGGGAGGACGTGGACTACATGCTGGAGGCTGTCGACCACAACTTCCCCACAGTGCCCTTCGGCGAAGACGATATCATCAGCACCTTTGCGGGGCTGCGCCCGCTTCTCTACGCCGAAGGAGGCACGTACGCCCTGTCCCGCGAACATCAGATTCTGGAAAGCCCGTCGGGGCTGATTAGCATCGTGGGCGGCAAATTCACAACCCACCGATTGATGGCGGAGCAGATTGCCAATGTGATCGAGCGACGCCTGAAGGAGCAATTTGGCGTTCGCGCTGCTTCCTGCTGCACCAAGGAGCCTCTGCCTGGGGCGGGCCTCGTGAGCAACGCGGCGGGCTGGGTGGAAGACGATGAGGTACAGCAGCATCTCGTCGACACCTACGGCGGAGACGCGGCCTGGGTGCTGGCGTATGCCGAGGAGAACCCGGCGCTGAACCAGAGCATCGTGCCCGACCTGCCCTACCTGATGGCCGAGGTGCTCCAAGCCGTGCAGCACGAGATGGCGCTGGCCCTGAGCGACGTGCTCATCCGCCGCACCCATATCATCTACGAGGCACGTGGGGGCGGGCTGGAGGAAGCCCGCGCCGTGGCCAGCGTGATGGCCCCAAGGCTGGGGTGGGACGCGGCGGAGGTGGAGCGGCAGGTGGCCGACTACGCGGCAGAGGTGGCCCTCACGCAGGCGTGGCGGGGATGAATGCCTAGACGGAGGCCTATCATGTCCCAACGATACGACCCCGACAAGCACCACCGGCGTTCCATTCGCCTGCGGGAATGGGACTGCCGCAACGCGGGCGCATATTTCGTCACGATTTGCACCTGCGGCGGCGAATACCTCTTCGGGGAAGTTGCGGATGCGGACATGCGGCTGAACATTTACGGGGAAATCGTGACCGCATGCTGGAATGCCATTCCACGCCATTTCGCCAACGCTGAACTGGACGCATTCGTCGTCATGCCAAATCATATGCACGGAATCGTCGTTTTGCGTAGGGGCAAAGCATTCGGAAGCGAGGCCTCCGCGTTACTGCGAGACGCTCGCCCGAATGCTTTGCCCCTACATCGCCTGCGCGGAACGCCGCCTGGTTCCCTTGCAGCCATTGTTCAGAACTTCAAGGCCGTGGCGTCGCGCCGTATCAATCGGGCGCGCGGCACGCCCGGCGCGCCCGTCTGGCAGCGCAACTACTGGGAGCACATCATCCGCGACGACCGCGCCCTGGGCGCTATCCGACAATACATCGCCGACAACCCGGCCCGCTGGTCGCTGGATGTCCACAATCGTGCCTCAGAAGGCGAAGACCCGCAGGCGCAGGCGCTGTGGGACATGCTGCGCAGGTAGGGGCAGAGCATTCCGGTGCCACACGCTGGTCGAAGGCGGAGGTGGAGCGGCAGGTGGCCGACTACGCGGCAGAGGTGGCCCTTACGCAGGCGTGGCGGGACGAATAGATGAGGGCTATCCCTCTCTGAGGCTGCGGAGAGCGCGGATGTCTTTCCCGCTATAGGCCCGACAGCGAAATGACTCTACCCACACCGACATCGATGTAGCGCTCGCCGTATTCCTCCGCAAACAGCGACCTCGTCGTGTCTCCTGAGCAGTGACAAGGGCCCACATGGAGCACTCCCAGTTCCCTGAAGTCGGAGACGATGTTCTCCAGCGTCGCAGTGCTGGCATTGCCTAGGTGGAAGCCGCCCATGACCAGGAGCACGTCGTCGTTGACAATGCCCTTTGCCTTCTCCACAATCTGGACAATGCCGGGGTGGGCGCAACCGGTGATGACGATGAGCCCCTTGGTCGTGTAGACAGCCAGCGACTGCTCCTTGATGGAGGTGCCCAGTTCGCCAGTGGAGTAGACAGAATCGCAAATCTGCTGAGACTGTTGGACTCGCACCATCTTCGCGCCGCGCCGCTCGGCATCCTGTCCGAAATCAGCGGGAAACGAATTGGGGATGTAGACAGTCACGTTTGGGTTCTTCTCGATGAATGCGTCCAGCCCGCCGACGTGGTCGCCGTGGATGTGAGAGAGAACGACCAGGTCTATCTCTGCGGGACTGATTCCCATTTTCTCCATGTTCGCCAGAAGAATGTCTCCATCTCCACCTGTGTCGAAGAGTATGGTTTTCTCGGCTCCCCGAACCACACAGGCGAACCCCCACTCTGTTCTCAGCCCGGCACTGTATTGGTAGTTGTCATATACGACGGCAATGCTCAAGTCTGTGATATCCGATGTGGGAACCGGCAGAGGTTCGGAGACCGGGGCATCCGAAGTTTCGCCATTCTGGCAACCGGGAAGGGCCGTCAGGACGAGCGCTGAGCCGATGAGAATTGCCACCAAAGCCACAGAAATCACTGTGTTTCTCACGAGTCCTCTCCTCTCTGCGCGCCAAGCACGAGACATGGAAACCCTTGCCAATCATGATACTGCCGAGTTTGCGGAGAGGTTCACCGATGTACCTCGAATCGACTTGATGGCCGACATGGCAGGGGACACCGAAGGCGGATTCCGACAGGCGCATTGTATTCGCCGTGACGCAGACCGTCAACTGCATGAAAAAAGTGAAACGCATCACGAACTTGGCTGTGCCTTTTGACATGCAAATGCAGAGGTGTTATACTTGGAGGCGGTTTCGAGAATGATGCTCGCAGGGACGCAGCGAGACCCAAGACTGCACGAAGGAGAGTAGTCATGGCAGAGAAAATGCGCGCTGTACGCAAAGTCCGGCCCGGCCCTGGGCTGGAAATGACCCAGATTGACATTCCCCGCATCCAACCCAACGAAGTCCTCGTCAAAGTCCGCGCCACCTCCATCTGCGGCACGGACGTTCACATCTACAAGTGGGACGCCTGGTCCCAGAGCCGTCTGAAGCCTCCCATCACCATCGGCCACGAGTTCTGCGGGGACGTGGTGGAATTGGGCAGCGCCGTACGCTCGCTGAAGGTGGGCGATTTCATCTCCGCCGACAGCCACATCTTCGACGGAACCTGCCCCGTGTGCCGCAACGGCCAGGCCAACATCTGCCAGAACCTGGTCATCTTCGGCGTGGACACGAACGGCTCCTACGCCGACTACGTGGCCGTGCCCGAAACCTCGGCCTGGAAGAACGACCCCGACCTGGACCCGGCCATCGCGTCCATTCAGGACCCGCTGGGCAACGCCGTCTACGCCGTGCTGTGCGAGCCTATCACCGGCAAGTCGGTGGCCATCTTCGGCGACGGCCCCATTGGCCTGTTCGCCATCGGGGTGGCCCGGGCCGCCGGAGCCAGCCGCATCTTCCACATCGGCAAGTACCCCGCTCGCATCGCCATCGGGAAACAGGTAGGCACCGATGTGGCCTTCAACGTCACGAAGCCAGACGCTGATGTCGTGAATCAGATTCTCGATGACACCCACGGCTTGGGCGTGGACGTTTCGCTGGAGATGACGGGCAATCAAATGGCCATCGACCAGGCCTTCGCCGTCCTGCGCAAGGGGGGACGCTTCACCGCCTTCGGCATCCCGTCGCAGCCCATCACCATAGACCTGAACAGGGACGTCATCTTCAAAGGCGTCACCATCTACGGCATCAACGGCCGCCAACTCTGGCAGTCGTGGATTCAGATGCAGGGGCTGTTCCGGTCTGGCAGACTTGACCCCTCGCCCATCATCACTCACAAGATTGCCCTGGACGACTTCGAGAAGGGCTTCGAAATGATGATGGCTTCGGACCGACAGGCCGCCAAAATCGTGATGTATCCGTAGACAAGCCATTGGCCTTTGGCCGACAGCCAGGAGTTCAGTGTCAGCAGCCAAGGGCCAAGGGCTCGAGGCCAGTAGAAAGGAGCGTTTGAAAGACGATGCCCAACGATAAGTTCGCGTTTATTGACGAGGAAGTCGCAGCACTGAAGGAGCAGGGTCTGTTCATCAACATCCGCACCATCGACTCGCCCCAGGAAGCCTGGACGGTGGTGGACGGGCGCAAGGTGCTGAACTTCTGCTCCAACAACTACCTGGGCCTGGCAGACCACCCGAAATTGAAGGAGGCCGCCAAGAAAGCCATCGATAAGTGGGGTGTCGGGCCAGCGGCGGTGCGCACCATCGCCGGGACAATGGACATCCACCTTGACCTTGAACGCCGCATGGCTGCCTTCAAGCGCGTGGAAGCCGCCGTCTCATTCCAGTCGGGATTCGTCGCCAACCAGGCCGCCATTCCCTCGCTGGTCGGCAAGGACGACGTCATCTTCTCCGACGAACTGAACCACGCAAGCATCATTGATGGGTGTCGGCTGTCCCGTGCGAAGATTGTGCGCTACCCGCACTGCGACCCCGACGGGCTGGAAGAAGTGATACAGGCCGAGCCGAAGACGTACGGGCGCGGCATGGTCGTCAGCGACGGCGTGTTCTCCATGGACGGAGACGTGGCCCCGCTGGACCGGCTGTACGAGGTGGCTCAGCGTCACAATCTGATTCTGATGGTGGATGATGCCCACGGCGAGGGCGTCCTGGGAGAGGGCGGCCGCGGCATCGTGGACCACTTCGGACTCCACGGGAAAGTGGACGTGGAGGTCGGCACCTTCTCCAAGGCGTTCGGCGTGATGGGCGGATGTGTGGCGGGGAGCGAGCGCGTGATGGACTACCTGCGCCAGAAAGCCCGCCCCTTCCTGTTCTCCAGCGCGGTCACCCCGGCTGATGTGGCAGCGTGCATCGCCGCCGTGGATGTCCTGGAGGGTTCCACGGAGTTGGTGGACCAGTTGTGGGAAAACACCCGCTATTTCAAGGGTGAGATGAAGCGCCTGGGTTTCGATACCGGATTCAGCACGACTCCCATCACGCCGGTCATGCTGGGAGAAGCGCCCCTGGCGAAAGAGTTTTCGCGCCGCCTCCTGGAGGAGGGCCTGTTCGCCATGGCCATCGGCTTCCCCACGGTGCCGCGCGGCAAGGCCCGCATCCGCGTGATGATGTCGGCAATCCACAGCAAAGAGGACCTGGACAAGGGTCTCAGCATTTTCAACAAGGTCGGCAAGGAGTTGGGGGTCGTCTAGCGGCGGGTGGGGAAACCCACCCTTCCTCCGGTCATCTGAGCCGAAGGCGGAGAATCTCTTGCCCGCGAGCCGGAGATCCTTCGCTGTTCCTTCGCTCCGCTCAGGACAAGGCTCAGGGTGACAGGCTGTCTGTCCGGGTGCGACGCGCTTCCGAAAGTGCGTCGCACCTTTTGTGCCCCGTATGACGCAGGTCATGGAATTTCGGAGCCAATGGGCTTATACTGATATTATACTGCACCATTGGAGCCTGCCCATGGACACACAGCCGAAAATCACTGCCGATATGCAGGTGTCAGACATGACACAACAGTACCCCGCGACGGCCGTTCTGCTTCTCAAAATGGGCGTCCAGTGCGTGGGCTGCTGGGTATCACGCTTCCACACCGTTGCCGACCTGTCCCGAGAGTGGGGGCTGGACCCGGACAAACTCCTCAAGAAACTGAATCGCGTCGCCGACGGTGGCAAACCCTAGAACGCGCCGCGGCTTCCTACCGCTCTCCCAAAAGAACAAACGGGAAGAACGCGCGGTGCCAGGGCGCAGGCGTAGGCGTCATTGTGGGCGTCGCGGTGGGAGTAGCGGTAGGCGTGGGTGTCGCCGTTGGGAGCGGCCCTTCCACCCTTTGCGCCAGAGTAGCAACGGTCCCCAGGCTGGCCCTGGCAAGGGCCTCGAAGTAGGGAACATCGAAGACATCCACCGTGTCGGTCGTCCAGTGGTAGTTGGGGTTGTGGTCGTCCCAATCCTCGATGACAAGCACCGCCGGATACCCGTATCTCCAGAAGGAAGCGTGGTCGCTGTACCACATGGCGCCGGCGCGGATGACTTCCGGGGTCAGCGGAAGCCCGTAGGTGGCGACCACATCGGCGAAGGTGTCCCCGATGGTTCCGCTCGCGTCGATGGAGCCGGCATGTACTTCCACGATGGGCAGATCATCCCCCTCCCACGCAATCATGTCGAGATTGACCACGGCTACGATATCCGTACCGGCGGCCGTCTCCCGCTCGGCGTAGGCAGCGCTCCCCAGAAGTCCCTGCTCCTCCCCAGAGAAGTGGACGAAGTGAATCGTGTAGGCCCAATCGTACTGGCTGAGGATTGCGGCGGAAGCCATGACCGCCGCCGTGCCGCTGCCATTGTCATCCGCGCCTGGAGCCCGCAGGTCAGGCTGCTGCGACACAGAGTCGAAGTGGGCGCAGAGAATCACCACCTTGTCCGGCTCCGTCGTACCGGGCAGCGTGGCGATGACGTCGGGCCAGTTGCGGTCGCCATATCGATACACTTCCACGTCAAGCCCCAGGCGTTGGTGGTACTCGACCAGATACTGCCTTGCCCATTCCAACTGAGGCGAATAGGAATACCGCGTCAGGATGGTCGTCGGTGACGGGGGGTCTCCCAGCCAGACTTCCGTCTCCCCGCTCAACTCGGATGTATAGGTCATCAACGTCTCCGCCGTCATCTGCGACATGATGTCCGCGATGACCGGGTCGAAGGGAAGCGATTGCGGCGATTGCGCGGGCGGAAGCGGCGCCGCCTGCCCTGCGAGGCTTGGAGCGCCGGGCAGAGCGCCCAGGCGAGCGCTTGCAGCAGCAAGGCCAACCGAGCAGATAACCAGCAACAAGACCACAGCAAACAGCGTTCGGTTTCGCTTCATGGGAGGTTGCCCCCTTCCGAGTTCTGTTTTATGTCAACATTCTCCGCGGCCTGCTGAGCGCGCGCCTGCTTGCGAAGCAGCCGCTTCATCCTGTGTTCCAGTTCGGCCAAGGCGCGGCGGCGGCGCGGGCCGCCCTCCCACGCGGAAACGTGTTCAACGGCCTCCTCTACAAAACGGATGGCCTCGTCGTACTCTTTGGTGCGGTGCTCGCAGTCCTTGGCCAGTTCTACGAGAGAGGCGACGTCGGCGCCATAGCGCGCCTCTGCGAGCGCATGCCAAATCTCACGCGCCTCGCGCCTGCGCCCCGCCCGCTTGTACAGCAGGGCCAGACGGTGCAGCACCTCCTCGCGCGCATCGGGCGGCAGGGGCAACTCGACCGCACGTCGGTAGACCGTCTCGGCGCGGTCGCGCTCTCCCGCTTCGTCCAGCAGGGTTCCCGCCCAGAGCACATCTTCCGGGTGCGAGGGCGGCGGGCTGTGCGGGCCGTTGAGCAGGCGGCACATGGTCGACGCCAGCGCGGCCAGCGATACCACGTCGTACAAATTGTGGTAGAACACCCTGGCAATCTCGCCGGCGTCGCCTGTCCTCAGGTAGTCGAAGTAGACCTGCGGCACCAGGTAGCCGGGAATGTCCTCCTGGTCGCGATAGAACGACAGGATTTCCTTCTCCAAAGCCCCCAGCCGACAGGACATCAAGCGCCGTTTCCACAGCCGCCGCGCGGGGAACAGCAAGTCCAGGTGCGGCGCAGCGCTGAGGCGAGGCGGCATCCGATTCATCAGGAAGCGGGTGGTGACCATGGGCATGTCGAAGGCCTTGCCGTTGAAACTGACGACCCACTCAAAGCGGTCCAGCAAGCGCCCCAGACCGACCAGCATGGCAGGCTCTTCGGGAAAGTCGCGCATGAAGAACTGCTGAATGCGAAACATATCTCCCTCATAGAAGCCGACCCCCACCATGAAAGCGACCGTCCCCGCCCCGCCGGAAAGTCCGATGGTCTCGATGTCCACAAACGCGGCCTGGTCGTACCGGAGTTCCCCGATGGCCGCATCCCTGGCCAGCAAGGAAGCCAGTTCCGGTGGATGCTGGAGCAGGTCGCCCACAGCAACCCGACCGTGTTGATGGCCGGCGGGGAACTGCTCCTCCACGAGATAGAACTCGCCAGCCTCGTTCTCTGTCACCCGGCCGGGGACTTTCTGCTCCACGCTGACCGGGCGCTTGCGCGCGGGCCGAAGGTTGTGGGCACCCTTGCTCACTCCGATGGAGCGCAGTTTGCGGAGGCGGTCTTCCGGTGTAGACATCACTTCTCCATCACGGGAACAGCGGGACCAGCAGCAAATCGAGGAGATTGTACAGGACGTGAACCAGAATGCATGTGGTCGTGTTGGCGCGGTTGCGGATGAGGCCGAGGATGACGCCAACCACGAAAACCTCCAGGATGGCAGGACTGAATCCATATTGGGTATGGCCCGCGGCAAAGAGCGCCGCCGTCAGCCAAAGGCCAAAGCGCGGATGCACAGCGCCGCGAAAGAGAATCTCCTCGCCGATTCCTGCCGACAGCGCGATGGCCAGCACTTTCCAGATGGTGATGTCCCCGAACAGCCCCAGGCTGACCCTGCCGACCAGTGTGTATCCTTCCGGGTCCAAGAGATGCCACAGCCAGGTCACCGACAAGTCCAGCGCCAGAAAGCCCAGGACAGCCGCGACAGCCAGGCCCAGGTGCGAGGCCTTTGGAAGCACCAGGCCCAATCGTTTGAGCGTTTCAGCGCCGGTGCGCCGCATCAGGAACCCCACGCCGAGGATGCCAAACAGCATGACGGACAGGCCGGAGATGAGGATATCGACGGTTGAAACCCCCAGTGGAAGCGAGCCGAGTCCTTCAAGCCCGCCCACCAGCAGAATCGGCAGAATGCTGAAGCCAGTGTAGTAGACGCCCATTGCCAACGCCGTAGCGTGCAAAGGCGACGCCGGGTTGATTGGAATCCATCGCGCCAGCCATCGGCGCACGGGACCAAGAATCACAGCGATGCCAAGAACCGCCGTGAAGAAGAGGAGGAGAGCCGTTCCCAGGAAATCCACGTTCAGCGGGAGGGGACCGCCCCAATCCACATATGGCAGGAGCAGATAGATGCCCGCCAGGAGCGCGCTTCCCAGGAGACACGTCCCATCGATCAGCACAAGCAGGCCGTACACGATGTACTTCACCACCTGCTGACGCTCGGCGTGGTTGGCCAGGACAACCAGAATGAAAAACGGTACGAACTGCAAGAAAGTCATGTCGCCATCCTTCTGCCGGAAAGAACCCTATGGATGCCTGCACCCATGAATTATAGCGGACGCAGGGACTCTTGCCAACAAGGGAGCAGTGCCGTGAACTTGTCAACGCGGGTGAAAGAGTGTAGAATGAAGAGGACAATCGCCCACAGAGATTGCGTGGAGGGAACAGCGATGGAAACGCGAGAAACGGGTACAATTGCAGTGAAGCGAGGCTTGGCCCAGATGCTCAAAGGCGGTGTGATTATGGACGTGGTCACACCGGAACATGCACGCATTGCCGAGGACGCAGGCGCTGTCGCCGTGATGGCGTTGGAACGGGTGCCTGCGGACATACGAGCGCATGGGGGCGTGGCACGGATGAGCGACCCCGAACTCATCCTGCAAATCATGGAAACAGTCTCCATTCCGGTCATGGCGAAATGCCGCATCGGGCACTTCGTGGAGGCTCAGGTGCTGGAAGCGCTGAAGGTGGACTTCATCGACGAATCCGAGGTGTTGACGCCCGCGGACGAGGAGCACCACATCGACAAGAGTCTGTTCAAGGTGCCGTTTGTGTGCGGCTGCCGCAACCTGGGCGAGGCCCTGCGCCGCATCGGCGAAGGGGCCGCCATGATTCGCACCAAGGGAGAGGCAGGCACGGGCAACGTTGTGGAAGCGGTCCGCCACGCGCGCGCCGTGTTCGGAGAAATTCGCCGCCTGCACTCCATGGCCCCCGAAGAACTGATGGCCGCGGCGAAAGAGATGGGCGCGCCCTTCGAACTGGTCAGGGAAGTGGCCGAACTGGGGCGCTTGCCCGTTGTCAACTTCGCCGCAGGCGGCATCGCCACACCGGCTGACGCCGCCCTCATGATGCAACTGGGGGTGGACGGCGTGTTCGTGGGGTCGGGCATCTTCAAATCGAGCGATCCGGCTCGGCGCGGCAAGGCCATCGTAGAAGCGACGACCCACTTCAAGGACCCCGCCATCATCGCCGAGGTGTCCAAAGGTCTGGGCGAGGCCATGGCAGGACTGGAAATCAGCGACATTCCTGAAGAGCAACTGCTCGCAGGGCGCGGCTGGTAAGCCCACTACGGCGAGGTAGCAGGTTGAACATCGGCGTTTTGGCCCTGCAGGGGGCGGTTATCGAGCATCGCAAGATGCTGGAGCGATTGGGCGTGCAGGCCCCGGAAATTCGCCTGCCCGATGAGTTGGACGGGCTGGACGGACTGATTGTCCCAGGCGGCGAAAGCACTACCATGGGGAAACTGGCAGTCGCGTACGGGCTTCTCGAGCCGATTCGGCAGAAAGGCGCCGCCGGGTGGCCCATCTGGGGAACGTGCGCAGGAATGATTGTCCTGGCGCGGGACATTGGCAATCTGGCCCAGCCGCTTGTCGGCCTGATGGACATCACCGTGGAGCGCAACGCGTTCGGACGGCAAGCGGACAGTTTCGAGACCAGCCTGGACGTGCCGGAACTGGGAGAGGGAGGGCCTTTCCACGCCATTTTCATCCGAGCGCCGCGCATACGGAAGGTCGGCCCTGATGTGCATGTCCTGGCTAGACTGGAAGACGGCGCCATCGTTGCCGCCCGCCAGGGCAGCCTGCTCGCTACTGCCTTCCATCCAGAACTGACAGACGATTTGCGATTTCATCGCTACTTCCTGCGATTGGTAGCGGAATCGGGACAGAGAGAATAGCGGAGAGAATGAGCGATGTAAGACCCTTTGGCCTGCGCCACTTGATGTTGGTGAGCAGGCTGCAGAATCAGGGATCGCTCCTTGACCTGGAGCAAGCGCTTCTTCGCCCCAGGACGGCGCTGTGGTCTGCGCTTCTGGGACACTGGTCGCTGGCCGAGGGGCCGATGTGTACGTACGTCCTGCCTGCGTCGCGGGACTCGCACGGCCTCGAAGGATTTGCACAGGCACGGCTGAGGTCGGGCGGAGACCAAGCCGACATCGTCTTTCTGGCTCCTTCGCTGGAAGCCCATGATGCTGGTGAGGAAATCTGGCGCATTCTACTGTCGGGCACGGTCTTAGCCCTGGCCCGCCAGCGCGTGGAAAGGGTGTTTGCTCGCCTGGCGGATGAACTGGAGGCCGCCAGTCTGTTCCTGGACAGCGGCTTCACATTGTACACGAGAGAGGACATCTTCCATCTGGTGCAGCCGCCAGCACCGAAAGGCACGGCGGGTCTTCTCGCACCCGCCAACGAAGAGGCGCAGTGGGGCATCGCGAGGCTGTATTCTGCCACCACACCAGGAGTGGTGCGGGCGG
>Ga0315554_1001160_pt1 | contig 15611 bp, 30 predicted proteins | sample SalMarSW160370MG_FD_202114 | JGI IMG/M metagenome (GOLD analysis project Ga0315554, IMG submission 202114) | Salt marsh sediment microbial communities from the Plum Island Ecosystem LTER, Massachusetts, United States - Salt Marsh Sediment SW1603-70 ... | reverse complement strand
AAGGTGGCCACGAATTGAAAGGTGGCCACGAATTAGATAATAAACTGAAAGGTGGCCACGAATTGAAAGGTGGCCACGAATTAGATAATAAACTGAAAGGTGGCCACGAATTGAAAGGTGGCCACGAATTAGATAATAAACTGAAAGGTGGCCACGAATTGAAAGGTGGCCACGATTCCGATATTTGATCCATATACAGGTGCGGTGATTACTGAGGAGTAGCCTTATCCTGTGCTATTTTAAATAGTATATAAAATACTAATAGTAATATAGTAGGTAACCATAATAGTATTATAATTATAGTTATAAATAGACCTATATTAGATATTAAAAAGAGTTCTTTTACTGTTTGTGGTACAGCTATATTAATCAGTTCTATTTTTCTTCCTGTTGTTCTATTTTTTATAGTTAAATTTATTTTTTCCTTTCCTGTTTGGATAGCATTTATTATATAATGTATAAACACTATCCATGTTATAAGTAGTACTATTATACTACAATGTATACCCATTAAATACATTTCTCCCATTGTTTAATCCTCCTAATACAAGGTTAATATGTGTAATTTAGCAGTTATTTCACTGTGATATAAAAAAACATACGGTTTTTAGCTAGAATGTCACTCTTTTTATGTTGTATGGTTGTCTTTCTCTTCCTGACTTCGATTATAGTTCGCTTGGGCCAATTTTGATAATTTCTGCCATTCAGGGTCATTTTGGCAGTCAGATTTGAATATATTCTGCATTTCTTTACGATAATATATAGCAGCATGGTCTAAACTATGTTCTGCACCTATATTTTTCGATGCATCTTGCTGATTTCTCTTTATTTGTGCCTTTATCTTCTCCCATTCTTTTTCTCTTTGAGTACGTGTATCATGTATATTACTATTAGTATATGTATTAGTAATAGCACTATTAGTACTATTACTACATAATATACTGTGTATTTTTTTAGCACAATAACCTAATATTAGTGCAGATATAATTTCCAAGAGATCCTCCATGTGCCGGTCCAGTAGCAGATATTCACCGCAGTAGAAAAAAATTCTGTTTGAAAAGAAAAAAAAGTGGTAGATAGTACTCCACTATGGAATACTACCTACCACTTATATATACTATATTACAAAGAACTATGCTTCAACGCCTACTTCGAAAACATCTTTGAAAACATCTTTCTCTTCTCCAACTACTTCGGCATCCTGAATGTTCTCGTCATTTGCCAACTCAAGTTTGGCTGCACCACCACCATTTTGTTGTGCGATAAGTGCTCTTAATTCCTGTAATTCTTTGGACATGGCTATGAATTCAGTACTTACATTCTGAACTGGTTGTGCAATACCGGCAGTGAGATGTTTATCTAAGTAATCACCAATTGTTTTATCCCATACACGAGCATTACCATACTTACCTGTGATGCGGGCGACTTCCGGATTGTAGTCGGTCAGTTTTGGTAGATTACCTTTGAGAAGTTCTGCAGCAGTGATCATTACTTCTTGGGGTAACCGACCCGCAGCTTTCATCATCGCCAGGTTTACTGCAACACGCTCTTCGATGAGTTTCATTGGGTCTCCGAGTAGTTCAATGTGTGTGGCTACGATTTCTGTTTTGCGTGTATATACTTTTTTCCCGGCGCCATTAATCTGGCCTGTGTCATTATTCCAGGAAGATATACGGCCATGAATATTTACCTGTTTTCCTTTACAGCAATATATGGATGCGATCGATGCAGTTTTACCCCAGGCGTTTACGGTTATTTCGTCGTGGTATTCTTTGTTGTTTCTATCTCTTCTGTTGATCATTACTGTGAAAAAGGCTTTATTGTGTTCTTCTTCTGTACCGGCGATGAAAGTTATATCACTTGCAATGCGTGTGTCTGTAAGAATTCCTATAAAATGTGCCATTCTGTAATACCTCCAAAAAATGTAATAAGTTAATAAAATGTATAATACTCTGTTTTCAATTGGCGGTGTGGGTTGACTATTCCCTATGAAAGTGTTCTGTTGTTAGTGAATATTCGTTAATTCGGTTTTGAGCCATTCTGTGCTTTGCTATTCGATGATGCACTGAACTATCCAGTCGTGGTTGCTTAATACTTCACGGTGAACTATAAATTGTAATGGTTTGTTCGTTATGTTATAATTGTACGACTTTTCCTGAGTATTATCTGTTCCATGTACTATTGTTATCTTTGTAAAGGATGTACTCTCAGGATTGTCAGGCATAATGAACATTTGAATTCCTCTGTCTGTGAATATTAGACAAGGATTGTTAATCATGTATTTATGTTCTTCTATCCATTTATGAAATTTTACTCTATTGATACTGTATGTAAATTTAAAGATGATGGGTTTATTTTCTTTTGGTTGTGACATTTCAATGTCTATTTCAAGACCCCATGGTCTCTTGGACAGTAAAGGTTTATTGATATCTCTTCCTTCTTTTATAAGTTTTTCGATTACTATAGCTGCGTTTAGTAATTCTTTGCGAAGAAATTTGTCTTCTATTATAGTTTCAAAGAATGTCTGAGCATCCGAAAATTGATAGGTCGATGAAGTTGTATTCATTATATTCATTTTCCTCCATAATTTCTATTGGGTTACGAAATGCCATGTCGTAAAGATGATTTGAACTACATTTTATTATTTTATCCGCATGTGATTTAAGTATGATATCAGTAATTTTTTCATTAATTTCATCTACTATATATACAATTAGATCACCTACTGTGACACCATCTACTATTGGTGTTTTAATTATACCACCTCTACGAAGTATAATTGTAAAATTACCATCTTTGGCCGATAGTATTATCCCTTCATGTTTGTTTATGTGTGTCATATTAAATACCAGCTATATAAACTACTGCTTCTGATGGGTCTATTTCTGGTAAACGTTCTAATGTTCCGTTTGTAAATTCCTGATACTCACCACCATATTGATCTATAACAGTGTGTGGGGATACTTGTCCTGCACCTGGTATCGATGCATTGAACATCATTTTTGTGACAGCACGTGGTTTAGGTGGTATGAACTTACCGTCTTGTACTTTACCAATGAAGGCACTTTTTCTATCTCTACGTATTACCCATGTAATTTTATGACCCATACGTGCAAGTAGTGCATTTGGTTTGAGGTTTTGGTATAAGTCTTTTTTGTCTGGATTCTGTTCGAGTATACGTAATGCAATAGTAGTACCATTATCGTCTACTTCGAAATCAAATCCTCTTAATGTTCCACCTCCCTGACCATTTCCAAACCATCTACCAGGATATTTACCCTTATTGGTCTTAACTACCATTTTGGTAATGTCAGTTCCTTCTTTTTTAGATAGAAAGATTATCTTTGATACTTGTTTCATGATAAGAATTTTAGTTTTGTTGTTCAATTTGTTTCTCCTTTCACAAGTGTACTCTTGTCATTAATTCGGTTTTGAGCCATAATTTATATACCCATAAGTTCGTTTGCAGTTAGAAAACACTCTTTACCTATTGTCACACCTATATCTTTATTTTTTATATCTCGAATGAAACTATCGCGAGTGTCCGCATCCATATTGATGGAGGCCGCTACTGATAGTATGTTAGCTGCAGCGTTATGTTTTATAAAGTCTAGTTCATCCACAATATCTGGGTGTTTATAATACAATTTGTTTAACATTAACTTAAGTTGTAGTGTTAACCACCCAAGGTCCTCAATGTCTGGTAGTTTGTTATATTCTGTCCATTTAAGTACAAGTTCTTCACCATACTGTGTGGCTGCATCTTCGTATTCTTGTGGTAATACATCGAACTTTTTCAATTCAGGTTCAACTTCTACTTGTAGTGCGTGCTGTATTTCGTGTCCAAGTGCCCATACTATAGTGCATAGTACATTAGGTATAAACATCATACCCTTATTGTACAGTGCCATTTGGTATAGTGCATTACCCATGTCAATACCTATTGTATTATTATCATAGTAATACATACCTACCGCACCTTTCGATTCTAATATAAATGTACCGAAAATTACTTGTTCGATGGTAGTTATATTAGATGCTTCACTGATCACGAGTTCCTTTAGAAACTGAGGAGCTTCTTCTAACTCTACAATTCGTGGTACACATAATGTTTCATACATATAGATTTCCTCCATTTAAGTGTGATTAATTCCTCAATAGTACGGTTAAGAGCCGACCTGTGTGTCTACTTCTGCAATATGTTTCTTATACCATTTTTCAAAGTATCCTGTATTGTTGATAATTTTCTCTAAGTCCTCTACATCAATCTTGCCTTCTACTACCACGATTTCAGCAGCCATGTCTGGGTATCCTGTATTGGTGAATGTAGCTCGTATGTTTGCTGCCCATTTATTAACTTGCTCAGGATACCCATGTTTGTGTAATACTATACAATTTTCGGATAACGTAAATGCTATATCTATTGTGTCGCATATGTTCAGTATTTCGTTGTTACTCCCTATTAAGTAGTAATTACCGTATTGTATTTCGTAATGGGACATAAATGCACCTCCTTTCGTTTTGTTTAATAGTGGTGCTCTTGGGTGGAGACACCACTACCGGTTTTAATACACTCGTTGGTTGTTGTCCGCTATTTATTGCTATTGCGGTGTGAGCCATCAACTGAAGCAGTACGTACACCATCACCGGTGAAAGTGTACTTGGTAGGCCCGCTGGTATTGTTGTGAGCTACTGACCGTATATGAGTTAAATTATTATACATAGTATAGATTAATAGTTGTAGTTATCAAAGTTATCAAAGGGGTCAGTATTAAGTTCGAGTGCAGACAAATCGATATCACCCATACCAGACATGGATATCATATTATCTTTGGATTCGATTATCTGTTTCGTAGGTATCGGTGCGGTATCGTTTTTGACCTTTTTACTCAACTTCAACATTGAGAGTTTAATGGTAGATAATTTATGTTCCAATTCGGCAACACCTACCTCATCAGATTTTGGGTCCTTTTTAAGTTTTATTATTGTGTTATTGATATTGTTTATGGTATTTTGCATAGTCTCTAACTCCAGTATACGAGGGTCAGGTGCAGGTTCTTTTTTATTATTGAAAATACCATGATCATCATTTACCTTATCTACACCCTTTTCACTAAGAAGCTCTATTTGGTCTCCTTCACTTCTATCGAGTGTATATACATTCGAGATGGTTAATTGACCATCTTTGGATGTAAATGGTAGACTGAGCTCAGGTTTGGTATTTAAACTTAACCGTACCCATCTACCTACTGGTAAGTAATTAGCAACTTTTGCAGGTATCAACACCTTTTGTTCTTTAGAATAATGACCATATAGTTTAACTACGTACCTGGTATCTATAGAATTAATGCGTGCGAGATACTTTTCGTATTTAGTGCGGGCAGTTGGCGTAAGTATTGGATAAAATACTACCTCTGTCCAACAGTACGGCCTGTCACCGTCATCCGTTGTTATAAGCATCGGTTTCCACTTAGCGTGGCACTTTGTGCATGTATTATCGTCTTTTGATGACCCTAAATTACCACATGATGAGCATGACCTATCAATAAGTTTTACAAAACCTACTCTTGCTACGGTATCTAATCTAAACATAATAATTCTCCGTAATATTTAAAAGATTAATAATAAACCACCTCGTTAGTTTTATAGTGCTTCCAACACTTAGAGTTAGATGGTAAAACCTCTGATGTATAGATTAATAATCTATATTTTTTCTGTAATGTTCCAAATCTGTTGCAGCCTCTAATAGTGAGTATGCAAGTTTCTTTGCACCATAGGCTGTTAATTTTATACTACCCTCTCCATGTGCTGGATTTTCTGTATCTTTAGACTCTACAGGAGTACCCATTAATTCTATCACAACCTCTTTATTATTTGGTGTATATATAGCTATCATAATAATTCTCCGTAATATTTAAAAGATTAACAATAAACCACCTCGTTAGTTTTATAGTGCTTCCAACACTTAGAGTTAGATGGTAAAACCTCTGTTATATTATTTATCAATACCTGTTATCTTACAGTAATCATCCATGACTTCCTCATTGTTTATTTTTATATCAACAATAGAGTTTGTCATAAATATTGTTTTCTTGATTACCTTACCATCTACTATAATGTGTGATTCTATTACAGTACTAGGCTCATCACCTATATAATGACCTAATCTATTTGTTACTACAATTGTCATGTTATCAATATTACCCATAATAGTCCTCCTTTTAATGTATTAACTTATACCTTTATAATTCTTTTTACATTCAGGTCCGATACCTGCTTTAATAGATTTAGGGTTAGTAAGTTTACGTCCACATACGCAACAGTTGTTATACCTATAGACATACACACTTTTAGGTATATTTTTGTTGATTACATGTCTCCATAACCATAGGAATGCTTTGTATCTTTTCCAATTCTGAGGTATACTACTGCGCGGACTCCAAAAGAACTTTTTACCAAACGCATCGATGGTACCGAGAAACATAAGTTTCTTATCTACCTTGACCCATACAAAATACCTCCCTGCGGTCTTAGACGCACTGACCACTCTGTAAGTAAAGTGTGTGTTAGTTTTATTACTGATTATACTGATAGTTGCCTTACCACCAAACAAGTAGTTACGCAATTCCCAATATTTAGTAAATGGTATTGCTGTGTAAATTGGCATCATATATCACCTCCTTTTTATTATACAATTACGTATTCATTGTTTATAATTAGATTTTTATTTCTGCCTGCAACTGTGTTAGGTATAATTACTTTACATTCATATTTACCGAATAGTAATCCTTTACCATACTTAGGACCATAGTATTTAATGCACCCACTTCTTTTGTGTACACCGTTTTTGTTAAACTCCAATGGTGCATATACATAGTCTTCTCTACGACCATACTGCTTTTTCTCAGATGATGTAAGTTCTCTAACAATCATTTTATAGTTATGAGTGTTAGATTTATTATTTGTACGTGGACGTATTTCACCTGTGGGTGGGATGTAATCAATGGTTTTAACATTACGCATACCAAATAATTTCATCATCGCATCTACTTTTGTGGTCTCCTCACCTATTATACTAAATAATCTGTTGTTTGATTTGTTGAACTCTAATAATGTTGTATCTATATCAATCTTTGAATCTGTGTAAGCTTTTTCTGGATTTTGTAGAAATAATACAATACACTCTTTATTTGAACTTAATGTATAGAGTCCTACAGGACCATTTTCACTCATTAGTTCACTTTTATTAACTATTATTTTACTTAGAATAGAGGATACTTGGTCATTGTGGTTGTATTGTACACTAGGGGTAGTTATAGTAACATAATGTGCGGGAGCTAATACATCAAATAGTTTAGAATATGTATATACTACGATTGCATATATACCTGTATGTAATCTAATAACTAACGAACTACCTACTTCGTTATCCATATTTCTATAGTTAGGTGTATTAGATTCATGAAAATAACAGGATTCAAACGGTAATACTACATCATCCTCTCCGAACAAATAGTAACTACCATCATCTTCCATAAACAGTTGTTTTAATTCCTCGTATGAAGGTACAAAGAACGAAGTAGCTTCATGAAGATATTTTAAACATTTTTTTACAAATACACCGTATGATTGTATTGATGGTATTTTTTGTTTTTTAGATTTTTTTATTTTTTTAAGTAATTTATATTGGTCTTGGATTACTTGTTTTATATCCATAATATATTACTTCCTTTCTCTCCAATATTCACATTTAATTTCTTTTTTATCAACCTTAATTATATATAGTGCCTCCACCTAATTGTGTTTGCATCTACTGAAACTGTTCTCATACCCCTCTCTAAGGAATGCGCAACTAAAACAATCCACATAGTTAGGGTCAAAAGGTTTATCATTATACCACTTATACTTAACGAATTTACTTACCATTCGATGTCCGCGTGTTGTACGTCTGCGTTGATGTTGTCCTCTATTATTGGAGGTTCGAAGTCGTTTATTTGATTTTCTTGGCATCTGTAGTCCCCTTTGATTGCATCTAATACATTAATAAGATTGTTAAGTTTACTTACGAGGTCACTAAGTTTGGAGGGGTCTAACACCACCAACTCTTCCGCATCACACTCTGTAATCTTAGTACCAAGTTCAATCCTTCTCTGTTGATACTGATAATACGTAATTGCATGTTTATTGTAAGTTGTCTTATCATTCTTATGCATTATTGAGAGGTCTGATTGCCATTGTGCGATATTATTTAATATTTCACTATTACGTATAGTCGCATCACCAATAGTATACTGTTGTCTTACAGGATAATCTGACTCACCTCTTAATTCAATGGTTGCATAACTACGTCCTTCTTTCTGCATAGAGAATATCAATGAATCACCTCTTAGACATCTACCTGAGTAACCACCTACACAGTGGTGCATACTACCACCTTCTTGTATAAGTTCTTGTGAATTAGTGAGTTGTTTAAAAGTAAACCCACCATATTCTTTATCAGGGCATTCGAATTTAAGGAATTCATAATTACAGAAGTTATCTTGTTCTTGTAAATCTCTTTGTTGATACTCTGCAAATCTATCATGAAAGATTTTGACATCATCTACTGTTTTAAACTTATTAATACGAATTCTTGTATTGTAACGAGTTGCCATAGTTATTGCATCTGAAAAGGTGTGCCAAGATAATACTTCTCCTCTTGATTTTGTATTATTCACTACTGTAGTGTATTGTTCTACCATTGTAGTTTTAGGAACTACATTTGTTAAAGTAGACAACGCAATCGCCATTTGAGTTAGTTGTTGTACTGAGTAATCATTGTGTAGTTTAACTAAATGCACGATTAAATGGTAAGTAGGTTTTGGTAGTAAATTCTGTTCTATTAAACCACTTAAACGAAACAAGAAGTCTACAGGTTTTTTGAATTCAACTCTTAAGTTATGTTGATGCATAGTCATTACATTATGATAGAACTTCTTAAAGTATTTACCAAATATAGTCTTAGTTATTGTCTTCTGTGATGGTTTCTTACATAGATTAGGTATAATTTTATATAAAGTCCTACGTTTGAAGTTTCGTTCCATATTATCCGCATTTTCTAAATACTTCTTACTGTTTTCTCTACTTGTTAAATGTTTATACATTATACCATGTGCTTCTGCGAATTCTGAAACCAGGTCTAAGAATTTACTATCCTCTACCCATTCAAGCCGTTGTCCTACTTTATGTTGTATCATATAGTAGAAAGGTAGATTATTATAATAACTCTTCACATCCAATTCATACATTATGTCTTTATTAGAGCCGACGGTAAACCTATTATTAATTCTTAATAGTTCTCGCGTAACAGGTAGATTAGGTGTATACAAGTCAGGTATTTCTTGTACTATATAGTCATGCATATACTGTGTAAATCTATCACTAATTGAGTTATGAAACATACTCATATATGACTCGAGTTTTTTTATGTTCATTGATATCTGTATAACTCTCCTTATTGCGGGTTTAGGGGTGAGTTTAGTACTTTGAGGGTTTTTGTATTTATGTATATAATACATTTTACGTGTTTTAAGATTATACACCAATTGTGAGAAGGCATGTTTAATTTCACGTGTAACATTGTGTTTTCTATCAAATCTATAGACAGATGAATACATACCAACTTTGTTTTCTTTTGTATACATATTGGTTTTCTTTAACCCTACGATTTCGTGTGCGTACTGATGTTCTTGATTAGTAATTACTTCATATATAGAATTATCTTTCTCATGCCATATTTTACTTCCAATTGCAAGTACAGACCTCGGCGGGGGTAACAACAGTACAATAGGGTCACATACATGTTTAGGGTTCTCATATTTAGGATGAAGTGTATAATCAATAGGATCACCATACTTATCCTCACTAACATCTAAATTCATCCATACTACATCTGTATCTTCTCTTAATGCACCGATGTTATCATTATGTAATAGATTAACTATATATTCTTCTTCTTTTTGTAACTCACTAAGAAACAATTCATCCCCATCAGTATCTTCATCATCTACATCTATTGAAAGATATCTATATCTTAAAAATTTCAGATATTCTTCACTCAGTATATCAATTAGAAATCTCTTGTATGATGGGTCAAGTTGTAATACCATATTCCAATCAAAAATGTAATTATTATATCCCATTATTAACACCTCCTCTCTTCCTTATATCATGTCATAGTAACAGTTTTCAGAACATATAGAATGACCTTCTAATAGTATCTGTTCCTGTTCGGTTAATGAATCTTCACCTAACGCGTCCATTTGTGCATGAAGTTCTCTAACAAGGTCTTCATCTGACCATTCTTTTCCTTCTTTTATTTCTTTTTTATATATAATACATTTTCTCATAATTAACACCTCCTTTTTATTTAATTAAAATCATCCCATTTATCTTCATCTTCGTGTATCATGCACCTTTCTTCTTCGAGGTCAATACCACCTTCTGCCAATATACACTTTACTTTATTATCGAACTCTTTTTGACTTTTAGGTGCTTTAGATATAATTACATTTAGCAAGTAATCGTAAAGTATCCATCATCATAATATTAGAATCCATATTGACATCTGTTGATATTGATAATGCCATAAGTGGGATTTCTCCTGGACGGTGATCTACTTTTTCCGCAATTATTTTTATTGGGCCTAGCGGTGGCTCTGGTGTGACCTGATTTAATGGTTTTTGTACTTTTATAGTATATACTTTAATACCTCCTTGACCGTGATGTGTTTTAACCGTCACTTTGAGTACAACATTGGGATTATCCCAGTGTGACAATATCTCACATAATGTACCTTTTACTTCTACTATTTTTTGCATAATATATTCTCCTTTTTTGTGTTAAATTGTTAAGTAGAACCAACCTGCTTATTAGATGAGTTCAATATCATCTGCTCCTACAATAACCAATTGATTGCGTGCATAACAACGGTTATTTAATGAGTCATACTTATCAGGAAAGAAATATCTATCCCTTTTTGGGTCACTGTATAGATTTCCCTCGTAATCCGCAGTAGACCAATACACAATATATGAATCCCCCTTAGGTCCATAATCTACTATTACACCATGCATACCTATTTTTGAATGTTCGCTATACCAACCTCTATTAAGTGGCATTTTGATAAGACGTACTTTATCACCAATATCAAAAGATGTGGGTGTTGGTTCAGGATATACATATTGAGAGCGCGTTCCGTCATGGTATTTACTAGGAGTAATACCTTTTAGACAATCTTTACATTGTTTCATCAAAATAGATGTTACTGAACCGGGTTTTTTACGGATACCCATATCACCTATTTCTTTAGGTTTCCCGCATTTAGAACATACTATACGTGTAAGTAATGGATATTTATGTACAAAGTTACGGAACGCAATATCTAATTTAAATGCGTCTAACTGTACTTCGAGTAAGTATTCTTTTATTGGTTGTTTTTCTTTCATAATAATACCTCCTATGGGTGAGGTTTTACCCCCACCCCGTTAAAGTGTTTACTTAGAGGACATACAGTACTTACACTTAGTTAATCCAGTAGAATCAACATTAATAAGTCTTGCATTGATGCAATCATTCCCTTTACGCTTACATTCTCTCTTGTGTATCTTCTTGGTGGTCATACTTATTACATAGTTGAATTCTGATGCAATCTTATTACTCATCGGCATCACTTCATCCCTGTTGTTATCCATGGAAGTATACTTTTTACCACTTGTCTGAATAATGTCAAATCTGTACTCCCTCTTAATCATTTGTGTAACCGCTAGTAAGACATCCCCCTTCTTTACTGAGCATATTGCTTTTTGCATAATAATTCTCCTTTTTTAAGTTAAAATGTTAACAGTTATGCAGGATCAATTCCCCACGCAATGGTTTTAAAATATCTTAACATGAACATGGATGGTTCAGTGTCACCTATTAATTCCTTTAGTAAAGCTTCACACTCATCTGCGCATTTACTACAATAAATAGATCTATTCCCTGCTGTTACGCTTTCTATATCCTCTATTACTTCTTTACATTTAAAACATATGTACATATTGTGTCTCCTTATATATTAATTTCTAATGCAAGTTTACGAATTGAATTAATGTGACTGTGTGTAATGGACTTGCCGTGTATGTATATAAATGTATTAGTCAATTCTTTTTCTCGTTTGGTGACTGTTGGCAAACATTGGCTACATACTATGGTACATCCATTGACTGAACCAATACCTGTTATATCTACTTTGTTTTTGCAACAATGACAGGTATACTTTTTATTACTTGTAACTCTGACCATATCACCGAATTTTATTTTGGTCCTCATTTTTAAAAATATTCAATATATCAGTATTAACTATTTTGCGACCAGTTGTAGCCGAGAAACACCCAATTGCCGTCATAAAGTAATGATGATTATTGAACTCTTTGCATGGTATACTGCGTACGAATGTGAGTTTATCAGGGTTTGGTGTTCCTGAAAACTTGTTACCTTCACCATTGATAAGTTGCGCTTTACCAGATGTGTTAGTTTTATACCATACGTACAAATTATCATTATACCTAACTACTTTGACTGATTTTTCTGTCATGTCTGATACCTCCTTTTTATATGACCTGTATTCTTTATACTCATTTACGGCATTTTTATGCGCTTCGTCATACTTCATACCTTCCAACATGAAAGCGCATGTTGCAAAATCAATATTTAGTTCTTCTTCGCTAAATAGCTCTTCATTTTTCATAATAAATTACTCCTTTCATTTAGATAATTCTTTTAATTTACTGAATGGGTTATTACTGAACTGTTTATTCGAGTTCTTTACTACTTCATCATATTTGACATTAAATTCATCAATTATACTACTCCGATTTAAAAGGGTAGCAACTGCCAATTCGTACTGTTTTCCATTATATACGAACACACCATTGGTTAATGATACATTACATTCATAGACACTATTGAGTCTTGGAATGAAATCATGTGGCATTATTAGTACTAACCGTGCTGAACCATGTCTTCTACTGGATGCAATCACACCAAAGTTGTTATCGTATAAGTGTTTAAATACTAAGATCATTTGGTCAGTTAATGTAGGTATTCGTTGTTTCATACTTATATATCTCCTTCAAAATCAAGTTCGTCATTTGATATCAATACCCCATCTGGGTCATAGAATGTGTCCTCATCAGTAAGTATCACATCCATTATACTCATACCACCGCCCACAAAGTCGTTATAATTAAGAAACTCTTCATTCCAACACATTTGTTAATACCTCCTTTTTCTCCATAGTAAGAGACTTAAGATTATTACTGAAAAACATGATACGAACAATTTGACCAGAACAATTACCTGGTCATTAGCACTGTATATATTCGCATACATATCTACATGAGTTGCCATATCATTATATGCATATAACATCATGTACACACTTATACATATACTAACTAACGCTATTAATCTTCCCATTGTTATCCTCCTTAGTCTTATTCTTATTGATTAGACCATATAGCCAGCACGCGTTTATGAGTACTACCAATGTAATACCTACTACAGGACCAAGTACTATGAGCACACATACTACCGCAATAAATCTTACTATTACTCTTGGTGTACTGTACTTATCCATACTTCTAAGGATAGTATATCTCACCACTATCAGTGTCATCAGAAACCATAACATATTTAACCTCCTCTACGCTTATACCTACTATGGGTTTACGTTTCTCTCTACCGCAACAACCTTCACATGCAGTTAATTCCCATTGTGCATACATTGGGCATGTCTTTTCACATTTCATCAACATGTCCTCTTTACTGAGAATCCAATACTGAACCTATTGTCCTTGAACCCGTAGAATACAGTGCGTTCACATATCTTACATTCGAATGCAATCTTATTATCAACACGACAGTTGCTACCTGCATTTTGAAACAGTTCTATTAGTGCGAGTTCAAATCTATGTATCTCTTGATACCCTTCGTCCACAGTTACACCACAGTCTATAACAAGTACCCTGTCCATCACTATGGATGTGTATGGATGGAACTTAATAGGTGTAATCTCGTCTATGTCTATCAATGGTAATCTCATTATATAACCTCCTTGAATGTTAAGTGACCACATGGGCCTGTTATACCATCTGTCTTACATACTATACATGATGACTTACCCTCTTGTGTAAAGTTCATCTGCATTGCCATCTCTGATAATCTATACGCATTGTTTTCATCATCACTATCTCCTACCGATGTTACTTTGTATTTAACACCTCCTATTGGTTGAATGTTTACAGTATAGATACTTAGTACTTCTAACATATTCTCCCTATCTTCTCTTGTTCTTCATAATCTACCTCCTACTATTATCTATAAATTGTTTCACATCTTTAATATCGAAAACATGTCAGTCTTACCATCTCTTTTAGTAGACACCTCACAGTGCGTACCATCAGCACTTCTAATTTTATCTATCTTACAGATGGTATCATCTCTTAATGTAATTGACTTACTCATGTATCCTCCTCTACTCTAAAGGTTATTATGTATGTCCCATCTAATAACCGAGGGGGGGGCTATAATTGTTAATATGTGTATGAATATCCCTACTATACATAAGGTCCCCGACACACACTACGGTGAAATTGGACCATATGACCACGATAATATATACAGTAGTTATAGTATTACACATAGTATAATAAACTATACATACGATCAGTACTTATTAGTATAATTGCCAAAATACTATACATAGATATACTATCATATATAGAAAAATACTATATAGTATTAAAAACATAAATACGGTGTCTAAGAAACATATATCGTCCTATACTATCAGTACTATTACTACATATACTATCAGTACGTAGTAGAAAAAATAAAAAAAGGTGGGTAGAGTAAACGGTATTAACTAATAGAACGTAAACTACCTAGGGGTGCTAAACCCCCCGCGAAAAAATATCGGACGTATCTAAAGGGTAAGACCACGGTTACACATATTGGTGGACTTTCGGTATTAAACCTCTTACTCTAACATAATTATAATCTAGCAAAAACAAAAAAGTATTCTATAATATAAATAAAAGGCTAAAAATTAATATACATATAAATATATAATATGGTACAAAATTTTGCTACTATATTAAACACATAAAATAAACATAGAAAATTAAAAAAAACATTTAAAGGGGAAATAATTATGTCAAGATTTGTATGTCCTAATTGTAATAAACACAGTAATCAATTTGTTATAAAATGTCCAGATTGTGGGTATACCAGATTAGAGGGTACTAAAATATCAATAAATAATTCAAAAGCAAAAACTGCACGTGATTTAAAAAAAGAAAATAAATTAATGGATGATAAATTTCGTGGCGGAAGAAATGCTAGCTTCATTGGTGGATTTGGTAATAATCAGACTCCAAGAAACCCTAATTCAAAGTAGTTTGGGGGATTAAAGTGGAAATTTATCAATATGACATAACACAGATGGAAGATTTTATGGACCACACTAAATCTATAGTATTAAAAGATTTGGTGCTGGAGGGTTTATTGAGTTATGATGAAGCCGAGGA
>Ga0315554_1001159_pt1 | contig 15615 bp, 9 predicted proteins | sample SalMarSW160370MG_FD_202114 | JGI IMG/M metagenome (GOLD analysis project Ga0315554, IMG submission 202114) | Salt marsh sediment microbial communities from the Plum Island Ecosystem LTER, Massachusetts, United States - Salt Marsh Sediment SW1603-70 ... | reverse complement strand
TATCAGACAGACCAGGGAAAGGTCCCTCAAAATGCTGGAAACCGCAGTAACGACGAAGCTCATATCTCCCTGCTTCACCACCAGGAAGGACAGCGCCATGGACGGCAGTATGAGAAAAAGAAACACGAGAACTTCGAATAAGTGTTTCCTGCGTTCTGAATTTACACGGCTGGATTGCCTCATGTCTGCAACTCCTCGGCCGAAGTCCTTCCTTCAACCCTGCATCGGGCAGGGGACGGCCGCGGGACGGTAAAGAAAAAAGAGCTACCCTTTCCAGGTTCGCTCTCCACCCAGATCCTTCCCCCGTTTTTTTCCACCAGCTCTCGACACAGGACCAGCCCGAGGCCGTGACCGCTTTCCCCCGCCGTACCTTCCTTGGAGAAACGGATATTGGTTTGGAACAGCTTTCGAAGGCTGTCCGGATCGATCCCGGTACCGGTATCCTTCACCAACAGGCGTACGGAATCAGCCTGGATATCCGCTTCCAGGCACACCTCTCCGTCCCGTGAGGTGTATTTGAGCGCATTGGTCAACAGATTACGCAGCACCGTCGACAGCATTTCCCGGTCGGCCAAGACGGAAAGTCGGGGTTCGATTCCAGAGCGCAGCGCGATTCCTTTGGCTTCGGCTGAGCCGGAAAACTGAGATAGGTTCAATTCGACCAATTCCTGCAGATCCACTACCTGTGGCTGGAAGGCCGCGGCTTCGGTTTGTGCTCTCCCCCAGGCAAGCAGCGTTTCCATGAGCTCGAGGCTCTGGTCGATAGTCGACAATATCCGCGAAGAAAACATCCTGCGCTCCCGGTCATCCAGCTCATCGTAACGATGCGCCATCAGCTCAGAGAACATCTTGACGCCGCCGATGGGATTGCGCAGGTCGTGAGCTATGATCGAAACCAGCCTGTCCTTTGCCTTGTTGGCTTCCCGCAGCGATCGTTCTCTGGACATGAGCTTTCGATGTGCATTTTTGAGGTCCTCGATCATTTTCAGCCGGTTTTGAACCTGGATGACGATCAGTGCCTTGTAGGTCAGAAAGAAGGCGGCCAGCTTCAGATAATGGCCGAGCAGATTGAACACCCCGTAGCTGAATATATACAGCGTAAACAGGAGTTCACTGATAATAGTCAGTGCGATAGCCACAGCCAGCCGGATGCGCACCCGCCTCTCCGGGGCATCTCCGTGCTTTACCAGTAAAACAAGGGACGCGGCCATTACAGACGAGATCACATATTCGCTGATGCGCTTGAACGGTGTGACCCCTACACCTTCCACGAAGCAGGTAGGAAACAGCTCAAGCGGGAAGATCAGCGCCAGCAGAATAAGCGAAGCTCCTCCGAATGCGGCGAAAATCAGAGCGAAGGGGATGGTTTTTCGAAAGCGATAGCTGGCCACGAACAACAGGAGTGTCCCTGCCTGAATGAAGCGGGCGGCGATCCACAACTTGGTCGCATGGTCACCAACTTCGGGGAAAATACCCATGCCGTGGTAAGTCAAAGTATGAAAAAGATCCAGAACCGCGGTACAAAGATAGCCGATGCCAAGGTAGGTGAGATTGCGGGTTTCCGGTGATTCCCGGGCACTCCAGGCGAGCATGAATACTCCGGCGGCGATTACGACACTGAAGATCTCCACCAGACTGTGGAAGAGCAGATAGCTGTGCAGGCTGGCTATATAGAGGAGGACCGCGCTAACGATCAACACCGATCCCTGACCTAGTACCCTGGCTTTCACCATGGGTCATTATACAATCCTGTTGGGAAAAATATAGTTCACGTACGGCGATTCGCGGCAACTCCGGCAAGTCCTGCTTTCCCTTCAACCGTTGTTTTCATAATCTTTTGCGTCTTGCTGCTGTTTACAAGTGCACTGAGGAAAGACAAGTCAATAATAATCGAGGGCGGACGTCTATCCGCCGGCGGACCCAGCAGGGGTACACCGGCATGCACGGTAATAACCGCCGCTATCCCGGTCGTGCGAATTGCCGGAAGCTTAGCGGAGCATTAAAGTTTTGACAGGTTGTTGACCGTCTCTCTGGCGAAGCGCAGGACCCCCAAGGCGGCCAAGGTGAGCAGAGCTGCAGCGATGTAGAAGGGAAGATGGATGTCGAAGGCCCCGAGAAAGCCCGCGATCAACGGTCCCACGGCGATTCCCAGCCCGAATCCCATGGTTACGATGCTGGCTTTTCGCCCCTCCTGACCGGGAGCGGAAAGGTCCCCCGCCATGGCGAAGGCGGGCGCTGCAATCGACGCCGCTCCCAGCCCCTGGAGGAGCTGCAGGCCCACGAGGGCTAAAGTGGAGCCGGCGAAACTCAAGCCGACCGTCACCGGGGGCATCAACAGCAGCCCGGCTACGATCAGCGGCTTTCGGCCGATCCGGTCGGAGAGTCTGCCCAGGGGGATCTGAAAGACCAGACGGCTTACCATCATGGCGCTGAAGGCAAAGCCGAAGGCTGAGGCGCTCTGACCGATCCGGGAATTGATCTGGTTTTCCAGGGTGGTGATCATGCTGAAAGCAATGGCCATGGTCAATGTGGCGAATCCTGCGACAGCGATCGTCGGGCTGATGAGCGAAAGGTCGATGATCCGGCTCTTGGGGTTTGAGGGCGCCTCTGGAGGGATCTCCGCGTGGCCCCGGGATTCCGCTGCCGCCTCCGAGCCACCAACGCGGCGACCCTGCGGGAGCCGTCTCCGCGACCGGGGATCATCATCCTTGACGAATCTCAGGACCATCAGGAATCCCAGGAAAATAAAGGCACCTCCGGTGAAAAATGAGGCGTTGAAGCTGACGTGATCGTAGAGAAGACCTCCGAGAAGCGGACCGATGGAAAAACCCGCCATCCGCAAGGTAGTGTACACCCCCATGGAGGCGCCGCGGGATTCACGGCGGGTGTTTTTGGCCATGAGTGCAAGGGAAGCCGGAACGGTCAAGGCCAGCCCGACACCCTGAAACGCCCGCAAAAATAAAAGGTCGACAAAGCGGACGGCCAGGGCAAAGCCGAGGGTGGCCGCCGCCATGACGGCCAGCCCGACCAGAACCAGAGGTTTTTGGCGGCCCAGCCGATCGCCGAGTCCGCCCATCACCGGCTGAAGCAAAGCGTTGACCAGGCCAAACAGCGAAATCAGAAGGCCTACGCGAACCGCCGTCGGCAGAGTCAGGATTGGAGCGGGCAGCCCGGCCACGAACAGGGGAATGATCACGAACAGGATGCTGTTGCCCAGGGCGTCGCCGAAGCGCGCCACCCCCAGGGACAGGACCGTGGAGTTTACGCCGAGTTTTTCACGAAGGCTGCTCATGGATTAGAAGATACACCGGGGTGAGCCGGCTCGTCCAATCCGGTGACCGTGGATGCCTTGCTCCCCCCCTTTCCCTTCAGCCACAGGGAAGCCACAAACGGGTCAAAGCTCGAGGCAGCGATCATGAGGTAGCTCCTGGCGTGGCCGCTCAAGCCCGCGCCCAGGGAGGCTGCTGCGGCACTCACCGCCGTGGCTCCGATCAGCTGACCCACCCTGGTGTTGACGGTAAGAAGCCCCTGGGCTGCGGGACAACCGGCAGGGATAACCCGAACAGGTTATTTGCGACTCCGTCGGGAAGCATTAGGTTTGCTACAAACAATTCCCTCCAGCGGGAGGTCGACGATGAACACATCCATAAAAACCGTTCGCGGAAGAACATGGGAGATTGTCGCAGCCGCGGTCCTGGCCGCGGTTTTGCTCCTGTGCGCACAACTCCTCTCCGCTCAAAATTCGAGCCCGGAGAGGGAAACGCTGCGGGCAACCCTGGACAACGGCCTGCGGGTGGTTATAGTTTCCAACAGCCTGGCTCCGGTTGCGACCACGGTGGTCAACTACCTGGTCGGCGCCAATGAAACCCCCGCGGGATTCCCCGGGATGGCTCACGCGGAGGAGCACATGATGTTTCGGGGCAGTCCCGGTCTGTCCGCGGATGAGCTGGCCGCCGTTACCGCGGCCATGGGCGGGAGCTTCAACGCCAACACCCAGCAGACCGTCACCCAGTATCACTTCACCGTGCCCTCGGAGGACCTGGAGGTGGCCCTGCACATCGAATCCCTGCGCATGAGCGGCATCCTCGACACCGAACAGTTGTGGCAGCAGGAGAGGGGGGCCATCGAACAGGAAGTCGCCCAGGACCTCTCCAATCCCGAGTATGTCATGTTTACCCGTCTGCTCTCGGCCCTATTCAAGGGAACGGTGTACGCCCACGACGCGCTGGGAACGCGGCAGTCCTTCGAACAGACGACCGCCGGAATGCTCAAAAAATTCTACGATTCCTGGTACGCACCCAACAACGCCATCCTGGTAGTGGTCGGCGACCTCGATCCTCCGGCGGTACTGAAGCGGGTGAAGGAGCTGTTCGGCCCGATCCCGGCGCGCAAGGTTCCCGAACGTCCCTCCGTCCGGTTCGAGCCTGTGGAACAGAAAACGCTGGAGATGACTACCAGCCGCCCCTACGCCATGGAACTGATTGCCTTCCGTCTGCCCGGGTCAAACGATCCGGATTACCCGGCCACCCGGGTTCTGTCCGATGTGCTGTCCAGCCGCCGCGGTCCTCTGTATGAGCTGGTGGTGAAGGGACGGGCCCTGTTCGCCGGATTTTCCCTGAACGAGATGCCGGCGGTCAGCCTGGGCTTCGTCGCAGCGGCCCTGCCGGCAGGTGGAGACACGCAGGCGCTCCTGAAGGACCTGCGGCAGGCGATCTCCGAGGTGAAGGAAGGGGGCGTGGAACCCGACCTGGTGGCGGCCGCGGTCAGACGCGAAGTAGCCGCTGTGGAGTTCCAGAAGAACTCGATCCCGGGCCTGGCCATGGCCTGGTCTCAGGCGCTGGCCGTCGACGGTCTGCGCTCCCCCGAGGAGGCCGTCCAAGCCCTGGCCGCGGTCACCCCCGCGCAGGTGAACGCCGCGGCCGCACGCTATCTGGATCTTGGGCAGGTTGTGACCGCCGTGCTGACTCCGGAGCCTTCGGGGGCCCCGGTGGCGGCCGAGGGATTTCAGGGAGGCGAGTCCTTCTCCGCCGTGCCCCAAGGCCCGGTCACGCTGCCCGGCTGGGCTGAGCAGGCCCTGAGCCGGCTTTCGGTGCCCGACTGGAAGATCCATCCGGAAGTGACCACACTGGCCAACGGCTTGACCCTGATCGTGCAGCAGGAGACGATCAGCGACACGGTGAACCTCTACGGACACATCGAGACCAATCCCTACCTGCAGGTCCCTCCGGGGTTGGACGGTGTCGCCTCCCTCACCGACGGCCTGTTCTCCTTCGGAACCACCTCCCTGGACCGCAGGGCGTTCCAGAAGGCCGTGGATGACATCGGGGCCTCCGTCTCCGCCGGCTCGGATTTCTCTCTCCGCGTGCTGGCCGACCAGTTCGAGCGGGGCGTCGAGCTGCTGGCCGACAACCAGCTGCGACCTGCGTTTCCCCGGGAGGCGTTCCGGATCCTGCAGCGTCAACGGGCTTCGGCCCTGGCCGGACAGCTGCAGAGCCCCGACTACCAGGCGGGACGGGCGCTGGATAAGGCTCTGCTGCCCACCGGCGACCCCGCCCTCCGCCAGGCAACACCCGACACGATCGCTGCTCTCACCCTGAAGGACGTGCGCAGCTACTACGACCGCGTTTTCAGGCCGGACCTCACCACCATAGTGGTCGTGGGCAATGTCAGCCCGCAGCTGGCCCGGCGTACGATTGACCGGTACTTTTCCTCCTGGCAGGCACAAGGGACCAAGCCCGAGGTGCTCCTGCCTCCCGTGCCGGCGAACGGACCGGCGAACCTGAACGTACCGGACCCGAGCCGGGTGCAGGATGGCGTGACCCTGGCTGAAACCGTCGCGGTCACCCTGGACGATCCGAACCGTTATGCCCTGGAGTTGGGCAACCACGTGCTCGGCGGGGCCTTCTACGCAACCCGCCTGTACCGGGACCTGCGGGAAACCGAGGGTTTGGTTTATCAGGTCTCCTCCGCCTTCGACTTCGGCCCGACCCGCTCGAGCTACTCCGTGGAGTTCGCCTGCGCCCCGGAGAACGTTTCCCGGGCCAGAAGCATCGTGGTCCGGAATCTGAAGGCCATGCAGTCCCAGCCGGTGAGCTCCCGGGAGCTCCGCCAGGCCAAGGCCCTGCTGCTGAGGGAGATTCCCCTGAGCCAGGGCAGCATCCGCGGCATCGCCGGTCAGCTGTTGTACCTGGCCGGTCACGACCTTCCCCTGGACGAACCCCTCAGGGCCGCCAGGACCTACCTCTCCCTGTCCGCAGTGGATGTGCAGAAGGCGTTCTCGGACTGGCTGCGGGTCTCCGACCTGGTGCAGGTCGTTCAAGGGCCGAATCCGCAGTGATCGCCGCAGGAGCGGAGCGTCGACAGAGCGGGTGCTCGGGGAACTGCTCCACCGCCCCTGCCAGACGGAGCAGCGCCGCGGGCAGTGAGCCTGCCAGCAGGTACCAGACCGATGCGGTGAGCATGAAGTTGGCCGCGGCACTGTTCCCTAATTTTTTGGTTCGTTGTACTGTGGGAATACGGTATCGGAACATCACGGCCCCACGAGCACACCATAACCCCTTTTTTTCCCTGAAATACCCCAAAGAGTTTATTGAGCCGGTGCAGCCGGCACCGCATTATTTGAGCATGCACATACCGCGCAGCTGGAAGCACAGCCGGAGCACTGTTCGCATCCTCTCCATCGATGGCGGCGGTATCCGGGGCCTGATACCGGCGCTGGTGCTCGATCACCTCCGCGGGCGCCTCGATGAGCGCGGCAAAACCGCTGAGTTTCACGAGCTTTTCAATCTGATGGCCGGGACCTCCACCGGAGGACTGATCATAATCGGGCTAAGCACTCCGAAACCGGATCCGGAAGATCAGGAACGCTTCGTCAATCAGACTGCCCTCTCCATTGACGATATAAAGAAAATCTATCTCGAGAAGGGAGAGGTCATTTTCCCCCGCTCGACTTTCCGCGGCTTGCGCAGGCTGGGTCAGGTAGTCCACGAGAAATACAGCTCCGAGCCGATCCGCGACCTGATGGAGAAACTCCTGGGCAAGGCGACCTTAAAAGACAGCCTCTGTCATCTGCTGGTTACCAGCTATGACATGGCGAAGGGGACCGTGTTCTTGTTCAAGAATCGCCCAGAGCGCAAGGACCGTCATCAGGGGGATCCCAACTTTTACCTCAAGGACATCGCCCTGGCCATCTCCGCGGCACCCACCTACTTCGAGCCGGTTCGAATCCAACCGATCGGCCACGACGGTGCCTCCATGTGCCTCGTCGACGGCGGGATCTTCGCGGCCAACCCCGCCATGTGCGCCTACATCGAAGCCCGCAAGACCTTCCGCTCCGCCAAGCGATTCTTAATTCTGTCGCTGGGCACGGGAATCGTAACCAAGCGCTACCCCTGCCGCGACATCAACACGTGGGGCTACCTGGAGTGGGTGAATCCAGCCCGGGGAGCACCGCTTTTAAACGCGATGGCCACGGGCCAGTGTGAATGCGTGAATCATCAACTGCGCAAGCTGCCCGGAGTCGAGTATTTCCGAATCGACGGCGAGCTCGGGGAAGAACATGTCCAGATGGACGACGCCAGTCCCGCGAACCTGGCCGGCCTGAAGACGGCGGCGCAGCGGATTATTCTTGAAAACGAGGATTCCATCGAAGAATTCTGCCGGAAACTGTGAAGGAGGAGACTGACCATGCCGGAGCGACGAAACCAAGAAAGATTCATCCATGTCATCGTATCCGTGGCCGCTCTGGGCGGCCTGTTGTTCGGATACGACACCGGTGTGATATCAGGAGCGATCCTGTTCATCAGACAGAGCTTTTCCCTTTCTCCTCAGCTGCAGGAGATCGTGGTGAGCGCCGTGCTGGTCGGGGCTGTGATCGGAGCCGCTGCAGGAGGCAGACTGGCGGACCGCTATGGTCGCCGCAAATTGATAATCCTCAGCGCCGTCATCTTCTCCATCGGCGCCGTCGGTACTTCCCTTACTCCCCTGGTCTCCTTGCTCATCGCCGGCCGGATCGTCGTGGGCATCGCCATCGGGATCGCTTCGTTCATCGCTCCGATGTACATTTCGGAGCTTGCCCCGACTCGGGTGAGGGGCTCTCTGGTCTCGGTGAATCAACTGGCCATCACGGTGGGGATCGTCGTTTCCTACCTCGTCGACTACGCCTTCTCCGCTCTGGGGGCTTGGCGAATGATGCTCGGTCTGGCAGCGGTTCCCTCCATCGTTCTAGGCCTGGCCATGTGGCGCCTGCCATCCAGCCCGCGCTGGCTGGTGGCTCGAGGTTCGACGGAGGAAGCCAAGAGCGTTTTGGGTCGCATCCGCAGCGCCTCGGAGATCGACGCCGAGGTGAAGGAAATCGAGAGGAGCCTGGAGAAGCAGAAAGGCAGCGGGGTGCTGCTGTCCCATCCCATGCTGCGCATGGCTCTGTTCGTCGGAATCGGGCTGGCCGTTTTCCAACAGCTCACCGGCATCAATACAGTCATCTACTACGCCCCCACCATATTAGAATTCGCCGGCTTCAAGACCGCCGGTTTCTCCATCCTGGCCACTGTGGGAGTGGGAATTGTCAATGTAGCCTTTACGCTGCTGGCCATACGCCTGGTGGACCGGGTTGGCCGCAGGCCTCTGCTTCTCGGAGGCGTGGCCGGGCAGACAGTCGGATTGGTAATCCTGGGCCTGGCCTTCCAAATGCACCAGCTGGCCCGTTTCATCGGGTACATTGCCGTGGCCAGCCTGGCGATCTATGTTGCCTCCTTCGCCATCGGACTGGGTCCGGTTTTTTGGCTGATGATCTCCGAAATCTATCCCCTCAAGGTCAGGGGTGCCGCCATGAGCATGGCTACGGTTGCCAACTGGGGGGTGAACCTGGCCGTGGCCGTGACCTTCCTGACCCTGGTCGGGGCGGTAGGCCGCCCGGGAACGTTTTGGATCTACGCCGGGATCGGAATCGCCGCCTGGCTATTTTTCTATTTCCTGGTGCCGGAGACCAAGGGAAAGAGCCTGGAGGAGATCGAGGCTCACTGGCATGCAGGAAAACATCCCCGGGAAATGTCCCGGCAGGCGGGAAGCGAGTGAGGAGGGGCGGCCAATGGTTCCAAGGTACGGGCATTCGCAATACCACCCGCTGGCCGACTACGGTGTTATCGGAGACTGTCATACTGTAGCCCTGATCGCAGCGGATGGCTCCATAGACTGGTACTGCCCCGGCCGTTTCGATTCAGCCGCGGTGTTCTGCCGCCTGCTCGACTCAGATCGCGGGGGGTACTTCAGGGTGGCACCCGTGGAGAACTTCGACACGGAGCAATGCTACCAGGGTCATACGAATATTTTGGAAAGCAGATTCGAGAGCCGAAGCGGAAGCGTTGTGCTCACGGATTTCATGCCACTACACAGGCGCACCCCGACCCGAAGGGGCTACGATGTGGGTACATCGAAAACCATCATCAGGATCATCGAGGGCAAAACGGGCAGAGTCGAGCTCTCCGTCGATTTTCATCCTACCTTCGACTACGCCCGCAAGCGGGCGTCATTCGAGCGGATATCCTCTTCCGTGCTCCTCGCCGGTGGAGGCGATGAATTGCTGACGCTGTCCTGCTCCACCGATCTGGATTTTCGCGCCACCGCCGAGGGCGGAATGGAGGCCCGCCTCGTGGTCGAAGCGGGGCAGAGACACTGGCTGTTGCTAACCGAGGCTCATAACCGGGCGCAGGTTGTCGAAGTTCCGAACCCCGACCGCTGCCGCGGCCAGCTGGCGGACACCCGGGAGTACTGGCAGAGCTGGGCCGAGGGCTGCACGTACAAAGGTCCCTATCTGCAGGAGGTTCTGCGCAGCTCCCTGGTCCTAAAGTTACTCACCTACGAGCCGACCGGCGCGGTCGTTGCCGCGCCCACTACCTCCCTCCCGGAGCAGCTGGGGGGAGAGCGCAACTGGGATTACCGGTACACCTGGCTCAGGGATGCATCCCTCATCCTCTACGCCCTCACCGCTGTCGGCTACGATCATGAAGCGGCGGATTTCTTCGAATGGTTGCAGCAGACCCACCAGAAGGATCCCAGTTCGTCGCTGCAGGTGCTGTACGGCATCGACGGTGGGCGTGAGATGAAGGAAACCATACTCGATCACCTGGCAGGCTACCGGCATTCCCGGCCGGTGCGCACCGGCAACGCGGCTGCGGGACAGCTACAGCTGGATATTTACGGGGAGATCCTCACCGCGGCCCATCTGTATTTCAAATCGGGAATGGGTGAACGCGCGGGTGCGGCAAATCGCTCGAAGCAGCGCCTGCTTCACGAAGACTGGCCGCTTCTCACCCGTTTGGTGAACCAGGCGGCCGAGAGATGGGAGGAGCCGGACAACGGTATATGGGAAGTGCGGGGCGGGCTGCGACAGACCCTGTACTCCAAAATCATGTGCTGGGCCGCCGTGGACAGGGGCATGCGTTTGGCCCGCGAGTATTCGCTGGGGGCGCCCCTGGAACGCTGGCACAAGGTTCGCGAGCGGATCAAGACGGCAATCCTCAGCCGCGGCTACAATCGAACCGTGGGAGCCTTCGTGCAAAACTTGGACGGATCCGAGCTCGACGCCAGCGTGCTGGCCATTCCCCGGGTCGGTTTGCTGCCTCCCACGGATGAGAGGATCCAATCCACGATCGCCACAATCACCTCACAGCTCAGTTCCAACGGCCTCGTGTACCGCTACCGGAGCGCCGACGGCCTGCAGGGAAGCGAGGTCACCTTCGCCCTCTGTACGTTTTGGCTGGTGGACTGTCTGGCCCTTAGCGGCCGGCTGGACCAGGCACGCGAGCTGTTCGAGCACGTAGCTAGCTTCGGTAGTCCCCTGGGACTGTTTTCCGAAGAGATCGACCCCACCACCGGGGAGCTTCTCGGGAATTTTCCCCAAGGCTTCACCCACATGGCCCTGATCAACTCCGCCGTCAACCTGGCCAAGGCGGAGAGACACGGCGCCGAGAGAGAGGCGGAGACCGAGTTCGAGCGCGCGGCCCGAGGCAGGGCGGCGGCCTCGGACAATCCGCCAGTGACATACAGAGGTACCTGACGGACAAACCAGAGGCGGGCGACCGCGGGCAGCATATGCTGGCTACTCCCACCGTGATCCGCAGGTCCCCCCGGCCTGAGCGCCAGGTTATCGGAGACCTGTGGGCAACCGGGCAGGTTCTCAAGGGGCTGTACATCTGCAGGTCCGGCAATCCGGCCCCCGAGGCTGTCGAGCTGACTAACCGAGACGAGACACCGGAGGTTCACCGTGGCTGAGGGGAAGCGGCGACGGTTCGCCAAAGGCCCCAGAGCTCTGCCCACGGATCAGGAGAGCCTCCACCGGCTGCTCGACAACTTGCCCGACGGGGTGCTGCTGCTGGATCAGGAAGGCCGTGTACGTTTCGCCAACCCCGCCGCCGCCGCTCTATTCGGCTACAGCCCGGTCACCATGATCGGTATTATTTTGGGTTTTCCCGTTGTCGAGGGGGTGACAGAGATCGAGATCCCCCGGAGTGGCGGCGAACTGCGCACCGCAGAGATCCGTTCCGTGCGTTTCCGATGGGCGGAAGAAGAGTTGATCCTGGCCAGCCTGCGAGATGTGAGCGAGCGTAAACAGGCGGAGGGAAAGGTCCTATCTTTGGGCCGGCAGCTGTTGGAGGCCTATGAAACGACCCACAGCCGTGTGGGCAAGGAGCTCCACGATACGATTGGACAACCCCTGATCGGGCTCAAGCTGGCGTTGCACCGTTTTCGGGAGCTGCAGGAGCACGAGCCGGACATCAGCCTGGGTGAGATCGGGGAGCTGGTAGACCACATGATCAACAGCATCCGCGACCTCTCCCACTCCCTGCGCCCGGCAGTGGGTGACGGGTGGAGCCTCAGAGAATTACTGGAAAATCACTTCCACCGGTTGAAGACCAAGAAGGAACTGACCGTCCGCTTCCGGGACGGATTCTCCAAAATCCCGCTTCCCCAGCTCATCGAGACGGTGGCCTTCCGCATCGTTCAGGAGGGACTGGACAGCATAACGCAGTACGCAGGGATCAGGGAGGCTGAGGTGTCGATCAGCGCCAGGGACGACCAGCTGGTGATCTGCATCGAAGACCGGGGCAAGGGTTTCAAACCGGAAGAGACTCAGCGCGGCGGAATCAGGCTGCGGGCAATGCGAGAACGGGCCGAGCTGGCCGGGGGCAGCCTGTCGGTGGACTCGATTCCGGGCGGGGGAACCCGGATCACTGCGGCTTTGCCGTTGAAATAGGCCCGTCAACCGGCTCGTGGCTCGCCGCGAAAGCTCACCTTCAATCCTCGGCCGAATTCCATTCGCCGACCCAGCCTGCCTCGCTGGAGGCGGCCCACACCTTCACTCCGGAGTCAGCAGCCCAGCAGTCGATCTCCTTGAGCTCCTCTTTGCTGAACTCAGCCTTTTAGAACCGCTATCCTACCGGCGTAACTGAAATCCGCACTCGGTTTAACCCCTACGGCTATTCCCTGCTGTTTAAAGCCGCCCTGAATCGATCCGATGTCGTCCTGGTTTACAGGATCGACTAGCTTTCCCGTAATCGTAAAGACCTCATCGATATCGAGGCCGAACATCCTGTGGTGGCAATAAAAAACGTTCTTACGCTCGTGCGAAGAATCTGATTAAATAACTTCTTCCGAAAGACCGGGCTCTGAAATCGGAGATGAATGACCGTGGTCCCTAATAGAACGTCGGAGCTTCCGTTCCCGGAAAGGAAGAATGCCCAGGGTACGAAATTACTTGACTTCGCCTTTCGATCTGAGGATCTTAACTGCTACGATTACGGAATATTCGGAACCGGATAATCCAGATCCGGAATAGATGTGGTCGAGGAGAGAGGGGCATGAACAGCGAGATGCAATTGGCGGAACTGCTGATGGGGATAAACAAGGAAATCTCAAAGCGGCTCGTGCCCATGTTTCGGGAGCAGAAGCTTTCGATTGCGGAAATCTCCGTTCTGATGAAGATGAACCGGACTCCTACCTGTCGGGCCAGCGAACTCGCTGCGATGATCGGCATCCCCTCCAGCACAGTTACGGGGATACTCGACCGTCTCGAAAAGCGTGGCCTCCTGGAACGGCGCCGGGACCCGAACGATCGCCGGAGCATTCTGATAACGGTAACTCAGAAAACCAAGGATTTCGTTGCGAACCTGATAACTTCAATGGAGGGCATGCTTCGAGAGGCGTTCAGATCGATGCCGGATTCCCGCACGCAGAGATTCATCGAGGATCTGCAGTTCATTCTCAATGCCTTGGAACGGCAGAGTTCCGTTGCGAAATGACCAAGACTGCAACCGGCCGATTCGGTGTTTGTGAGGGGTGTAAGTCTGCGGTAAGGAAGGGACTGACATTGCGATGAGAAAATCAACTAGTAGTCGAATCGCGGGGTACTTCAAACCGGGTGCTCCGATCACTGTAGTGATAGTGATTCTGTGGCTTGCGGGGGTCGTTCAGATCTGCCAGGCGCAGGGACCGGCACTTTCCATCGCTATGGCGGCGGAAACAGCCCTCGGTCAGAATCCGGACGTGCAGAGCGCGAACTGGGACTGGCTTGCGGCGTTCGCGAAGGCTAACGCTGCGGGTTTCCGGTTGTACCCATCTTTGTCGCTTTCCGCAAGCTATCAGCGCTTGAGTAATCTGCCTGCAACGGCCGTCGATCTTCCGGACCCAGCCGGGCCGGGAACAATTCGGTTTGAGCTTCCCGCTTCTCTCACCAACGTAATCACATTCGGCGCCAATCTCCAGTATCCCGTCTTCGCCGGTTACCGCCTCCGGGAGTCGCTGTCCATCGCCCGACTCACCTCAGACGGCAAGCTGTCTGCGCTTGAGATAGTCAAACGCTCCCTCCTTTTTGAAGTGCGGCGCTCGTACTGGGAAGCCCTCCGCGCTGACTACAGTGTCCGGACGCTGCAGAGGAACCTGGAGTTGATGGAAGCGAACTACAAGCTCATGAGCGACAAGGTGGATACCGGTGCGGCGACGGAGGCGGACCTGCTCGCCGCTGATACGCGGCGAAAACAGGCGCAAATCGACCTGGGCGGCGCCGTCGTGCTGAGAGAGCGGGCCTACCTGCTGCTGGCATCGCAGATCGGATGGGATGTAGCCAATCTCGACGTGGATGCGGATCCTTTTGCTGCACAAATGCCGTTCGACCTCTCCACTCAGGCGGACGAACCGCTTGCGCCTGAAATCGCCGGAGCGCTCGACGAAAGGAAGTTGATCGACATGGCTCTGGTACGGCGACCGGAAACCCACAGTTCGGCCCTCGCGGCCCAGGCAGCCGAGCACAGCGCCAGGCTTGCTGCTGCTCCTCTCTATCCGACTATGGCGATCACGGGGGGCTACACAATTGCTGATCCCAACCCTCGTGTCGCCTTTCAGAACGATCCCTGGCAATTCACCGGCACCTGGTCCCTCGGGATCCAGCTGAGCTACGATATCGGCGGTATACCTGCGAATCTCGAGGAGAAGAAAGCACAAGAGCTGGGGGTCAAGAAAGCCCGAGCGGACGCTGCCAAATCGACAAGCGCGGTTGCTCTGGATGTGCGCAACTGTGTTCTCAACCTCACCCGAGCCCAGGCTGATCTCCAGCTGATCAGCGAGATGGTCGCCCAGGCGGAAGAAAATGTCCGAGTCGCCCAGAGGCGTTATGAAGCGGGCACGCTGAATGAGGTAAGCAGGCTCAGCGAGCAGTTGGGACTGCTGAGGGCTCAGTTTGCGGTTTTCAACAAGCAGATCGACGTTCAGATCGCAGCCGCCGACCTGCTGCGGGCAACCGCACTGGAGACCCTTCCGTGATGCACCGGCACTTCGCGGACCTCGGAAGGAATTAGAGCCCATGGTCAAATTGCTCAGATTCTTGAAACCCTACGCGTTGCCGGTGTATGCGGTCATAATCCTGGTTTTTTTCCAGAGCATGGCCAATCTGTACCTGCCCACACTAATGTCGGATATCGTCAATAATGGAATCACCAACGGCGACATCGGCTATATCATACGGATCGGCGGACGCATGCTCCTGGTGGCATTGGGAGGTTCCGCCTGTGCCATCACGGCTGCCTATTTAGCCTCCCATGCCTCCATGGGCTTCGGTGAGATCTTACGCAGGAAGATCTTCACCCATGTGCTGCGATTTTCGCTCCACGAGTTCGATATACTGGGCACGCCCTCGCTTGTGACTCGGAACACCAACGACGTCACCCAGATCCAGATGGTGCTTTTAATTATGATGCGGATGATCATCAGCGCGCCGATCATGGCCATCGGCGGGATCATCATGGCCGTATCCAAGGACAGGGAACTGGCCTGGGTCATCATTGTAGTGATTCCAATCCTGGTGGCCACGATTACCATCGTTGCGGCCCGGGGTTTTCCCCTCTTCCGGGCGATTCAAAAGAAGATCGACAAGATCAACCTTGTCCTGCGCGAGAGGTTGACGGGCATCCGGGTCATCCGCGCCTTCAACCGCATCGATGACGAGAAGAAACGATTCCAGGAAGCAAACCTCGATCTCACGCGGACCCTGATTCAGGTCAACAGGCTGATGGCCGTGGTTATGCCCATCATGCTGCTGGTGATGAACCTGACCACCGTCGCCATCAT
>Ga0315554_1001157_pt1 | contig 15663 bp, 11 predicted proteins | sample SalMarSW160370MG_FD_202114 | JGI IMG/M metagenome (GOLD analysis project Ga0315554, IMG submission 202114) | Salt marsh sediment microbial communities from the Plum Island Ecosystem LTER, Massachusetts, United States - Salt Marsh Sediment SW1603-70 ... | reverse complement strand
TTCGATGACGCCGTCACTGAACTCGAAGAACAAGCGCTTAGTCTGCGCCAGGATCAAATCGGTGAGGGACTCCGGGGAGACGACGCGCCTCGACCCTATCTCACCCTCGACGAAATGGGTGAGAAGTTGGACGATTTGAACGCAGTCAATCTCGGCCAGATCGCCGCAGAGCGGAATGTGGAAATCGACCTCGGCGATGCTTTCACGGCGGAACGCCGCTTCGGCGGGCAATTAAAACCCTTGATGGACTACTTCGCCGGGATCGTTCTCCGTCACGAATCTGGCGTGACGATCAGCCGCCAGGCGCCACGCTTGGCAGAAATGTGGTCACAGGACCACGCCCCCGAACCGGTGCATGATGGACTCATTGCGGATTTGACGCCCGGCGATATTCATTTCATCCACGGCGCCCTGTCCGAAGGTTGGATTCTAAAGACGGCGGATAAAGCGCCTCTCCATCTACTCACCGATGCGGAAATTTTCGGTTGGGCAAAACCGAAACCACGCGTACGTCCGAAGCGAGTCGCCAAGGCACCGGAAAACGCCTACGCGGAACTGCAGCCCGGGGATTGGGTCGTACACGTCGATTTCGGTATCGGACGATTCGGCGGTCTAGTCGATCGCACGTTGGACGGAATTCAACGCGAGTTCATCCTGATCGAATACGATGGCGGCGATCAATTGTACGTTCCCATCCATCAAGCCGACCGCATCTCGCGTTACATTTCCGCCGACGGATCACCTCCGACACCCACTCGCCTGGGCAACCAATCCTGGGAACAAGCGAAGAGCAAGGTCAAGGCTGCCGTCGAGGAAATTGCACGCGATTTGCTGCAGCTCTACGCCAAACGTCACACGATCGAAGGACACGCCTTCTCGCCGGACACACCCTGGCAACAGGAACTCGAAGCATCATTCCCCTACATCGAAACGGAAGATCAGAAGCGGGCGCTTCTAGCCGTGAAGCAGGACATGGAGTCGAACATGCCCATGGATCGCCTGATATGCGGCGATGTTGGTTACGGGAAAACGGAAGTCGCATTGCGAGCGGCATTTAAAGCCGTCATGGACGGAAAACAAGTCGCCATGCTCGTCCCGACGACCGTACTCGCCCAGCAGCATTACAACACCTTCCGCAGAAGATTGTCGGCTTTTCCCGTCGAAGTTGAAATGCTTTCCCGCTTCCGTTCCCGGCAGGAAGCAGCCGAGATCATCGAACGCCTACGTTCGGGCAAAATCGACATCATCATCGGAACCCACCGGTTGCTTCAGCGGGACGTCGAGTTCCACGATCTCGGCCTGTTGATCATCGACGAAGAACAACGTTTTGGCGTCACGCACAAAGAACACTTTAAATTAATGCGAACCGAAGTGGATACGTTGACGATGACCGCCACACCCATCCCGCGGACGCTCTATCTGGCCATAACCGGTGCGCGGGACATATCCACGATCGACACGCCGCCGGAAGAACGTCTTCCGGTGATCACCCACGTCGGTCCTTACGAACCTCGGTTGATCCGGCAAGCGATCTTGCGCGAAATCGACCGCGGCGGACAAGTGTATTTCGTACACAACCGCGTGCAAACCATCAACGCCGTTCACAAACGTCTGCAGGAGCTCGTCCCGGAGGCGACGATCACCGTCGCACACGGTCGTATGCCCGAAGCTCAGCTTGCTTCGGCGATGGACGAGTTCGCCAGCGGCGATATCGACGTCCTCCTGAGCACGTCGATCATCGAATCCGGTCTCGATATTCCCAACGCCAATACCCTGATTATCGACCGCTCGGAGTGGTTCGGGCTGGCACAGTTGTATCAAATTCGGGGACGCGTCGGGCGAGGGGCTTCCCAGGGATATGCATATTTCTTCCGCCACCCGCGCCAGCGCACGACCGAAGAAGCACGTCAGCGATTGGACACGATTGCCGATTACTCGGAGCTGGGTGCGGGGTACTCGATCGCCATGCGGGATCTCGAAATCCGCGGCACAGGCGACATCCTGGGCACTCGGCAGCACGGACACATCTCCAGTATAGGATTCCATCTCTACACGCGTTTGCTCTCCAACGCAGTCAGGCGCCTGAAAGCCGAATATGAGTGGGATGACAAACAACGCCTGCAAGTCCCACTTGCGGCTGAATTCCTTCCGGTTTTCATCGATTTGCCGCTGCCCACGGCGATACCCACGGACTACATCGATGATCGCGATCTGCGTCTGCGACTCTATCGAAGAATGGCGGACGTGCGTACGCTGGACAGCATCGAAGCACTCACCGCGGAGTTGCAGGATCGGTTTGGCCCGCCGCCGGTCGAGGTCGAAAATTTGGTTTATCAACTGCGCCTGCGCAGCCTGGCTATGCGTGCAGGCGTCGAAAGCATCTCGGTTCAAAATGGGCAGATCCTGCTGCAGATGCCCCCGTCCGAAGAGCCGCGCAAGTTGCCCATCGCTGCGGACGATCTGCGCCAGAGTAAACGCGGGTTATGGCTGTCGCGCCGGGACGATTCGAAGTGGATGGAGCGGCTCGAAGAAGTCCTTTGGGCCTTACAGACCGATACGGACGAAGAGTCTTCCCCCCAGTGACGGACGCCGGACTTCCGATAAAAGATGGATCAGCCTTGTGCTTCGATGCAGGCAGCCACGGGATTCAAACGGCGTGCGGAGTCCAGAATCGGACGGGGGGACGGAGATATTATCAAAGCCTTCAAATTTCACCGCGGTATTGAACCAGGAGGGTCAGGTACGGCTGCGCATCGATGTACTCGAAACCCAAGACCCAGGTACGCCAATCGAACTCGCTGCCCCCTTCGGGTACCGGCCGATATACCGAATAGAAATTGATGTTCACGTACTCGTCCGGCCAGACGATCTCCCGCGTGGTATCCCCGACGCGTAGTTCGTTACAACCAATTTCCGGCGAACGAGTAAACACGTCCTCCAGTTGTGGAGCGATAACGTTCTGAAACGAACCCTGGATCGGAAATTCACTCCCCCCCTGAACACCCCAATCGATTTCGGTGAGATCTTGATAGATGTTCGACAATGAATTCAGGGGAACGGCGATCTCCGGATTCCACCAATTATGCCGAAGAATCAAACCCCGGGCAGGGTTACTGATCTCGGCGAGTTTCTGTCCGCTTCTCTCCTGAACGGCCTGGCCGACCACGTCTATTGCTTGCAGCACGCGTGTGTCGTCGCAAAAACCCGCAGAGGAAACGTCTTCCGTGAGATACCAGGAATTGACCCAGCCCGTCCCTCCGGATGGAAGCCTTATCTCCACCCAGACCGAACTGCCCAGGCCCGTACTCGCCCCGGTCAATTCCAGGCCACGTTGATCGTAGGCAAGCTGACCTACGGCTGCGCCCGATAAACCGGCCGGATTGCGAGCGATGAGAGGCTCGTCTGCATTCACCCATACGACGGCGAACAGGCCGGATTGGGGAGGAGGTGAGGGATTTTCCGTCGCTTCTACCGTCATTTGAGGGGTGATCGAGGCGACTTTCGTCTCGATGCGATCCAGCGGCACTGACGAACGGGTACACGACGCGAACACAAGCGTCGAGACGACGAAGAAGAGTATACATCGGACGATAGATGAACGCATCACGAGTCGACTACCCTGCCTGTTCCCCGGCAAGACCATCCGAATGGACGCTCTTGCGTCACTCAATGACCCGCCGGAGTGCTGGGACGCTGGTCTTGCACGATTTTACTCCTTCGAGCGCCACCACGCTTCCGCGCACTCTCTGCCGGCTGGAGCGCAAGCGCGAACACTTCGTCCATGTTGTCCACGAAACGAATGTCCAATGCGGAACGGACGCTGCGGGGGATTTCGATCAAATCCTTCTCGTTTTTCGCCGGAATGATCACCATCTTCAACTTGAGCCGATATGCAGCCAGCATTTTCTCTCGAACGCCGCCGATCGGGAGCACCCGTCCACGCAACGTGATCTCGCCGCTCATGCCGACATCGTGCCGTACCGGACGTCCCGTCAGCGCCGAAGCCACGGCCGTCGCCATGGTGATTCCAGCGCTCGGCCCGTCTTTGGGGATAGCTCCCTCGGGAACATGAATGTGGATGTCCTTCTTCTCGAAATCATCTGCGGATATCTCCAACACTTCAGCCCGGCTCTTGATAAACGAAAACGCAGCCTGAGCGGATTCCTGCATGATCTCCCCGATGTGGCCGGTAATCTGCAGATTTCCCTTTCCCTCGTACAGCAGGGCTTCGATCGTCAGGCTGTCCCCTCCATTTTCGGTCCATGCCAACCCCATTGCCGCACCGATTTGATCTTCCCGGTCCGCTTCGTGAGGCGTGATTTGTGGAGGTCCCAACAAACGAGTAGCCGTGGACTTTGTGATTCGTTTCGGGATTTTCTTCCCCTCGACCTTTTGTCTGGCGATCTTCCTGCAAATCTTTCCAATCTCGCGTTCCAGATTGCGGACGCCTGCCTCCCAGGTGTATTCGCGGATGATCGTCCGAATGGTATCGTCCAGGAAGCGTATTCCTTCGTTAATCAAACCGGTTTGTTCCAACTTTCGCACCACGAGGAACTTGCGGGCGATGATCACCTTCTCCTCTTCGATGTACCCCGGGAACTCAATCACTTCCAATCGATCGAGCAGCGCCGGAGGGATCGGTTCGACGGTGTTCGCGGTGGTGATGAAAAGCACATTTGCGAGGTTGTAGGGAATTTCAAGATAGTTATCGGAGAAAGCGTGATTCTGTTCCGGATCCAAGACTTCGAGCAGCGCCGCAGCCGGGTCGCCGCGAAAATCTTGCCCCAGTTTATCGATTTCATCGAGCATGAAAACCGGATTGACTTTCGCCGCCTTACGCATGGTTTGCAGGATTCTCCCGGGAAGCGCTCCGATATACGTCCTGCGGTGGCCACGAATTTCAGCTTCATCCCGAATCCCGCCGAGGGAGATGCGGATGAAGTTGCGGTCCAGCGCCGTAGCGATCGATCGACCCAACGATGTCTTGCCGGTTCCGGGCGGTCCGACGAAACAGAGAATCGGCTGACGGTGTTTGGGAGGCACGAGGCTTTTGACTGCGATGTACTCCAGAATCCGTTCTTTCGCTTTCTCCAGTCCATAATGTTGGCTGTCCAATACTTCGGCCACGTGCTGGATATCCAAGTTGTCCGTTGTCGATTCAGTCCAGGGCAAGGACATCAGCCAGTCGATGTACGACCGCAGAATGGACACCTCGGGTGACATCGGAGGCATTTGACTCAGGCGCTGGATCTCTCGCAGACAGGTCTTTTCGACTTCTTCCGGCAGGGTCAAATGCTGCAGGCGCTTGCGTATGTCTGCGATTTCCTGAGTCCAGATATCGCCTTCCCCCAATTCCGTCTGGATGGCTTTCATCTGTTCTCGCAAATAGTTTTCGCGTTGGGACCGATCCATTTCGCTCTGGACGCGGGAATATATCTGGTCCTCCAATTCCAGGACTTCCAATTCCCTCCCGAGCATCACGCTGGTACGCTGTAATCTTTCCATGGGATCGAAGGTTTCCAATATATCCTGTCGTTCTGCGACGTCGAGCTTCAAAGACGAGATCACCATGTCCGCCAACCAGCCCGGATCCTCGATATTGACGGCGTAGACGAAGGTCTCCTCCGGAAGTGTGGTATTCAATTGCACGCACTTTTCGAACAGCGTAAGAACTGCGCGCATGAGTGCGACGACTTCCTTCGTACGTTCACTCGACTCATGGATTGGACGTGCACGCACCTTGATGTACGGGTCTTCCTGAATACACTCGACAATTTCGACACGACGCCGGCCCTGTGTAAGGATGGAACTCGTGCCGTCGGGTAAATGCATCAGCTTTCCGACTGCGACCTCGACGCCAACGGCGTACAAATCAACGTAACCGGGTTCTTCGATCTCCGCATCGAGCTGAGTCACGGCGATCATCGTCTCATTGGTACGGGAGACTTCCTCGATCGCCAAAAGAGAGTGATCCTGGCTGACGAACAGCGGCGTGATCATGTTGGGAAACAAAACGATGTCGCGCAGCGGCAAGACGAGGCACTCTATGAGTCCGTCCTCATCCAGAGTGGCTTCCTCGATATCGTAAAGCGCATCCGCTCGACGCCCGATCGCGCTGCTCCACTCACCTGGAAGGTGAGGCCACTCCAGTGATCGAATCGCCATCACGCACCCTCTTCTACGTCTTCAGATTTTTCTTTCTCCATTGCTTCGATCGCAGCGATCGCCTCGCCGACGACGAACAAACTGCCCGTAGCCAATATCACATCCTCGCTTCCTGCATCCTTCATAGCACGCGCAAGTGCATCCGCAACGGGCACGATGATGTCCACACTGACGCCAGAAGCATGGGCCAGATCCGCGAGATCCTCCGGATCCGCCGCACGCGGGTGAACGGCCTGTGTCACGATCAATCGCCAAACACGCGGAAGCAGTTCGGTAAACATCCCGCTGATGTCCTTGTCGGCCGAAGCACCGAACACCAGGATTACGCGTTGACCCGGAAAATAATCGTCCAGGGCGATACGAAGCTTCAAAGCCGAATCGCGGTTATGCGCTGAATCTACGAGCACCAAGGGAGAGCGTGAAACGATCTCCAGCCTTCCTCGCCAGCGGACCGACGCGAATCCTTCGTGGATCGCCGCTTCAGGAATTTTCAAACCACGATCGCGCATACACTGCAGCGCAGCATACGCCACGGCAGCATTGACGACCTGATGGTGCCCGAGGAGGGGAATGAAGAATCGCGGTGGAACCCATTCCTCGATACCCGCCGATTCTACAAACGTGTCCATCAAAGGTTGTTCCTGCGAAGCCCACACAGAAAAACTCTGGCCTTCGAGCGAATGTTTACCGGGAGAGAAGAGCCAATCTCGGCCGACTTTCACCAGCGGCGCTGAGAGTTCTTCGGCCACGGCTTCCACTACGACCTCGGCTTCGAACATTTGCGGCGCCAGAACAATAGGTACCCCCGCTTTGATGATCCCCGCTTTCTCTCGAGCGATATCGGAAAGACTGTTACCCAGCAGGTGCATGTGATCGTAGGACAAAGACGTAATTACCGCCACCATCGGATGGATCACATTGGTCGCGTCCAAACGCCCGCCCAATCCCACCTCGATCACGGCACATTCGACTTCACGTTTTTGGAAGTGCAGAAAGCCAAGCGCTGTAATAATTTCGTAAGCGGTCAAACCGCTGATCCCGGCGACGTGGGGTTTGATTTCTTCGACGAGGTCCGCGACTTCCGTTTCCGAAATCTCGATCCCGTCGACGCAGATACGCTCGGTAAAGCGCTGCAGGTGCGGCGAAGTGTACAAACCCGTCCGATAGCCGGCTGCTTGTGTCACCGAAGCGATCAGCGCCGCGGTCGAGCCCTTACCTTTCGTTCCGGCGATGTGAATCGTGGGATACGCATCTTGTGGATTGCCGAGGGCGTCAAGCAAAGTGCGGACGCGCGATAGATCGAAGACTTCCGCAGCGTAGCGATAGCTTCGTTCGACGCTGTAATCGATGTGGCTGTAGATGTAGTCCAAAGCTTCCTGATAGCGTTGTTCATCCATGGAAGACAGATTTTATCTTTCACTGCCGAAAGACACAAGTTCGGTTAATTCTTGCAATCGGCCCATTTTCGCGCTAAGATGAAAGGGGTTCACCAAGTTCATACAGGAGGAGGTGAGCACAGACAAAACCTTTTCACGAACACCCCATTTTTTTCCAATTGGTAACTAAGAATATCCGTATCTTACAACTGCAGAGGAGGAAGGAAGGACTATGCGTACAAAACGCTTGTTGGGACTTGCGATTATAAGCCTTCTAGTTATCGGCGCGCTTATGATCGGCGCTTGCTCCAAGAAAGCCGAACTAGGGACAGAAGAGAATCCACTCGTGTGGGTTTTCGTACCCTCTGGAGAGGTCGAGACGGTCACCGCCGGTGGCGAAGCCATGGCCGCCTTGATTTACCAAGAGACCGGCCTGGTAGTGGACGTCCTGGTCGCTACGGAGAACACCGGCGCGATCGAGGCGATGTGCAGCGATCCACCGAAAGCCCAAATCGGCTCCCTGAATACATTCTCCTACATCCGCGCAGCTGATCAAGGATGTGCAGAGGCGGCACTCGTCGCCGTTCGCTTTGGCAGCCCGACCTACAACGGCCAGATTTTCGTCCGGACCGATAGCGGAATCGGCGACATCTCGCAGCTCGATGGCGCCACGTTCTGCCGTGCAGATGCGTTGAGTACCAGCAGTTGGATCATCCCCAGCATCGAGCTCAAAGCCGCCGGCGTGGAAGTAGTACCCAAGGACGCTGGTTCACACGACGGCGCTGTCGCCGGCGTGTACGACGGTGATTGTGTGGCCGGTGCATCCTATGTCGATGCGCGCACGACGATCGAAGAAGAACATCCCGACGTAATGGATGTTGTTAAGGTCATATTCCAGACCACCGATATTCCCAACGACGGTGTACAATTCGTCCCAAGTTTGGATGATAATATCAAGACACAACTCGTCAATGCCCTGTTGGCAATTGCTCAAACGGAAGAAGGCCAAGCGGCATTGGATGAGGCGTACTCTTGGAGTGGTCTTGAAGCACACGATGACACCTTCTATGATCCGTTCAGGCAATTACTCGACGCAGCCGGCATTTCAGCTACTGACCTTGAGTAGACCACCATTGGCCTGGAGTATTTTCCGGTCGTGAGTTTGTGAAAGCAAGGGGGGACAAGTCAACTTGTCCCCCCTTTCGTTATTAGGAGATATTAATGCTAGAAGTACGCAATCTCACCAAAATTTACAATGATGGAACTGTTGCGCTTCATAATGTTAATTTCTCGGTCGACGACGGGGAATTCCTGATCGTCATTGGTTTGAGCGGCTCAGGCAAATCAACATTGCTGCGCTGCATCAATCGACTGATCGACCCCACAGAAGGGGAGATCATGTGGGACGGCATTGACTTAACCAAGTTGAAAGGGACGGAGTTGCGCAACGTACGCAGGAAGATCGGCATGGTCTTCCAGCACTTCAACCTGGTGAAGCGGTCCTCCGTACTGACCAACGTCCTCACCGGCCGCCTCGGATACACCACGGCATGGCGCAGCCTCTTCGGCAAATTCTCGCATGAAGACCGGGATCGTGCACTGGGCGCACTCGAACGGCTGGGAATACTGGATCAAGCCCATAAACGAGCGGATGAGTTGAGCGGCGGACAGCAACAGCGCGTGGGTGTGGCTCGAGCGTTGATGCAGGAACCACGCATGATCCTGGCTGATGAACCCGTCGCCAGCCTCGACCCTGTCCTCGCCCATTCTCTTTTGAACAGACTCGAGTGGTTAAACCAGGAGGAGAAGATAACCATTATCTGCAGCCTGCACTACCTGGACCTGGTACAACGCTATGCCACACGTGTAATCGGCCTCATGAACGGTGAGGTCGTGTATCAAGGCTCACGTGAAGATATCCGCGCTATGACGGATCGAGAATTTAAAAACATTTACGGTGAAGAAGCGGAACGTGTCGGCGGCATCCAGGGCGAAATTGGATCGAACGGGGGTGCGAAATGACGAAGGTCCAAAATACGCAGACGGAACAGAAGCCCAGTCTCGTTCACCCCGTCATCGCTATGTTGGTGTCCATCGTTGTGCCGGGCTTCGGACACGTGTTGGCGCGCGCCTGGCAGCGCGGGATCTTGATCATCGCAAGCTTCTTCACGATTCTTGGTTTAACGATTTGGCGTATCAATCAAGACGTCATCAAAATCGGGCAGAAGGTAAGCAAACTCGGTGACATCATCGATAAAATTTTGAGATTGCAGCCCATCCTTCTCGTCACGTGTATCGTCGCTTTCATTCTATATCTACTCATTATCTTCGACGCTTATCAGGTAGCCGCGAGGAAAACCAAGGGCGCCACACGCGTATTCCTCGTGCTTCTGGTTACATTCTTCCTGCTTGGGTGGCAAATTGGAAAGATCGACTTACCGCTTTTCGCACGCGAATTCGGAAAGTCCAAATACCGCATATCGCAAATCTTTTGGCCATGGGAGGAAGCAGTCTCGAGGGCCGAAACCGAAGTTGCGGCCTCTCAGAACATCCAAATCCCATGCACCGATAACCCTCCCTCACCCAATCCGATAACGGAAGATCCATGGATTCGCACCACGCCGACGTGTGGAAACCTCAGCCAACAGGATGGGGCTCCGGGTACGACCTTGTCGATCGAAGTAGGGAACTTCTCACCGAACACGGAGACGGAAATACTCTGGTCGGATCCGCTGGCAAACGAGTTCCGTGCGCGCCAGGAGGGTGAGTATCTGATTTTGACGACCGACGATCAGGGGGGGCTCCAATTCAACATCGTCATACCCTATCGCTTGGTTCCCTCGAGCGCCGAGGGACCGCAAATATGGAAGATCAAAGCCAGGCAACTGTCCGCCACCGGGGAAATCGGACCATCGGAAATTCTGATGTTGGCAATGTCAAAAATGATCGAAACGATATTTCTGGGTATGATGGCGACCTTTTTCGGCATCATTCTCGCCCTGCCGGTAAGTTTCTTCGCCGCGAAAAACTTGATGTCCGGAACGTGGATAACGCTTCTGATCTATTACATCGTCCGCACCTTACTTAACATCGTTCGTTCCGTGGAGCCTCTAATCTGGGCCGTAATCGCGGTCGCGATTGTAGGCCTGGGACCCTTCGCGGGCATCATCTCACTTACGTTGCACAGCGTCGCTGCGTTGGGTAAGTTGTATTCCGAAGCGATCGAGTCGATCGATCACGGCCCGATCGAAGCAGTTCAAGCCACCGGCGCCAACTGGCTGCAGACTGTGGTCTATGCCGTAGTTCCGCAAATCGTCCCGCCGTTCGTCTCTTTCACGATTTACCGCTGGGACATCAACGTGCGTATGTCCACCATCATCGGCCTCGTCGGCGGCGGCGGTATCGGCTACCTGCTCATCCAATGGATCCGCCTGCTCGACTTCAAGGCAGCCGGCATCGCCGTTTGGTTCATTATCCTAACCGTTGCCACGCTGGACAACGTCAGTGCGGAGATCAGGCAGCGTTTCGTCTGAGTAATGCCATTCGTTCCCGAAAGCCTGGCGTAGAGTGTGATTTCGCCAGGCTTTTTTGTCGTGAAGCCTCGAGAATGCGAAGTGGAACAGATAATGATATAATCCGCCATTATTCGAGGCTGAATGAATGAACGAACCAGTGCTTCTGCTCAACGCGAACTACGCACCGTTGAACGTGTGCAATACACGCAGAGCCCTTGGATTGCTCATGGCAGGAAAAGCGGAGATGCTGTTGAACGGCCGCGGCTTCATCCGGACCGTGCGGCAGAAAATTCCTCGCCCCTCGGTGATCCGCCTGGATTACATGGTGAAACGGCCTCGTCCACGCGTACGCCTGACGAAACGCGAAGTTTTTCGGCGTGATGATTATCGATGCCAGTACTGCGGCATGCGCTCCCATCGCTTGACGTTGGATCACGTCGTTCCACGCCACCAGGGGGGAGAATACAGTTGGAACAACCTCGTCACGGCCTGCGAAGCGTGCAATCTCAAGAAAGGCGGACGGAATTTACAGGCAGCGCATATGAATCTGCTGCGAGAACCCCAAGAACCCATCGCCAGCGCTTTGTATCTCTACGGCACGCACTTACCCGAAAATCAGGACTGGCGATCCTTCCTCGAAGGTTGGTAATCTGTTTTTTTTCGAGATTCCAATAAAGCGTAAATCCCCCCGGCAACGACGCAATGTCCCCCCAAGAGAATCGGCACGTCGGATTGGCTTACGGCTTGCGTGAGCCTTTTCAGCGCCTCATCCTGGACAGCATCCACCCAGCCCAGATCCGAGGCAAATCGATCTCCTGAAGAAGGCCATCGACCTCGATGCGCCATCCAGACACGTGTATCCCAGAGAACGCCGTCCGAAAGGTTTGTGATAAAATCCACAAATCGCTGAACTCCCCAATCCTCCAGCATCTCTCCAACCAGCGAGCGAACTTCCCCCCGTTCGAACCGCCGGCTGGCGATCATGCCGCGCTCCTCAGCGAATGCGCGAACCCAGATCTGTGTTCGATCGTTGAGGGTTTTCCAAACATGAGGGGACGTCCTACCGATCAGCGTGAGGGTGCTGGCAGGCGTGCTCATGACATCAAGTAAATTATCGACCTTGTCCAGATTCTCGGGCGGAGCGGCCTGGATGAACCCCTCGAGGGCCTCCCCCAACGATGGATGCCGATGCAGCATCAGCAGATCGGTCGGTGTATCGATATCGACCCGGCTCGCAGCCCCGAAATCTGCGGCTTGGACCTCGAAATCGACCTGCTGAGCCAGGACCCAACCGAGTGAGTTATCCGTTTCCAAGCGATCCTGAATCCGGGAAAAAACATCCCCCCGATTGGACACCATCCAGTCCGTTGAGTGGTAGTTGTTTACCAGGGCAGAGGGCTTTCCCAAATGATCCATCCGGTCGAAGACTTCCTGCAGCATGCCCTCCGTCATCAACGGCGCACTTCCACCCCCGAAGTATCCAATTTGCTGGAAATGGTTTTCCAGGATGATTTTCGCCAGACTTCGTCCGAAGTGGAACGTTCCGGCAGATGATGCCAGCGGGACCGCACCGAGCTGAATTAGGGCTTTGCGGTCCATTGGATCGGCTGCAAGCACGAAGACTTCCCCCACGCATCGAACTTGGCCCAATCGTTGGACCAGATCGCATGCGGCCGCTCGACGCCCTTGGGCGACCCAACCCTCGGCTGGAGAACTGCCGACCGGTGACATCATAATGATAACGGGAAACGTAGACATTGAAATTCCGGGCGCAGAGTCATGCAGGCAGATGAAGGATCGTCAGCTGCGGTAACGGTTCGAGATTTTCAGTCGATCTCGGGTTCGATCAAGCCAAGCGTTCCATCTCGGCGCCGGTAGAGCACATTAATCGAACGGCTTTCAGCGTTGAGAAATATGAAGAAGTCTTCATGACCAACGAGGCTCATTTGCTCGATCGCTTCCAATTCGTCCATCGGGGTTAGGATAAAACGCTTCCGCCGCACGATGGTGCCTTCCGCTTCTATTCCTGATTCAGGTGAGTTGGATAGATCCATGGCGAGATCGGAAGCCGAACGTCCATCTCCCCGGCCGCGCCATCGTCGGCCTTTGTACCGTTCGATTTGTCGATACACTTTATCCATGACTGCATCTACGGAAGCAAAAATATCATCCGTGCGCTCTTCGGCGCGCAGCAGCACGCCTTTTCCCCGCACGGTAAGCTGAACGACCTGACGATCGTTTGCATTTCTGGCAGATTTCACATACTGCAAATCGACCTTCGCCTCCTGGAGAATATCGAGATAACGATCCAACTTTTCTACTTTCTTCGTAATGTAATCCTGTAAACGATCGCTTAAATCCATATCTTTGACGTTAATCATCACTTTTATGGTCATCAAATATCCTCTTAGTATGTAATAGCTTAGAAATCAGCATGATTGGCGCGCGCAACGGTAAGCGCAAACACAAGCTCCGCGCCAGCGCTCCGCAAAGCCTGAGTACATGCCAACAGAGTTGCACCCGTTGTGAACAGATCGTCGATGATCAAGATGTTTTTCCCACGTACCTTCCGGCTGTCTGCTCTAAAAGCTCCTTGCACGTTCCGTCTGCGGGCGTCGGGAGAAAGACCTACTTGAGAGCGTGTATCCCGAATCCGACGGAGTGCAGAAGCTCGATAGGGTTGCCCTAGTTTCCGAGCCACGCCGGAAGCAATCAAGTCCACTTGATTATACCCTCTTCGATTGAATTTTTTTCGGCTTAAGGGTACGGGAACTACCGTCATGCTCGGCCATGCTTCTCTAGAGACGATCTCTATCAGCCGATTAGCGAGCCAGTCGGACAAGCGTCGGTCCGGCCGGTACTTCAACTGCACCAAAGCCCGACAAATTGGCCCTCGATACCAGGCATAAGAGCGCGCATGAAAGGGAAGCTCCTCTGAGCGGCATGAACCACACTGCATTGTCGAAATCAAAGGCAATCCGCACGAAGGGCAGAGTCGACCGGAAATGGGTTCAATCTCTTGAACGCAATCCTGGCACCAGATTTCCCCCTGTCGGCCGCATCCCACACAATACGGCGGAAAGAATATATCTAGGCAGGAATCCAGCGCTCGTTTCGATAGACGTCTACATCGGTTGAAAATCGTGCGCGGCAATAAACCCCCTCTAGTTGCATTCCCGTACGATTTGATTAGAAGATGCCAGCCAAGGCAGAGGTCATCAGGGTCAGAGCAGCAGGCCCGAGCAGTAAAATCAAAATCGATGGAAAGATGAGACAGCCGATGGGGAACACCATCTTGATCGGTGCACGACCGGCCTCCTCCTCCGCGAGTTGACGCCGGCGGGTTCGCATCTGGTCGGATTGAATACGAAGAACCTTCGCCATGCTCACGCCCAACTGTTCAGATTGGATGACGGCGGCGATGAAGGAAGTCAGTTCGGGCACATCGACTCGGTCGGACAAGTCGCGCAGCGCTTCCCGGCGCAATTTTCCCAGTCGAATCTCCTGAAGCACACGACCGAACTCCATTGAGAGATCGTCCTCCCACTTCTCGTGGACTTTCCCCATAGCGGCATCAAAACCAAGCCCCGCCTCGACACAGACGTTGAGCAAATCGAGCGCATCGGGTAAGGCGCGAAATACCGCCTTTTGCCTCGATTTAATCTTGCTCGTCAACCACAAGTCTGGAAAGTAAAACCCGAGAGCGGTGAAAAGCACAGACAATCCCAGGCCTTGCAGCCAGTTCCTGCCCGACGAAGTGTAAACGAGGAAGATCGCTCCACCGAACAAGACGCCCACAATCACCCGCAGGACCAAGAAGAATGCGGGATCCAATTGCATAGGGTTGCCCGCCATCTCGATTCGGTTTCGTGCGTTCTCGAGCGTTGCCTGCGGTGTGAAGCGCGAGGCAATATTGCCTATTTTATTGAACATAGGCAAGATAATTCGTTCGAAGAAACCCTGGGATAGTTCGAGGTCTTCAAGCGTTAGCGGTATGTCGCTTGCAGAATATTCCGCCAGGCGGTCCGAAATGGGATCGCTGGCTTGCGGTGCCTTGATGCCTGCGATGACCAGGGCGATCGCAAAGACGACGACGACAACGACAATGACCAATATCACCAACGGATTCATGTCAAATCACCTCGATCGCTCGTGCGGACAACATCCCGTGGGCATTACGCCTACTTTCAACCTCGAGTATAACTTTCATCATACCGTCAAACTCGTATTCAATTATCGATCGCTAAATGTCAATATTAACAATTTTCTGGATGGCGATCATGCCGAAGACGATCATCAAAAACGCCAAGATGACCATCGGAATACCACATCCCCTGGTCTCCGGCGCGAAGAGCACCATGATGTATTCACGATTCACTAAAAACAATATCCCCGCCAGGGCAAAGGGCAATGCCGCGATGACCCAGCCCGTTGCCTGGCCCTGTGCAGTTAATGCCTGAATCTGGCCTTTAATACGCACACGCTCGCGAATCGTGTGTGAAATCGTGTCTAGAATTTCAGCCAGGTTACCACCGACCTCTCGTTGAACGTTGATCGCTGTAATCACCAGGTCGAGGTCGTCACTGCTGATACGGCGAAGGAGATGC
>Ga0315554_1001156_pt1 | contig 15668 bp, 12 predicted proteins | sample SalMarSW160370MG_FD_202114 | JGI IMG/M metagenome (GOLD analysis project Ga0315554, IMG submission 202114) | Salt marsh sediment microbial communities from the Plum Island Ecosystem LTER, Massachusetts, United States - Salt Marsh Sediment SW1603-70 ... | reverse complement strand
TCTGAGAAGAGAAATGTTTCCTGAGGGACAAATCCGATATTTGAGCGCAGCAGTTCCAACGGAATTCTGCGGATGTCGATTCCGTCGATCAATAATTCTCCTTCTGTAATATCATAGAGCCGCGGAATCAGGCTTACTAAAGTGGATTTTCCGGTTCCTGTATAACCAACGACGGCAACCGTCGTTCCGGATTCAATCTTAAGATTTATGTTTTTCAATGTCGGTTTAGTTGTGTCCTTATGTACAAACGAAACATTGCGGAATTCAATAGCACCTTGAATGTTTACAATAGAATGATCTGTTGCTTCAGTATTTTTAATTTCGGCTTCAGTATCCAGAATAGCTGCTAAACGTCCCATCGAAGCAGCGCCTTGCTGCAATATATTGGCAACCCAGCCAAAAGCGATCATAGGCCAGATGAGCATACCAAGATAAGCTGTGAATGCTGTGAGTGTGCCTATTGTCATATGCCCGTCGATCACTTTGAGTCCGCCGAAGTAGATGGTGATGACAAGTGAAAAGCCGACCAGTACAAACATTAAAGGCCATATGATAGCCTGCACTTTTGCGAGAACAAGATTCTTTTTTAGGTATTCAAAGCTGAGTTTTCGGAATCGCTGTTCTTCGTATATTTCACGTCCGTATGCTCTCACGATGCGGATTCCAGAAAGAGTCTCTTGAGCGCGGGTAGTAAGAAGCGAGAATTGTTCCTGGCGTGCGGTAAATACTTTGTTCACAAATTTGCTAAGCTTGTATACGGTAAATGATACAAGCGGCATAGGAATCAGGGCCATCAATGTAAGCTGCCAGTTGCTTATGAACATCATAAATAGAACAAATGTTAACGTAACGATTGTATCGGATGGGTACATAATGCCCGGTCCGACGGCGTTTCGGACTGCGCTGATATCATTGGTAGCATGAGCCATTAAATCGCCGGTCGGTTTATTCTGGAAATATGAATATGATAATTTTTGAAGATGAGAGAGAAAATCATTGCGCAAATCATATTCGATATGCCGCGATACAACAATAATCGTCTGACGTGTTAGAAATGTGAATATACCGGCGATTAGTGCAAAACCGACGATCAGCCCGGCCCACATCAGCAGGTCGCCGGTAACGTAGTTATGTGTTTCGATGCCGTACTTTAACTCATCTACTGCTTTGCCGAGAAACATCGGCTGTACAATCGTAAAAACATTGCTTCCTATGACTGTGAGTAGTCCGAGAAGGAGTGTCTTTTTATAACGAAGAAGATACGGTTTAAGGCGGAGCAGCGGCCTCATGAAGTGTATTATCCGATTACTTCGAATTTTGTGTATTGATGCAAGACCTTTGGAATAATGATCTTTCCTTCCGGAGTTTGATAATGCTCTATAAGTGCTGCAACAACGCGCGGCAGGGCCAGGCCTGATCCATTCAGAGTGTGAACGATTTCCGGCTTGCCGCCGTTCTCCGGGCGGAATTTGATATTCATTCGTCGTGCCTGGAATGATTCAAAGTTGCTGCAAGACGATACTTCCAGCCATTTTTGCTGTCCAGGTGCCCATACTTCAAGATCATATTTCTTAGTTTGAGTGAATCCCATATCACCCGTGCACATGAGAAGTGTATGGTAAGGAAGACAGAGAAGCTGAATGATGTGTTCGGCGTCTTGCCGCAGTGATTCTAATTCTTCGTAGGATTTTGAGGGGTGGACAAACTTTACCAGCTCAACTTTGTCAAACTGATGGAGTCGATTCAAGCCACGCACATCTTTACCATATGAACCGGCTTCTCGCCGGAGGCAGGGAGTATATGCCGCATATCGAATGGGGAGATCATGCTCTGCAATCTGTTCGTCACGATGGAAGTTTGTAACCGGTACTTCGGCAGTCGGAATCATGTAAAGCTGGTCGCGTTCCACAATGTACATTAAGTCCTCTTTGTCCGGAATTTGTCCTGTGCCGCGAGCACTATCTTCGTTGACAACAATAGGCGGTACAATTTCTTTGTAACCGTGTTGAGCTGCTTGATCGAGGAAAAAGTTGATGAGTGCGCGTTCCAATACGGCACCTTTGCCGACATAAAATGGAAATCCCGCACCGGAAACTTTCGAGCCGCGATTGAAATCGACTATGCCGAATTTATCCGTCAACTCCCAATGCGGTTTCATAGGGAAGTCCACTTTTGGAATTTCACCCCAGCGAAAGATTTCTTTGTTATCCGTCGGGGATTTTCCAATCGGGACAGAAGGATGCGGAATGTTGGGTATGGCCAGTAACAGCGCGTTCAGGTTCTTTTCAACTTCGCGCATCTCGCTGTCAATTTCCTGAATTCGAGTTTTTACCGATTCCATCTCGGCAATTACTGAGCTCGCGTTGCCGCTTTCTTTTTTTATTTTTCCTACTTGAGCAGATACTCGATTGCGCTTGGCTTTTAGGATATCTCCTTCCTGAATCAATGCCTTGCGCCGCTCATCGGCATTAAGTAACATATCGAGGTTGACGGTGATGCCCTTTGCTTCAGCACCAGCGCAAACGAGATCGCGATTCTCACGGATAAATTTTAAATCTAACATGATTGTTATCCTTCTTTTTCAATTTTTTCCGATATGCTGAAGTTCATGTTTCAGTAATGTTAATCCTTCTTTCACTTTTAAGAAATGCATGCCAAGCTGCGTTTCGGCTTTCAGAGTAATAAAACCTGAAAGCATCGGCCGGGGCGATGCTTGATGCAGATCGCCTGTCTTAATACGCTTGATCAACGATGCATCCAAATTGAAAATATCCGCTATCTGTAAAGCAAAATCAAATCTGCTCAGTTGTTCGCTGCCGCCGATGTGAAAAATACCTCCGCGGTTCAACTCGAATGATTTGATCATTGCAAGCGCCAGATCACCTACATATGTCGGATTGCCAATTTGGTCGTCTACTACATTTATTTGTTTTCCGGATTTAAGGTTGTTAATTACCCACAAAGCAAAATTTGCTTTTACACCGATCCCGCTTCCATAGAGAACGATTGTGCGAAGTATTGTATATGGTATTTCAGAAGAACGCACGGCGTTTTCACTGGCAAGTTTTGATTTGCCGTAATATCCGATGGGGTGCGGTTTAGCTTCTTCATCATATGGGCCGTTCTTGCCGTTAAATACGTAATCTGTTGATACATGAACGAGTTTTGCTTTGACCTTTCGTGCTGCATCGATAAGATTTTCCACTGCAGTCACATTGGCCTTCCATGTCTCTTCGCGGTTTGATTCACACCAATCGACATTTGTTACACCGGCGGCATTGAAGATCACGTCCGGCTGAAAGCTTGATGAAAGGCTTTTTACGTCGCTCCGATTTATTATATCCAGCTGGTTGTAATCGAAAAGAATATTATCAAAAACAAACGAACGCTCTATGGAAGTATTCAGTACTTCATAATCAGTCTGGGTGCTGAGCATAAGTGAAAGACGTTGACCGAGAAGCCCGTTAGCCCCGCAAATGAGAATTCGCTTCATCGCAAACTTTCTTCGAGAATTGTGGCAGCATCGGTATTCTTGTCGCGGTATTTAATAATGATCGGAGCATATAAGGAGATTTGATGCTTTAGTGCAAATTGAGCAGGTGTGGTTCTGGTTCCGGGGACAACAACCGCGCCTTCCGGGATTATTAAAGGCGTATCTTTAGTTTTTCGATAGATTTTTTCGTTGACCAGATCATATACCGGAGTTGAACCGGTCAAAATAACGCCTGCTGCAATAACCGCTCTTTGTTTTACAATAGTTCCTTCGAAAATTCCACAATTACCGCCTATGAACACATCGTCTTCAATAATAACAGGCATGGCTCCGATAGGTTCTAACACGCCGCCAATTTGAGCTGCTGCGCTAAGATGAACACGTTTCCCGACTTGTGCACATGAACCGACCAATGCATGTGAATCGATCATGGTTTCGCTACCGATATAAGCGCCGACATTAATATAAGCCGGAGGCATAATCATAACTCCGGAAGCAATATATGACCCGTCACGAACAGATGATCCTCCAGGTACAATTCTTATCTGGTTTTCGAGTATAATCTTTTTTAAAGGATATGTATTTTTGTCGAAATATTTGAAATGCTTGTCTATTGAAACATCCGTAAGTACACCGAATCGAAAACCAAGTAAGATTCCCTTCTTTACCCAGTCGTTTACTACCCAACCGCCGTGGTTGCCATCAGCTGATGATGGCGCAGCTGCACGGACATCACCGGCATTTAAAAAGAACTTTAATTCGTTGAATGTCTGTATTGCAGATCGACGATCTATTTTATCAATATCTTGTGTGAACAAAGACTCAATTCGTTCTTTTAAAATCATTTTATTATGAAATCTCGCCTTTTAAGAACCATTCGTTTGTTTCCCGTTATTTATCGGTTTAGAAACGACTATTCCAAGCTGCTCAAGCTTTGTACGAAGCCCATCTAACTCTTGAGTATTCTTAAAAGTTGTATTAAGAGCTGCTGCCTTATTTGCAAATTCAGCTGCGATAAATCTGTCTTTACATTTGAGATATTGATATAAAAATGCCGCACCGAAGACATCCCCGCATCCGGTTGTATCTATTGCAGTGCCCAGCGAACAGCCCGTAAAATCCTTTCGTGTGAGTTTTTTATGAATATCCTGCATGATTACGGTTACTCCGCGCTCTCTGCGGGTAATTACCAGTGTTTCGACCATTAGTGTCATTAATTGGTTGATTAGTGTAGTTTCGTCGTACCGTTCGGCCGAAAGACCAAGTGCTTCTTCTTCATTCATTTGGATAGAGTTGAGCATAAAGCACCAGCGGCGCCAGTCTGTAAGAGGACGATGGAAACGTTTAAATTCCTGGTCGATCCCGAGTGTCAGTGAATGGAAATCGAAATGGATTGGGATCCCGCGTTCGCGTATTTCCATTCTGATGTAATCCAGTGTTTCCAATGTTATGTCCGATCCTGAAATCATATTGATAAGCACAGCGTCGCCGTCAAGGTATGATTTGATACGGTTGAATGGAATAGGTGGCGAGATGTGTTTGGAGCATTCTATCCTCGTTTGCGAATCTTTCTGAAAAAAAAGATGCACTTGATTTGTCGGGCCTTTGATTTTAAAAATTCCGCTTACATCGATATTCTTATATTGTTTGATTCGTTCCATCAACAACTCATAATCTGCCTGTCCGACACCGAAGACCGGTTGGACGCGGTCTTTCTCGCTCATCAGATTTGCAAGTGTAAGTACTGCATATAGAATACCTCCAAAAAATTCTTGCTGATTTTCTTTTTTCCCCTGTAGATGGATAACATCTTTACAGAGATGCCCGATAACTGTAATAATCATTTAGATTCTTCGTGTTGGTCCGAGATCAGTAAGCGCCAATTCGTTTAAGCGCCAAAGCGCCTGGCATGGGAAATGGTTTTCGTATAACGGTTTTCCGACGACTACAGAATCTACGCCGTACTTTTCAAGCTCTTGCAGCCGCATAAGGTCTTTGTAATTCGAAACGCCTCCACGAGCTGTGATGCGAACACCGGTCTTGATTGCCAGTTCTTTAAGTGTATTATACGGCAATGTCCTATCATGCTCTCCATCTTCGCGTTCACCATAGAGAATCCGTGATACGCCAAGATGTACCATTTTTAAGGCAAGATCGAGTGGTGTGATTTCTGTAGCTTCTGCGCCTCCCTTAATTGATACTTTTCCGCCCTCTGAAATGATTGCCACATCAATTTTTCGTGTCCCGAATTCTTTTACCAATTGCTCTACAAGTCCGGGCTGTTCGACGGCAGCAGTGGCGATCGATACTCGATAAACACCGAGGTTTAAGACCCTTTTAATTTCATCATAAGTTCGCAGCCCGCCGCCCATTTGTATCGGAATATCAACAGTTTTGACCATTCTTCGAATAATGTCTTCATTGACAATACGTCCCTCTGCAATTCCGTCCAAATCCACAACATGCAGTGTCTTAGCATTTTCACCTCGCCACATAACTGCTAATTGTACCGGATCAACTGAATACACATGTTCCGAACCGGGGATGCCGTGCACAATCTCGACAGAGCTGTGATGACTGATTTCTATCGCCGGATATATAAGAATCATTTTATTGCTTTCATAAAACGAACAGAATACGAATTCTCTGCAGTTTGACCATTCGTATAACAAAAATGCAGAAAAAATTGCCGAGATTCAAGAAACAATGGTAACTTCTGCCGGATTCAAGTTTATTATCAATTAGGTTGTTTATTTGAAGTCAGAGAACTTGACAACATGAGGGATATAATTGCGCCTGCAAAGAAATCAATGTACTTTATGTATGAGATGCTTGAGTTGAAAAAAATATTGATTATCAGATTTAGTTCCATCGGAGATATTATACTCGCTTCACCGTTAATCCGGGTTCTATATAAACGGTTTCCTGCTTCGAAAATTGATTTTGTTGTTCGAAAACAGTATGCCGAGCTTATACATTATCATCCTGGTCTGAATTCTATTTATGAATTCGATACCCAAGGCGGATTCGGCGAGCTCCATAAGCTGGCAAAAATAATAAGATATAACAAATACGATCTGATTATAGACATACACAACAGCCTGCGGAGCCGATATATTCGTTATTACAGCGGAGCTAAAAAAGCAGTAGTAATCGATAAGCGGATACTTGCACGGACAATGTTGGTAAGGTTTAAAAAAAAATATTATAAGGATTTTGTTTCTGTGGCCGGCAGATACATAGAACCGTTAAAAGCTTTTGGAATAGGAAATGATGCCAAAGGATTGGAAATCTTTATACCTGATGAAACGGTATCTCGAATATCAGGGAAAATGTCTCCTCTTAAACTTCATACATTTAAAGAGATAGTTGGATTTTGCCCATCAGCTAAACATGCGACAAAACGCTGGCCGGAAGAACGTTTCATTGAAACGGGAATAAGGTTAGCACATGAACTTAAAGCTAAAATAGCTATATTTGGAGGCAAGAGTGATGCCGCATTATGCGCAATGATTACGCAGGGGATAAATAGTAAATCCGGAGAAGAATATGCGGTTGATTATAGTGATCAATTTTCTTTATTAGAAACAGCTGCTGCAATAAAATTCTGTGACATAATTGTGACGAACGATTCAGGGTTGATGCATATTGCTGCTGCAATGGGGAAAAAGATAGTAGCGATATTCGGTTCGACGGTACGTGAATTTGGTTTCTTTCCGATAGGTACAGAGAATATTATCGTAGAGCGAAAAGGGCTTTATTGCAGGCCTTGTTCTCATATTGGTCGCAGTAGCTGTCCTGAAGGTCATTTTCGTTGTATGAATGAGATCCTTACTGATGATGTCGTTAATGCAGTAAAAGCGATCGATGCAGGAGTGAAAACATTTTAAAGAGAATTTAATGTATAATATTAATATTTATTATCTATAGAGGGAAAAGGGATGAAGAATTTAGTTGAGGAAAATGAATTATTGAATTCCAGCAATATTCAGGAATATGCTGAAAAGCAGGTCATTGCTAACGAAGGGGACGCAGAGGTTGGGTGGTATGTCCTGTTAAATGGGAGAGTAGGTGTATTTAAGCATGATAAAAATGTAGCAGAATTTAGCGAGCATGGAGTAGTCTTTGGTGAATTGAGCAGTATCCTTAACACTCCCCGAACCGCTACATTGATTGCTCTTGAGCCGACACGGGTAATCCATTTTAATGCATCTCTTGATAATATTATCGAGAATTATCCGAAGATGACGAGACAAATAATTATCAGTCTGGCTGAGCGATTGGCTAAAACAACGGATAATTTAATTACTGTTGCTGAAAAAGGTATTGAGCTTAAATCCAGATCTTAATTTTGCTAGTCTTCTCGTTTATCATCGTTGAGACTTGGGCGTTTCTCTCGCGAAGATCTGTCGGTCTTTGCACTTGGAGAGCTTTGACGCGTACGTTCTATTCTTTTTTGGAGTGTTTCACGTGTTGTCCGTGGTGTAGGATTCTGTTTACGTTCATACCGTTGAATGAGTTCACGCCGCATTTCTTTTCTATTCTGCTGCAGTTTTCCTCCCTGCACTCGCGGAGTCGATTTACGTGTCTGTTCCTCACTTTTTACTTTACGGTTAAGCCGTTTATCTTGTTGTTGGACTTTACGTTGAACGTTACGTTCGGTCTGCCGTGCATCTGACCTCACTGATTCACGGTTCGAACGTTCATTTGAATTCTTGCGGGACTCTATGCGCGGCCGTTCGACCTTTTTCATGTCAATTGAAAGAGCCCGGTCGCCGCGTCGGGCATTAATACTTACAATACCACGCTGCATTTCATCTTTCGTAGGGCGATAGACTTCAATCCGTTCTATAACGCGATTGCCGTTTGATCGAATTATCCGTTCTCCCGACTGTTTATGCATAACCTGTACTTGTACCCTTGAAATTCGTTTTTTACCGCGCCGCTCAATAATTGCTATATCAACGCCGCGATTGATGATGCGGCCGTTACTTACTTTATACTGCAAACCGGTTCGTGTTGTGCGAATAAGACGTCTTGTTTGTCCAACTGACGCAATATCTTTATAATGGATAACATTGCCGAAGTGATGATACGGAATGAAGTTCCAATAATGAACAGGAGTAGTCCAATGCGTTGTAAAACTTATTCCGAATGAAACACTGAATGTTGCATACGGAGGCAGAGGTGCCCAGCCGATATAGCTGTTATCATACCGCCATTCGACCCAAGCAGGCCCCCAGACGTCATCCGGTACCCATATCCATCCATAGTAGTCATCATTATACCAACGGCCATAGTGATAAGTAATCCAGCCAAATGGTTCGTTCGACATCCAATACCATCCATAATCTGTCCAAATCCATCGTCCTAAAAGATACGGACGCCAGTGATTCTGAATATTTATGGGTCGCCAGACTCGGAATCCCGATTCCATTTCAATCCATTCCCCGTGAGGAGAGAGAGAAGAATGAAAAAATCCGATACTAACACCAATATCAATATGGTTTGGATTGGGTGCTGTCCAGGATTTTTGATCCAGCGCAATAATAATGCTTATCATCAACAAGAAAAATAGTATTCGTTTCATAATGCACCTCGTATCCGATTTTCACTTGTAGTGATAAGAGCAAGCAACGTGCCAGTAGAAGTGCCCATTTATAAGTAGAATTGTATGACCATATTTATCGGATTGTCCACATCTCTATCCATATTGTATGCTTCTTGATACATAGACAGTTAATTCTTCGATGTCGTAGAAAGGAAGGAACCGCAGTGTAAGCAGTAAAGAATGCGATAAAAAGTAAAAGTATTTATGCCAAGTTATGAAAGACCGACTGCACGTCATCGTCTTCTTCAATTTTATCCAGCAGTTCCTTCACTTCTTTTGTTTGTTCTTCGGATAATTCTTTTGTTGTTGAGGGAAGATATTGAAGCTCGGAACTAATAACCTCAATTCCTTTTTTTTCGAAATACTTCAGCATCTTGCCATAGTCCTGGAACGAAGTATAAATAAGCAGTTCTTTTTCGTGCTGAACAAGATCGTCTAATCCATGATCGATCAATTCAAGTTCGAACTCATCAAGGTCTGATATTTTTGAGGCTTCGGCGCGGATAAGTCCTTTGCGTTCGAACATAAACATAAGAGAACCGGAAGAACCCAGCGATCCGCCGCCTTTTGTAAAGTAATGCCTGATGTTTGCGACAGTGCGGGTTGGATTATCTGTTGTACATTCAACTACAACTGCAATGCCGTACGGTGCATATCCTTCATATACAATTTCGTCATACCCTGTTGTATCTTTTTGAGAAGCGCGTTTAATAGCGGCTTCTACTCGGTCCTTCGGCATATTGACACTTTTTGCGTTCTGTATCGCAATACGAAGGCGGGGATTGCCTTTAGGGTCCGGTCCGCCTAATTTAACAGCGACATTAATATCGCGCCCGATTCTATTAAACGCTTTTGACATACGCGCAAAGCGCGCAAACATTACATACTTTCGTTTTTCAAATATCCTGCCCATATTATTTTCTCAGATTACGTGAATAAAGAATAAACTCAACTGTGCCTTATTGAAATAATATCGCCGTCCTTTACGATATATTCCTTTCCTTCAAGCCTCCATTGTCCGGATTCTTTTGTTTTGGCAAACGAACCGCCTGCCGAGATAAAATGGTCATAATGAACTACCTCTGCGCGGATAAACTTGGCAAAAAAATCAGAATGGATTACACCGGCCGCTTCTTGTGCAGTCATACCGTTCTTTATTGTCCATGCTCTGCATTCATCTTTACCGACAGTAAAGAAGGAATGAAGACCTAGCAGTGCGTATGCTTCACGAATCAACGTGTCGAGCGCCGACTCCTTGATGCCGTATTCATCCATAAAGATTTTTACTTCATCGTCGGGCAGTTCGGACATTTCCATTTCGATTTTGCCGAAAAAGGAAACAATCTTAGTATTATTCTTTTCCTTCTTTTCACGTATAAGTTTTACGTGCTTTTCAATTTCAGTCCGCTGTGCTTCATCAAAATTTAATGCGATAAGCATAGGTTTTATTGTAAGCAGCTGATAAGTTTTTAATAGATGCATCTCGTCTTTTGAGAATTCGGCTTCTCGCAGAGGTTTTTCACCGTCGAGTATCTTTTTGCATTTCTCTAAAACAGGCAGCTCTCGTTTTGCTAGTTCATCCTGCATTTTCATAAGTTGTTTTTTAATGCGTTCGATACGCATCTCTATTAGCGACAGGTCGGAAAGTATAAATTCCGTTTCGAATGCATCAATGTCCCGCAGGGCATCGATTGAACCGTCCGGATGAGGAACGGTTTCATTGTTGAATAATCGCACCACCTGTACCAGCGTATCATTTGATTTTACATTTGATAGAAAATTGGTGGTAAATTTCGTCGATCCGGATTCGCCCTTTTTCAATCCGATAACATCGACGAATTCAACAGCAGCATGAACAGTGTTCTTAGGAGTAAAGATTTCTACGCATTTGTCAAGACGGGCATCCGGGATCTTCACGATCGCATGATGCGCTTCGACCTTGGTAAGTGCCGAAGAATCAAGGTGTATTTTCGTTATTGTCTGAAACAGCGTAGATTTTCCCGAAGAAGGGAGGCCGACTATACCTATTTGCATCTTCTCGCTTTCGAATATTATAAGTGGTTGATTAATATAAGGAAAAAATACTTCAGCATGGCGTAAAAAATCATTTTTTCGAGTAGTATGGGGTTTTTTTTGGACAGATATTATTTATGTGACCTGTATCGCTCAATACTATATCGCTGATAGTACATTGGAATTAATTATATGTGAATTCTTTCTCTTTTGGGTTTTATTTATGCTAATCATTTTGTACGATGCTATTTAATAAACAGATAGGAGGATTTTATGAAACGAATAATGAAATATTCAATTATCATACTAAATACCTTACTGCTTGCGCAGCTTGCGTGGTCGCAGCCGATAATTGCGAATCATTTCTGTATCGATCGTTCAAAAATTCCCTCACAATGGATAGATAGCGCCAGGGCGAAACTGAATATTGCCTACGGACATACTTCACATGGCAGCCAGCTGGTCACAGGTATGAATGCGCTCGAAGATATTCACGGCAGTATATACGGTTTTAACTCGACCGGATCAGGGGGAGCGATGATTTTTCACGATGGGGCTATGGGAGGAGATGTCGGATATTATCCTGCCTGGGTGAACAATACGCGAAGTTATCTGGGGACACCGGATACGAACGGATGCGGTGCTGATCATCCTGATGTCAATGTTATTATCTGGTCATGGTGTGGTCAGGCATCTAGCAAGAGCGGGCAAACCATGATTGACGAATACCTTGCGCCTATGTCTCAGTTAGAAAGAGAATATCCGGGTGTCAATTTCATATATATGACAGGACATTTGGATGGAGGAGGCGTTGAAGGCAGTTTAAATATTAATGATCAGCAGATCCGCACTTTCTGTATCGACAGCAATAAAATATTATTTGATTTTATGGACATTGAGAGCTACGATCCGAATGGATTAGTGAATTACATGCCATTGAGGGCAAATGATAACTGCGATTATGATAGCGACGGAAATGGAAGTCGGGATGCCAATTGGGCAACGGAATGGATATCGGCTAATCCTGAAAGTGAACTAACCCAAGAGGCGGCTGCGATTTGCAGTAATTGCTGTGCCCATTCGAAAGGATTGAATTGTGTAATGAAAGGAAGAGCAGTGTGGTGGTTATGGGCACGCCTTGCAGGCTGGAACGGAACGACAGGTGTGGAAGAAAATGATAAATATATCTCACCAACCTTTGTGTTGTCTCAGAATTATCCCAATCCGTTTAATCCAACGACAGTGATAAGTTATAAGTTATCAGTGATTAGTTATGTAAATATGAAAATCTATGATGTTCTAGGTCATGAAGTCGCAACATTAGTCAATGGTGTACAATCATCCGGCACTCATATCGTCGAATGGAACGGTGAAAACTCAGCCGGACAGCAGGTCGGAAGCGGAGTTTACTTTTATCAAATCAAAAGCAATAATAGCAACGCAAAAACAAAAAAAATGATACTGTTAAAATGATAATTAGGATAGAATAATAAATTCAGAAGGAAGACTCACTAAAACAATGAAGATGTTTAGACTTCTTATTGTAGTTATTATTTTAGCAGATATGGTTTTACATAATGCAAATGCATTGACATATTATGTAGATAAAAGTAATCCTGCTGCAAGCGATTCTAATTCCGGCACTGAGAACGAGCCTTGGTTAACGATTAGGCATGCCGGTGATGTTATCTCAGCAGGTGATACAGTGATAGTCAGGTCGGGTACTTATAATGAGCGAATAGTACTTAAAAATTCAGGTGCTCCACAGGCTAAAATCACTTTCAAAGCTCAACCTAGGCGTTCAGTGACAATGTGGGGATTTTATACGATGAACTGTAATTATCTTCGCATCGAAGGCTTTAATATCACTACCGATTCGTCATTAACCGATTGGACAGATGGAGGCGGAGTGTTTATTCGCAGCGATTATGTCGAAGTTGTTGACAATTATTTTTACAATATTAACTCGACTGCAATCAACGGGTATTGGCACGAACCTTTTCCACAGTCCGCTTATATAGCGGATAACTATATTTACCATTGCCAGGCAGGCATCGCTATTACCGGAAGCGATTGGATAGTAGAGAGAAATGAGGTAGAAAGGCTGTTCCAGTACGGAAACGGTGATTGTGACTATTCGCGTTTTTTCGGTGATAATCATATTATTCGCGGTAATTATTTTCACGGTACTAATTTCGACGAAATCGGCAGTGCACATGTGGATTGTTTCCAGACTTTTACTAATAACGGCGAACACGCATGCAATATATTGTTCGAAGCTAATGTCGGTTATGATTTCCATCAGGCCTTAATGGCATCGAATGTTCAAAATACAGCCACATCGCATTTCGCTTTTCGTAATAATGTCTTTGCTCATGGTCGTGCCTGGGGTCTTTGTGTGTATAACGTTTCATATATAACCGTTGAAAACAATACATTTGCCGACATTCAATACCATGGAGCCGGTTTCCGAGACAATTCAATAGGCAATATTATTCGGAACAATATTTTCTACAAAATAAACTCGAGTTACTGGGCATCCGATGGAGGGCAGGTTGCTGGAGATCATAACCTTATATATGATGCTTCGCATCCTTCTGTTCCCGGTGATTATAATCTATTAGATGTCGATCCTATGTTCGTGGATCCTATAAACAACGATTTTCATTTGCGACATGGATCCCCAGCCATCGACAAAGGTCAGACTTTACAGAATGTAAGCTTTGATTTCGATGGGAAACACCGTCCCTTTAATACCAGATGGGATATAGGCGCGTACGAGTACTGGGATGGCGACGATAGTAATTTTGTCGGCATTCCTTTTCAACATCAATTATATCAAAACTATCCGAATCCTTTTAATTCTTCTACAACGATCAGTTATTTTATTCCATTTGACGGTTACATGAGGCTTTCTATTTATGATATACTTGGCAGAGAGGTGCGCACATTGATTGATGGAAACGTGACTGTCGGGCTGAAAAGAATTACTTGGGATAGTAAAAACTCAGACGGACAAGAAGTCGGCAGCGGTGTGTATTTCTATCAGATAAGAAGCGGGAATGGATTTATAAATACAAAGAAGATGATTCTCCTGCGTTGAAACTTCGGAGAGTGAATATTTTTGAATGAAGAAAAATGTCTATAAGCAGTTGAGCCGGTGAGTAGATGAGTGGTTGAGAAAAGAAGTCCATGAGTATAAGGATAAGATTCTATGAAAAAAGGAAATATTATAATCGCACTACTATTCACCGCAATATTGACTGCAGCTATATTTCCTTTTGACACTTGTGCTCAGCAAATGGTTGATTACACAGGTCAGGTATTTCCCGCAAACCACGCTTTAAACACACCTATAGATTCGCTTCCGGTGCATCCGAATTCAAATAACTACATTGCCCACATCGGGGCGAACACGGCAATTCATCCGGATTTCGGGACTTACTACAATGGGCGTCCTATGGGAATTTCATACAATGTCGTTGGACTCGGACAGGAAATGATTTCACTAACTTTCGAATACGAAAGTGATCCGGGACCTTATCCGATTCCAATTCCTCCGCTTGTCGAAGGTTTGAACGCATACATAGATGATTATGACGTTGATCGGCACATATTGGTTATAGATACAAATACTCAGAAACTCTATGAGACCTGGTACACCTGGCCGCCGAGTCACTCTATGGAGGAGCCGGATGATTGGGATACATTTCCGCCTGAGAATCCGGCTGATTGGTGGGCAGGATCAGGAGCGATTTTCGACCTAACCTCAAATGATCTCAGAGAAGACGGTTGGACATCGGGAGATGCGGCAGGATTGCCGATATTCCCGCTGCTTATCAGATACGATGAAGTTGAACGTGCTATGGCAGCGGATGGAGTAATTCATCATGCAATAAGATTCACAGTTCAGGCTACTCAGCGTGCCTATATATGGCCGGCAAGACACTATGCTTCAAGTTCGACCGATCCGGATCGCCCTCCGATGGGATTAAGATTTCGTTTGGAAGCTGATGTCGATATCTCCGGCTTTTCTTCTCGCATGCAAGTCATTCTCCGCACAATGAAAAAGTACGGACTTATAGTTGCCGACAACGGTGGAAATTGGTTTTTCCAGGGTACACACGATGACCGATGGGACGATGAAGAAATTAACTCTCTTAAAAATCTCCATGGTAACGATTTCGAAGCCGTGGATATAAGCTCCTGGATGAACAGGCCCGGATTTAATATCAATTCGGCTGCCGTACCGCCTGCTTCCGAAACATCTGTCTTGCACTATAATTCCAGTGTACCTCAAAATTTTGTTTTGCATCAAAATTATCCGAATCCGTTCAATCCAGAAACAGTGATAAGTTATAAGTTATCAGTGATGAGTTATGTAGAGTTAATATTATTTGATATCCTCGGCCGTGAAGTTGCAATGTTGGTTAACGGTATGCAATCTCCAGGCACTCACACGATTGAATGGGATGGAAAGAATGCTAAGGGCCAGACCGTTGGCGCCGGAATATATTTTTATCAGATGAAGACAAGCAGTGGTTTTGTGAT
>Ga0315554_1001155_pt1 | contig 15673 bp, 12 predicted proteins | sample SalMarSW160370MG_FD_202114 | JGI IMG/M metagenome (GOLD analysis project Ga0315554, IMG submission 202114) | Salt marsh sediment microbial communities from the Plum Island Ecosystem LTER, Massachusetts, United States - Salt Marsh Sediment SW1603-70 ... | reverse complement strand
CTGGCTGCGGTATTCTGCATTTGTGATGGCTCCTCCTACTTTAGATTTGGCATTTGTGCTTACACCATTCTACTGTAGCCGGAGCCATCTCCATAGTTATTCCATATACTAACTGGACGGATTGTGTAATCCTTGTAGTACCGTTCGCTGCACGCTAGAGCCTAAGTTAGCGCCGCCTGAAAAAACGGGCGGCGTTGATGTTTTTCTGAGCCTTCCCTTATGGGCACTTTATTCCCATTTTATGAGTTTTTGACTGCCCACGCCTTATGCTATGAATAGATTAAAAAACCCGCTGCAGCAAGCAGCAAAATAGAGAAAATTAGACAGACCAATGAACGACAAGAGAAAAATACTAATTGCCGATGACGAACTCTACATCAGACTGCTGGTAAAGGATATCCTCGAGCCAGAGTTTAACGTCATAGAAGCCAGCAACGGCGAAGAAGCGGTAACCATCGTCCGCAACGAGCAACCCGACCTGGTCCTGATGGACATCCTCATGCCAAAGCTGGATGGCTACGCAGCCTGTTACGCCATCAAGAACAACGAGCTAACCAAAGACATCCCCGTGGTCATGCTCACCGGCGTCGGCCACGAACTCAACCGCCAGCTCAGCCAGGAGATGGGTGCCACCGCCTACATAACCAAGCCATTCAACCCGGAGGACTTACTGGACAAAGCCAGGCAACACGCTACCGCCCTCTGCACCACCGACTACTGAAAACCGCTTATAACACTCCTGCGGTAGCCCGCAAATACGGTTAAAGGGGGCAAAGCAGTAATGACCATAGAAACCAAGCGCAAAGACAGGCAGGAAGGATTAGCCAGAGACAAGTATTTCAACCTTATCGAGCATGCCGCCGACGGCATAGCCATCATTCAGGACGGGGTTTTCAAGCTGGTAAACACCGCCCTGACTTACATATCCGGCTACGATAAAGAAGAACTGCTGGGCATGCCCTTTACCAAACTGCTCACCCCCGAATCACAGAAATTAACCATGGAAAGGTACCAGGCCAGGCTAGCCGGCAAAAAAGTGTCCCAGATCTACGAGGTTCAGGCAGTAACCAAAGATGGGCAAATCCGGGATATAGAACTAAACGCCGCCCTGACCGAATATGATGGACGCACTGCTGACGAAGTAATTGTCAGGGATATCACCGAGCGCAAAAAGGCCGAGCAGGTGCTTGCCGATGAAGCCACCCGGCGGCATATCCTAGTCGACCAGTCCCGGGATGGCATCGTTGTCCTCGATGAGAAAGGCAAGGTATACGAGGCCAACAAGAGCTTCGCCGAGATGCTGGGCTACACCCCCGAGGAAGCCGCCGAACTCCACGTGTGGGACTGGGAGTATCTGTACCCACGTGAGCAAGTGCTGGAAATGATACGGACTGTAGACGAGGCTGGTGATCACTTCGAGACACAGCACCGACGTAAAGATGGCAGTGTTTATGATGTTGAAATCAGTACCAACGGGGCCGTAATCGCCGGGCAAAAGCTGATCTTCTGCGTCTGCCGGGATATCACCGAGCGCAAAAAGAGGGAACAGCTGCAAAAAGCTGAAAATTATATACTTACCCTTTTGGGGCAGGGGGCAGAATTAGGCGAACTGCTGGACGCCATTGTGCATTTGGGAGAACAAAATGACCCCTCTATCAAGGGCTCGGTGCTGCTCTTTGACCCCTCAAAATCAAAAGAGCTGCTCTTTCAAGGATCGGCACCAAGCCTGCCCGATGATTACAAGGAACTATTCGCCAATGGTATACCCATCGGGCCGAAATCGGGTTCCTGTGGAACCGCCGCCTACCTCAAGGAGAGGGTAGTTGTCCCCGATATCGCCAGCAGCCCTCTTTTTAAACCATTGGAGGAAATTGTTAAGCAGGCGGTAAATACCAATCTGCTCGCCGTCTGGTCGCAGCCCATAATAGCCTCCAATGGAGACTTACTCGGTACCATAGCCAACTACAGCAACAAGTTAGGCGAGCCGTCTGCCGAGAACCTCAAGGTGCTGGAGTGGTCAGCCCGAATCGCTGCCATCGCTATTGAGCACAAGCGGGCGGAAGAAGCTCTGAGGGAAAGTGAAGAAAGATACCGGACGGTGATTGAGGGAGCCCACGATATGATACAGAGCGTCGCCCTTGACGGCAGCATCAACTTCGTCAACCAGGCCTGGCTGGACGCACTGGGCTACACCAAAGCCGACCTGCCCAGGCTTAATTTATTCAAAGTCATCCACCCAGACTCCCTGCCGCACTGCCAAGAACTGTTTGAGAGGGTTGTCAAGGGAGAGCCCGCCAATGATGTGCAGGCCACCTTTTTGACCAAGGACGGGCGAGAGATTCTGGTAGAGGGAAGCGCCGCGCCACGCTATATCGGGGACAAGGTGGTGGCCACCCAGGGCATCTTCCGCGATATCACCGAGCGTAAAAATATGGAAAAACAGCTCCAGGAAAAGAACGAGGAACTGGATGCCCAGAACGAGGAGCTCAAGGCGATTAACGAAGAGCTACAGGCCACCGAAGAAGAACTGCAACACAGCCAGGAGAGGCTGGAGAGGATGTTCGAGTCGGCCACCGATAGCATAGTGGTTACCACCCTGGACGGCACCGTCCTCAAGGTAAACGAAAGGGCCGCCCAGATGATTGGTTACGCCTCCGCTGACGAACTCCTGGGTAAAAGCTGCTTTGATTGTGTTGCCCCCGGCGACCACCAGAAAATGGCCAACAACATGCAGAAAGTTGTAAAAGAGGGATTAATCAAACGCCAGGAATACACCCTGCGCAAAGCAGACGGCACCGAGTTTCCCGCCGAATTAAGCACCAACATAATAAAGGACGCTTCGGGCAACGCGATTGGCCTCATCACCATTTCCCGGGACGTCACCGAGCGCCGGCAGGCGGAAGAGAGAGAAGACCAACTCGAGCAGGAGCTCAACCTGGCCAGCAGACTGGCCTCAATCGGCCAGCTGGCGGCTGGTGTCGCCCATGAGATAAACAACCCCCTCACCGGCGTCATCGGTTTCTCCCACCTGATGCTAAGCCGGGATATTCCTGACGATATGAAGAGGGACCTGCAGGTAATCCACAGCGAGGCCAAGCGGGTGGCCAAGATTGTGGAAAACCTGCTTGTCTTCGCCCACCAGCGCAAAACGGGGCGGGAATACGTATCCATCAACGACATCGTAACCAGGGTCCTGGAACTCCGCGCCTACGAGATGAAGGTAAACAACATTGAGGTGGAAAGCCAGCTCGACCCAGAACTGCCCTTCACCATGGCCGACGCCGGCCAGCTCCAGCAGGTATTCCTCAACATTATCCTCAACGCCGAACACTTTATGACCAAGGCGCATAACAAAGGCAAGCTGCTGGTTAAGACGGAAAAGACAGATGGCAATATTCGGGCCTCCTTCACCGATGACGGCACCGGGATTAGCAAAGAAAATCTAGACAAGATATTCAACCCCTTCTTCACCACCAAAGAGGTGGGCAAGGGTACCGGCCTGGGCTTAAGCATCTGCCACGGTATCATCACCCAGCACAAGGGCAGGATATACGCCCAGAGCCAACCAGGCAAGGGAGCTACCTTCGTTATTGAACTACCCATAGTGGCCGAGCCGGCACAGGCAGGCAAAGCCAAGGTGATCAAAAAGGAGCCCCAGAAGCCCCGCGGGGCCAAGATACTGGTGGTAGATGATGAGGCGGCCATTCTCACCTTCTTGAGCCGCCTGCTATCCGAATGGGGGCACAGTGTAGAGACGATAAACAACGCTAATACCGCCCTGGAAAAGCTCAATACGGAAAGGTACAGCCTTGTCCTGCTGGACATTAAACTGCCGGGGATGAGCGGCATCGAGCTATACCAGCATATCGAAGACATCGCCCCCGCGCTGGCACGCAGGGTAATGTTCATTACCGGAGATATCATGGAAGGCACCACCCGGGGATTTTTGGAGAAGACCGGAGCTCCCTACATCACCAAGCCCCTGGATATCGAAGTGCTGAAGAAGACGATAAATAGTATCTTAACGGGGGGTGCGCAAAGGCTTACGTCATGAGACATCGCTGGAATCCTCGAGTTCTGAAGGCAACAAGAGGTATCAGAGCGACTCCTCCAGTTTCTAAGCATGTCTGGCTGGGCAGTATTGAGGGAGTGACAGTTGCTACAGCTATTTACCACACAATAGTCTAGAATGTGTAGTTTAGGCAACAAATGATTGGATTGTTAACTTATTGCACGATTTGACGGAAAGTTACCTATAGCCCTTCCCCAGCATTACCTCCATCTCAATCGTTGTAACTACATTCCGCACGCCCAGGGGTTCATAGCTCCCACCAGCATAAAGTTGGCCGGGAAGGTTACACTCCCTTGTGCCCGGCTGATTGTGATTACCCTGTCTTCTAGGGGCTGGCGCAGGACTTCAAGTACGGAATGCCCGAATTCGGGAAGCTCGTCTAGGAATAGCACCCCACGGTGGCTGAGGCTTATTTCACCCGGTTTAGGCCAGTGTCCACCGCCCACAAGCCCGGCATTGGAGATAGTATAGTGGGGGGAGCGGAAGGGTCGCTCCCTGAGCAGCGGGGTATTGGCTGGTAGCAGACCGCTGACACTGTATATCTTGGTAACCTCCAAGGCTTCGGCGTTGGTCATCGGGGGCAGTAGTGAGGGTAGGGAGCGCGCCAGCAATGTTTTGCCGCTGCCCGGTGGTCCCATCATGATTATATTATGCCCGCCAGCTGCCGCCACCTCCAGGGCTCGCTTGACATGCTCCTGCCCCTTGATATAGGCCAGGTCGGTGGGGGGCAGGGTGGACTGAGTATATTCCTCCGCTGGTTCCGCTTTGTATTCCGGGGCTGGTATTTCCCCCTGAAAATAGCTGACTAGCTGGGGTAGGGAGGCAAAGGGGAGGATTTTGGTGCCGTCTATTAATGACGCCTCCCTGGCATCAACCTCAGGTACGATAATAGTGGACAGCTTCTCCTGGTGAGCCAAGGCGACCATGGGCAGGATACCATTGGTATGGCGCAGGATACCATCCAGGGATAGCTCGCCGAGGAGGATGCTTTGAGAGACATCAGCCGATACCTGCTCTGAGCTGAGGAGAATACCGACAGCGATGGGCAGGTCATAAGCCGGGCCTGCCTTTTTAAGGTGAGCCGGAGCCAGATTGACCACGATGCGTTTCATGGGGAAGGTGCAGCCCGAGTTACGGATGGCGGCGCGCACCCGTTCCTTGGCTTCTTGGACAGCGGCATCGGGCAGTCCCACTATAGTGAATGAGGGTAGACCGGGGGAGATATCTACCTCAACATCAACAATGGCCCCTTCCAGGCCGACTACGGCGCAGGTGGTTACTTTGGCTAGCATCTGTTCTTGGCTATATTACCCCGCAGCCTGACAGGTGTCAATGAGCGGTTTAGTTCGGTTTCAGTTGATAGGGAGAACTATGCCAAAAGACGCTAAAAAGATGGTGCTTATAAAATGGTATGATGCTAAAATCTACCCTGGTATGCATGAGTTAGACAATGCATTAGGGCGGACAATGGATATGTTTGAATCTCTGGGTTATTTAATAGAGAGAAACGATAGAGCCACTATTATGGCTCACGAAGTAACTGACAAAGGCGATTATAGGGATGTACTCCTGATACCTAGTGGCTCTATCGTCTCAATGGAGGAGTTGGGGATAAAGAAAGTATTAACTGATGCTGAAAGAAAGGCTATGGTAGAGGGTTATGTGGAGATGCGAAAATAAAAAGGATTGGGGGATGTTGCCGAATACAGCACGAATAAGGCAGGCACGCTTCTTAGTTAGGGGTGGAGTTTTAGACATCCTCTGCAATCCGCCACATATCATCCACTTCAACCGAACAGAACCCAATGAGCTGGAATGTTGACAAACTTTATTTCTATATGATAAAGTAGATGCGATATGTTAAGTCAAACTGTCTCTTGGAGTTTATATTTTAACTTCACCTTTACGGGGCGCACCTAGTGCGCTTGGGGGGCAGTTTATTGCAAATTTAAGAATATTTAGCAGGTAATAAAGAAATCCGAAAGTAACCCTCCCGAGCGGAGGGATTTTTGTTTATTAAGGGCAATAAAATATCCAGAAGGAGGAAGTGGAATGGCTGGACCTTTAGACGGAGTTAAAGTGGTGGAACTGACTATGTTTCAGCAGGGACCGGTTTGCGGCTCCAAGCTGGGGGATTTGGGTGCCGATGTAATTAAGGTAGAACCTCCAACTGGAGACCCGGCCAGGGGATTTATGAGAATTATTGGAACTATGGTTGGTTTGAAGGGCCGGAACTACTACTTTGAGAATCACAATCGCAATAAGAGAAGCATCGTTCTGGATCTGAAAACGGAAAGGGGAATGGAGGTATTTTTAAAGCTGATTGATAGGGCTGACGTCTTTGTCACCAACCTGAGCATAGAGGCGCCGCTGAAGATGGGCATCGGGCCCGAGGAGCTGCTAAAGAGAAATCCAAGGCTTATCTACGCCCAGGCTTCGGGCTGGGGTAGGAAGGGCCCTGATGCCAACGGTCTTTCCTTCGATTACACTGGCATCGGGCGGTCAGGACTTATGATGTCTTGTGGGGAGCGTGGTACCCCTCCCGCCCAGGTTCTGCCCGGGCTGGGCGATGAGCTTGGTGGGATGGTCTGTGCTTGGGCGGTGTGTACCGCCCTCTACGCCCGGGAGAGGACGGGTAAGGGGCAGCTGGTTGATACCTCCCTGATGGGAAGTATAATGTGTATGTTGAGTCTGGTTTTATCAGCCCCGGCTATCCTGGGTCAGGAATTCCCTAGGGAGAACAGGGTAGCCGCTGGTAACCCGATCTATAACCACTATAGAGCTAAGGATGACAAGTGGTTTATCCTGGCTCACCTCCAGCCGGACAGGTACTGGCCCAATGTCTGCCGGGCTCTGGGTATGCCCGAACTGGAAAAAGACCCCAGGTTCAATAGTATAGAAGCCAGAGGAGAGCATGCCGAAGAGCTTATCGCTATTATGGATAAGCGGTTTCTTACCAAGACCAGGGAGGAATGGTTTAAAATTTTTAAGAAAGAGGGTATAATATATACCCCGATTCAATCGCCCAGAGAGGTGGTTGATGACCCCCAGGCTCTAGCCAATGACTACGTTACTTGGTTCGACCACCCGGTTTTGGGTAGGACCAAGATGGTTGGCTTTCCTTGGGATTTTAACCAAACCCCGGCTTCGGTGAGAAGGGAAGCCCCTGAATTCGGGCAGCACACCGAAGAGATTCTACTAGAGCTGGGTTATACTTGGGATGATACTACCAAGTTGAGGGATGAAAAGGCTATACTGTAAAGCTAGATGCGGAATAATGGTGCATCTATTATTTGGCTTCGGTTCTTGTTATTATTAATGGGGAGCTTGACCCGGTTAATTTTTGTTAAAGGAGGTGTGAATTATGGCTGGGCCTTTAGATGGGGTTAATGTGGTGGAGATAACCATGTTTCAGCAGGGGCCGGTGGCTGGAATGAGACTGGGTGATTTGGGTGCCGATGTAATTAAGGTAGAGCCCAAGACTGGAGACCCGGGGAGGGGGATGATGAGGATTGTCGGTGCCGATACTGGTTTGAAAGGTCGAAACTATTACTTTGAAAGCAATAATCGCAATAAGAGAAGCATCGTTCTGGACATGCGAACGGAAAAAGGGCTGGAGATATTCTTCAAACTGATTGATAAGGCTGATGTCTTTCTGACCAATATGAGTATAGAGGCGCCACAGAGAATGGGTATTGGTCCTGAGGTACTTCTCAAGAGGAATCCGCGGCTCATTTATACCCATGCCTCCGGTTGGGGGAGGAAAGGTCCAGATGCTAATGAGCTTTCTTTTGACTATACCGGCATAGCCAGGTCGGGGACGATGATGATGTCTGGGGAGAGGGGTGGTCCGCCGGGAACCCTGATACCGGGGATGGGTGATGAGCAGGGTGGACTTATATGTGCTTGGGCGGTGACCGCCGCCCTCTATGCCCGGGAGAAGACGGGGAAGGGGCAGCTGGTTGATACCTCGTTAATGGGTAGCCTGATTGCTTTGCATGGTGTCAACTTTTCGGCCCCCGGGGTGTTGGGGAAAGAGTTCCCCAGATTGCTTAGGTCGGAAGCGGGTAACCCGATTTATAACCACTATAAGTGCAAGGACGACAAATGGATTGTCATTGCCCACCTCCAGCCGGACAGGTACTGGCCCAATGTCTGTAAGGCGATGGGTCTGGAGGAGCTGGAGCATGACCCTAAATTTAATAGTATAGAAGCCAGGCATGATAATGGTAAAGAGCTGGTGGCTATCCTGGATAAGAAGTTTGCCACCAAGACCAGAGACGAGTGGATGAAGGTTTTTAAAAAGGAGAATGTAATATATACTCCAATCCAGTCATCCAGTGAGGTTTTTAAAGACCCGCAGGCCTTGGCCAATGATTATATCGTCCCGGTGGAACATCCAGTATGGGGCAAGATAAAGATGCTGGGTTTCCCGTGGGCGTTCCATGAGACCCCAGCCTCAGTGAAAAGAGAAGCCCCTGAGCTTGGGCAACATACTGAGGAGATTTTATTGGAGTTGGATTATAGCTGGGATGACATTGCTAGTTTGAAGAGTGAAGAGGTAATACCTTAAGCTAGGCTTTTGCAGAAAGGAGTGGTTGCTATGCCAAGAAAGGTTACTGGTGGGGGGTTGACGACAGTAGATAAGTATTATCAGGATTACGGCTGTCGGGCCAGAGAGCTGAAGAAGCAGGGAAAGCAAATAATAGGCTATTTATGCGCCTTTACGCCCGCGGAGCTAATCACCGCCGCTGGCATGGTGCCCTTCCGTATAAAGGGTGATGTTAACGAGCCGATTACCAAGGCGGATACCGAGATGGAGACTATCGTCTGCCCTCTGGTTCGGAGCTGCTTTGATATGGCGCTTAAGGGTAAATACGAGTTCCTTGATGGCATCGTTATTCCGCATGCCTGTGATAGTATCTGCCGCACCTACGATGTCTGGAAATATAGCCTGAACCTGCCCTATGCCCATTTCATCAACATGCCTCACGGCACCGGTGATGCCTCACTGGAATTCTACCAGGAAGTGCTCAATACCTTTAAAACCAGCTTGAGCAAGTTTGCCGGCAAAGAAATCTCTGACGGGGCGCTGACTGAGGCAATCAAGCTCCATAACCAGAATCGGGCCAGGGTAAAAGAGCTCTACCAGCTGCGCAAGGCGTCTCCACCCCAGATTTCGGGCGAGGAGCTAACCAAAGTATTGATTACCGCCATGAGCCTGCCTGTGGAAGAGTCTATCGAGATGCTGGGCGAGGTGATTGCCGAGGTCAAGGGGAGGGGAGCGCTTTCCGCCCAGAAGCCGGCCCGAATAATGGTTATCGGCGCTCAGGTGGACGATATCGCCTTTATCAAGCTGATTGAGGACAGCGGCGCTTGGGTGGTGGCTGACGACCTCTGCCCTGGAGCCAGGGAGTTTATGGCTCAGGTAGACGTTACCCCTGACCCTATAGCTGGACTGGCCGAGCGCTATCTGAGAAAGATAAAGTGCGGGCGGACCTACCGAGAAATGGAGGGCAACTACCAAGAATACCTGGAGGACAGGTTTGGCCATATGGGGCGTATGGTTGACGACTTCGGGGTTGACGGGGTGGTGCTCTATATCTACAAATACTGCGACCCCTTCGGCTTTGAGGTGCCCCAGATAAAGAGCTATATTGAGGCCAAGGGCACTCCGGTGCTCTACCTCGAAGACGAATATTCCATGTCCACCATCGGACGGTTGCGCACCCGAATCCAGGCTTTCTTGGAGCTGCTTGTAAAATAGTCGAAGGTAAAGGAGAACGATATGACCGAGGAAAAGAAACCGGAGGAAAGAAAGAAGAGAAGGACAGCCACCGAGGCTGCCAGCAAGATAGGCCCCATGGTCAGGGCGTCTATCGGTGGGACGGTGCAGGCGAGGGAGGAAGGGAAGCCTCTAGCCTATACCTTTATTTGCTGCTGTTATGATGAGATCATCCGAGCCATGGATGTTGTCCCGGTGTGGACGGAGAACTATGCTGGAGTATGTGGCGCTAAACGTGATGCCCAGAGGTTTCTGGAGAGGGCGGAATCGGAGAACTTCTCCCGTTCCTTATGCACCTATGCCTTATGTGGTCTGGGCTTTGATGCCTGGCGCGAGGAGCTGGGCGAGATGCCCCCCGAATCCCCCTGGGGAGGGCAGGCGAGGCCGGATATGATGCTGGGCAGCGGCCAGTTGCTCTGTGACCCCAGGAATAAGTGGTACCAAGCTGCCCAGCACTATATGCCCGATGTTCCGATTTATGATGTAGGTCTTCCCTGGCCTGCCTACGAGAACGACTATGACTACCGTGAGGTACAGGACTACTACGTGAAATATATCGTCGAGGAGCTCAAAGGGCTGGTTAAGTTCTTGGAGAAGCATACTGGTAAGAAGATGGACTGGGAGCGCCTGAGCGAGCTGGTTGAGCTCACCGACAGGACCTGGGATTTGATCTGGGAGGCGTATGAGCTGCGCCGGGCTGTGCCTACACCGATGGGTACCGGAGATGCCATGAACACCATGGTGCCTATGGTGTTTATGATGGGGACCCAGGAAGCCTATGACTACTATAAGGACTTGTACGATGAGCTAAAGGTTAAGATAGCCAACAAAGAAGGCGTAATTCCTGACGAGAAATACCGCCTCATCTGGGGTGGTGGACTGCCCTCATGGTTTGCTCTCACCGACTTTAACTACTTCAACAGCAAAGGGGCTGTCTTCCCCGTGGAGACTACCTACCGCATGATAGAGGCGACCTACAACTTCGACATGGACTTAAGCAAGATTACCGACCCCCTGGAGCATATCGCCTGGCGGTGGGTAAAGTTCTGGACCTACTGGCACGACAGAGCCAGGAAGCGCCCGGGTTCCCACCCCGATGTGGAAAGACTGATTAAGTATATTGAGGACTACAAGATAGACGGCATTGTGATGCACGAAGCCTTTTCCTGCCGCTCCTGGCATGTTGGCTTAATCTGGCAGTTGAACCTGCTTAAAAAGGTCTACCGCGATATCCCTTCGCTAATTCTGGAGAGCGATATCGTCGATATCAGTTCCTATAATGAGGCCGATACCAGGGCCAGGATTGACGCCTTTATAGATACCTTGGAGGCGGTTAAGAGCCGGTGAAGAGCCAGTATTTTGCCGGGGTTGACATTGGCTCCACCATGACCAAGGTAGTGATTATGAACGAGGTGGTGCTGGCTTCGGTCATTGGTCCTACTGGGCCCGAGCACAGGAAGCTGGCCAACCAGGTAATGGAAGAAGCCTTGACGAAGGCAAGACTTGCCTTCGAGGAAATAACCTACGTGGTGGCTACCGGTTATGGGCGAATTAATGTCCCCTTTGCTGATAAGCAGATAACCGAGATATCCTGTCACGCCCGTGGGGTTGCTCACCTCCTGCCGGAGGTAAGGACGGTGATTGATGTTGGTGGTCAGGACAGCAAGGGAATTAAGCTTAAAGATGGTCGGGCGGTGGACTTCGTCATGAATGACAAGTGTGCCGCCGGCACCGGCCGGTTTTTAGAGGTGACGGCTGAGGAGCTTGGTGTCAGTCTTGATGATATGGGGAGATTATCGCTAGAGGCTGAAAATAAGGTTGAGATAAGTAGTACCTGTACTGTGTTTGCCGCCCAGGAGGTGGTGGCTAAACTCTCGGAGGGGGCGGCACTGGCTGATATTATCGCTGGTCTGCATGAGGCGATTGCCATCCGGATATATGGGATGGTAAGGCGTCTTAAGATAGAGAGGGAGGTAGCCCTGACTGGCGGCGGAGCCAAGAATATTGGTCTGGTCAAGGCTTTGGAAGCTAAACTTGGCTTCCCGGTGCTGGTGCCCCCTGAGCCCTTGCTTACCGGGGCTATTGGCGCAGCCCTGCTGGGCAAAGATATAGTTAAAGAGGCGGAGAAGAAGGGAGAAACCCTGGTAAGAAGCGAACGCCGTTTAACCGAGGCCAGTATTTTTACATAATGGGGATGAGGTCCTAAAATAATAATGGTCTATGTTGCCGGAATTGATATTGGCTCCGCTTTTTCTAAAGCGGTGATATTGGCTAAGAACAGAATTATTGCCTACCAGGTAGTGCCTTCAGGGGGGAATTATAAACTAACTGCTAAGCAGGTTACGGGGAAGACTTTGGCCAAGGCAAAGCTATCTCTAGAGGATATAGCTTATACCATAGCTACGGGATATGGTGCTGCTAATGTCTCTTTTTCCAGTGAAACGGCTTCCGATATATCCTGCCTGGCCGGGGGGGTGCATTATCTGTTCCCCGATGCCCGTACTGCCATTGATATCGGCGGGCAGTTTACCAGGGTGCTTAAGCTGGATGAAAGGGGAAAGGCTACCGCTTTTCTGCTGAGTGAGAAATGCGCTGCCGGCAGCGGGCGTTTCCTGCAGGTGATTGCCCGGGTGCTTCAGGTTGCCTTGGAAGATATCGGCGAATTGTCTCTCAAGTCTAAAAACAGGGTTGATTTTAATACCGGCTGTGCTGTATTCGCTGAATCAGAAGCGGTATCCCGTGTTGCCGAGGGTGCGGCCAAGGAAGATATTCTGGCCGGCCTACACCGGACTTTAGCTGCTAAGATCCAGACCATGGTGGCTAGGCTGGGCGTTGAGCCCGATTGCGCCGTGGTGGGGGGTGGGGCTAAGGATGTCGGGCTGGTGAAGAGCATAGAGGCGGGGCTGGACTGCCAGCTTCTGGTTCCCGAAGAACCGCAGATTGTGGCCGCCCTGGGGGCGGCTTTGCTGGCTGAGGAAAAAGTTTCTAAAGGGGGTTGATATGCTGGAGAAGAAAATCATAACACAGCTGCGTAAGGTCGTGGGTAAGGACGCAGTTCTAACCTCCAAGGAGGACCTTAATGCCTATTCCTATGATGGCACCACTACCTGGGCTCACATGCCTGATGTGGTGGTGTTGCCGACGACTGCCGAGCAGGTATCCCAGATCCTGAAGCTGGCTGACGAGAACAAAATTCCGGTTACCCCCAGAGGGGCCGGTACCAATGTCAGCGGTGGCTCTATTCCGATAAAGGGGGGTATAGTCCTCTGTACCACTAGGATGAACAAGATCCTGGATATAAACAAGACTAACCTGACGGCTACCGTTGAGCCCGGAGTTGTGCTTAACGACCTTAATCTGACCCTGGCTAAGCAGGGCCTGTTCTACCCCCCCGACCCCCAGAGCTTCTTGGGTTGTACCGTGGGCGGCACTATTGCCGAGAATGCTGGTGGCCCCTACTGCGTGAAGTACGGGGTGACCAAGCAGTATGTCCTGGGGCTGGAGGTGGTTCTGGCCAACGGCTACATTATGAAACTCGGTGGGGTGACGGTGAAGAACCGCACCGGCTATGAGTTGATGATGCTGTTCACCGGCTCCGAAGGTACGCTGGGAGTAATCACTAAGATAACCCTTAGGCTGATACCAATGCCACCGGCAAGCAAGACGATGATGGCTGTATTTGACGATATGAAGGTGGGTGGGCAGGCAGTATCCAATATCCTGGCTAGTGGGGTGGTACCGGCCAAGATTGAGTTCGTCGATAATTTCATCCTGCGGCGCGTCGAAGAAATGATGGGCATGGGCCTGCCTACGGAGGCGCAGGCGCTGCTGCTTTTAATGGCTGACGGCTCCCCGGCGGCGGTTGAGGCGGAAACTAAGCAGATCGTCGATAACCTGAAGAAAAGCGGGGCTAGGGAGATTAAGGTGGCCAAAGACGACGCTGAAGCGGCTAAATACTGGAAGATGAGGAGCGCTGGCTTTGCCGCTACCTTCGGCGCGGCTAAGACCGTCCTGGCTGAGGACGTAGCCGTGCCCCGCGACAAGCTGGCCGAGTTCATCGACAAGCTGCAGGAGATATCTAAGAGGACTGGCTTCTTCATCAGCTACCTGGGTCACGCTGGCGATGGCAACCTCCACCCGGCGATATTTACCGATGTTAGTAAGAAAGAGGAGTTCGCCAGGGCTCAGCAGACGATGGAGGAGATCTTTGAAGCAGCGCTGTCGGTAGGCGGCGTCCTCTCCGGAGAGCACGGCATTGGTCTGGAGAAACAGCGCTTCCTTAAGAGGGCAATGGACCCGGTGGCCCTTAACCTGATGATAAAGATAAAGGCGATACTGGATCCCAACCACATCCTTAATCCCGGCAAGATATGGGAAGAGGAAAGGGTTTGATATGGCCAAGATTAATAAGGATAGATACGAGCAGATAAAAAGGTTTGAGGGTGACTTAAGCCAGTGCATGAAGTGCGGCTTCTGTACCTTTTGGTGTCCGGTATATCAGGAGGAGCGGCTGGAGCCTTCGGTGGCCCGGGGCAAGAATATGATGATACGGGGGCTGCTGGCTGGTGAGCTGGATTATACCAAAGAGTATGCTGACCGTCTCAACAAGTGTACTCTCTGTATGACCTGCACCGCCAACTGTCCAGCCAAGGCCAACATTCCCAACGTTATCGTTGCCGCTAGGGCGGATACGGTCAAGGCTAGAGGGTTGAAATTTCCCTATAATATCGTCTACCGCTGGCTTTTACCCCGCCGGACACTTTTTGGCTGGGTGGTCCGCTTTGCCTCTTGGTTTCAGGGGATTTTTCTGCCCAGGACCGAGGGCACTGTCAGGCACCTTTCCATGTTTCTTTCGGCGCTGGGCAAGGGGAGGAATATACCTCAGATTGCCCCCAAATTCTTAAGGCAGTCGGTTCCGGTGGTGAATAAGCCACCCGCGGGCGTTAAGACCGCGATGACGGTAGGCTATTTTACCGGCTGTATGACCGACTTTGTCTTTCCTGACCTGGGTAAGCATATAATTGACTTCCTGACCAAGAATGGGGTGGAGGTGATAGTGCCCAGGGAGCAGGGGTGCTGTGGGGCACCGGTATTTCTGGGGGCGGGCGATTTTGACACCGGCCGCAGGATGGCCGATAGCAATGTTAAGGCTTTTGAAGGTGTGGACTACGTTATTTCCGACTGTGCTACCTGCACATCGGCGCTTAAGGACTATCCCAAGTTTCTAGCCGATACTCCGGAAAGAGAAAAAGCTTACGCTAATTTTGCCGGTAAGATATTGGATATCTCTCAGTTCCTAGTTGATGTGCTGAAACTGCCGGCATCGGCTTATCAGGTTGCCCCTGAAGTCAAGGGTAAGAAAATTACCTGGCATGACCCCTGTCATCTTAACCGGCATCTGGGGATAACCAGCCAGCCGAGGCAGATTATAAAGTCGATACCCGATATAGAATACGTTGAGATGCCCAACGCCGATCGGTGCTGCGGCATGGCCGGGTCATTCAGCCTGTACTATTACGATCTATCCAAGCAAATTGCCGATAAGAAGGTGGAGGCGATAAAATCTACTGGGGCTGACATTGTGGTCAGCAGCTGCCCCGGCTGTGAGATTCAGCTGATTGACAGCCTGCTGCGGAACAAGGTTCCGGTAAAGGTGATGCATATTATGGAGCTGCTGGCCTAATGGCTACTTGACCGCCTGCTGGCACGCCTCATATCCCAGGTCAAAGGCTTTGATGTTGACCGGAGCCAGTTTCGCCGGGAAGTGCGATTCTACAGTTTCTTTTATGGTGGCTATTTTTATGGGGAGCTGCCCG
>Ga0315554_1001149_pt1 | contig 15699 bp, 18 predicted proteins | sample SalMarSW160370MG_FD_202114 | JGI IMG/M metagenome (GOLD analysis project Ga0315554, IMG submission 202114) | Salt marsh sediment microbial communities from the Plum Island Ecosystem LTER, Massachusetts, United States - Salt Marsh Sediment SW1603-70 ... | reverse complement strand
GGGAACATAAATGCCGAAAAAAGAAAAACCATTAACTAAAAAAGAACGAGACGCGAAAAGAAAGAAACATAAGGAAAAGCAAAACCCAGACTCATTAAGTCCCAAGAACCAACTTTGCTTAACTCTTTTTCTCTTTTGACCATAACGTTTTGGCTTCTTTAGTGAAATGAAAGGAAGCGGCGTCAGTTTTGGATATTATTGACTTCCTCAACGAAAAGTGTTTTAGTTTGAATGTCTATCGTTAATTTGTAGCTGATGTTTATGCCGAGTGTAGCGAAACGTAAACAAAAAAACACTCAAAAAGCACAACAGAAAAAAAAGGAACGAGAAAAAGAAGCAAAAAAGAAACTGGCGAGACAGCAACTTCCCACTAAGGGCAAGAAACGTTAAAGCACACTAACACAGAGGACTTGAAACAAGTCTCAGCGCGCGCCATAAAGTTAAGGCTCGGCGTCGCTTGCGCTCCGCCTCGCACGTTCCAGACGAAGCCGCAAAAAAGCGGGATATTTCGATGATAACTCTCATTTTAGTTTTGCCTATAGTATGTTCATGCACCTCGGCGCCGTGCATACCAAAAAAATAAGTTGTTGACCAATTAATATAGAACAGGTGCTAGCATGTTGTACGGCGAAACAGAGGTATTTCTTTCTGACAAGGCGTTTTTAGGCATAATCCTTTCCGCTGTGGAAGTATATAGAAACGAGTGCCACGGCGCTATTCTTGGCTTCAAAACTCATGGCCGCATCGTCGTTGAATATGCTATTCCCTTTCAATGCGCAAAAAGAAAACCGAACGAGGTGGTTCCAAACTGGAGAAGAGAATTAAAAGTAACTGAAATCCTCCCAAATTTGATTCATCTTGAGAAACTCGGCTATTTTCACTCTCATCCACAATGGGGTCAGTCGATAGGTTTGCCAAAACTGAGCGATGCAGATAAAGACGCATTGGCAGAAGGAGATTTGGAAATTGTTGTTGCAATCAACGATGCAGATAGAAAGTCGAGTTGGAAAGAATTGAGTTCTGGGTTGTCAGGAACGATTGGAAAATACAGAATTACGATTACTGGTTTCTACAAACGGTCCTCGGACAGTCGGATAAAGGAATACCGCGTAATTTGTCCATACGCTGTTGGATTTCATTACGCATTAAGAGAATAAGCGCGCGCTGAGATTTAAATTAGATTAAAGTGTTGCCTAAGGCAAATTAGCATTTTTAAAATAAAGAGTCACAATTCACAAATGATTTATTAAAAAAGTAACAACGAGACAGCAGAGCAATGAAAAATGCAGAAATCCAAGCTCGAACTCTACGAAGAAATCCTCTCAGCGTTAGTCGACCAAAACCTCAGCGTTGACAACATTGCATTCCTATTCAACATAGACTTCGCAACCGCTACAGAGCTATTAGACTTTCTAGAAAAAAATCGACTCGTCGAAAACAACCACAGCTACATAAAAGTACTCTATTCTCTGACAGCAAGAGGCGAAGCAGTACTTTTATCGCTCACCAAAACCAAACGCTTAAACAAGCTGAAAGAATCAATGAAAACCACCAAAGAAACTAAACACACGATCTCGACTCCCGCAGAATAGGGCGAAAGAGCCCGACCAAACGCTTTCACTAAGACCGAAGAATACACTACAGAATAACAATTGAGAAACTTGAAAATGCAAAGATCACATAACTTACTGGTTTAGGACTTTTCCATCTTGTTGCTGCTTAGTTTTCAAGATCAGCGGAAACTTGAAGTGAATCTTTCGATTGTACACAGCCGTTACTATTTCAAGTATGGCCAATGCAGCGATTGAATAAAGCGGAATCCAATCATACAGAAATATTTGTGAGACCACCGAGGCATGAACTTGTGTCTCTAATAATGCAAAGACTACACCGTAATAGAAGAAGAATGGCAGATTTGTAGCCGCAAGAAAAGCAGCGGATCCCGCAATGAACTTCCTTATGGCTTGTCTGTTATACCATAGTAGCAGTGGCAACGCAAAAAGTGAAGCCCTTGGGTCAAATGAACCGAATATGAACAACAACGCTGATAGCCATGGTTTTTTGGCGAACCCAAAATATAAAGCGCCTACCAGAAGGGTGTTTTGGAGAATGTGGGCATTTGCTAAGACATACCCACAGTAATAACATGGCGAGATGGTCTGGACATGCAGACTAAAAATACGCCAGTGAAGAAAGTCAGTGAGACCGTAACCTCCTGAAGGTGAAAAAATCAGCGGAAAAAGCAGTGGATTAACCACAACAATCTCTGCAACTATAGAGGCGGGAATGAGAGGTTTATTTTCAATAAGCTTGTAGACAAAGAAAGCTAGAGCCAGAATTGAAAGAAATTGCATAGTGTCAAAGGCGTTAAGTGCGTTTTGGTAGCTTAATGTTAGAAATGGCACAATCAGTATCAGAAAGGAAGGAATATACCTGAAAGGTTGCGGCTGCCCAAGAAGCTGATAATCGCCAGGCTGAACGCCTTCAGAATAAACTGCTGTCGGATTATGGAACAGTCGCCATGCCGCAATGTAATATGCTGAAAAGTCTCTCGCAAGGGTGGCTGATTGTGGCTCAAACGTTTGAGGATACGCATAGCAAAAAATCTGGAAGTTTATCACTACTGATAGCAGGATAACTAAGATGATTGCAGTTTTTTTGTTGAGAGGTAGCTTCATTGACTTCCTCCATGATTGCATCGAAGCTAATGGTACAGTAACTCATTTTCCTAATAATTTATCTTTTGCGCTAAAAGTCTAAAAGCCTCAGTTTTTCTAAAAACAATCGTTTTCATTAGCCCTAAGTCGCTAGACTCTAAGAGTAGTCGGATAACGCTTGTTGATTAGTAGAAAGCTTTAATTACCGATTAATTTCTGTTTCATTTTAACGCATATTAAGGAGAAAAGTTGAATGCCTACTTGTCTACATTGCGATGCCACAATTCCCGATGGGACAGTTTATTGTAGCAACTGTGGAGCCGCTCAACCTCAAGCGACTTCACACGGCTCGCCTACTTCGCCAAACGAGTCCAATAGCGGCGACATGTCTACGCGATTGGAAAAAGCGATGAGGCGGGCTGAACTACTTGGTTATGCGGTAGCGGGTCTCGGGGTAGCTATCCTTGCTGTTATAATAGGAATAGCGTTCTTGTAAGATGAAGGAAATGAAAAAATAGCCAAAAGGGGGGTGGGGAAAGAAGTGGATAGCACTCTTGAACAAACAGTTAAAAGAATTGAGCGATTAAATAGAATCCTTACTGTAGCAGTTGTCGTCGAGGCTTTTGTTCTCGTGATTCTTGTGTAGATTTAAACATTCATTCTTCATCCTTATCAATCGTATGACGGGGCTCGACCAGCCGTTCCATTGTTTATAATGTTGAGCGGCGCGTTGCTGCTTCAACCAGTCAAGCTCGGAGAGCCTCTGCGTGTTTTCTTCAAGAAGCGGCTAAACAGAATAGCGTTACCTTTCCTGTTCTGGGGCGCAGCCTATTTTGCATGGCGCTTCTTCGTCTACGGCGAAACCCTCTCAGCCAATTCCATCCTGCAGGGCGTGTTAAATGGACCCTACACTCCTTTTTGGTTTTTCTACTTGCTCATTGGTCTCTACCTGATTACGCCGGTGTTGCGTGTGTTGGTGGCTTATATTGACCGGAAGACTTTCCAGTTCTTTTTGATACTGTGGTTTTTGGGCACGGCTATTGTGCCTCTTATGGGCTTGTTTGGAGCGTACAGTCTGAACAGCAACGTTTTAATAGTGACGGGATGGGTGGGCTACTATCTTCTAGGCGCGTACTGCCTAAAAGTACGCGTGAGTTCCAAGGTCCTATACACTTTGCTGATTTTGGGGTTGACGTGGACAATTATCGGCACCTACCTTGTAGTTGGCACCATTGGGGAAAGGTTCAGCCAGTTCTTCCACGATGGCTACAGTTTCAGCATGATTGGGGCTTCAGCCGCATTGTTCCTACTCTTAGCAGCCGTCCCGTCTAACATGTTGGAAGAACGTTTTCCCCGCGGTAGCCGTGTGCTACGCCTGATAGGCCAGAACACCATACCCATATATCTGTTTCATGTGATGGTGTTAGAAGCACTCCAAAAAGGTTTCTTCGGTTTCCAGATAAGCCTAGCAACGATGAACCCAGTTCTTGAAGTTCCGCTGCTTACAGTTGTGACATTGTTCATTTGCCTTGGAGTAATATACCCTCTGAAAAAGATACCCCTCGTGAAGAGACTAATTGGCTGAAAATCAGCAATTGCCCTTTTTGACTTTTCTTGTATATTACTTTAAAAAACTGGAAGAAGTGCCGAAGAGAACCAATATATCTGGCTAGCTTTGAATATAATACTATGATCAAACAAGCAAAATCAGCGGATTTGCAAGAAGCAGTTAAAAAAGCAAAACGGGGAAAGGTTAGTGGTTGGATAGAGTTCATTTTCGGATCAGTTTTAATCAGTATTGGCTTTAATTTCTTTGTCGCTTCGATATCGTATTGGCTGATTTTCGGGGGTTTAGTTTTAGCCATTTTTGGTCTTTATTCAATAACTACTAACGTTAGAAAAGAATCATTATTAATGAAAGACCTGCGTTCAACGCCGAAAAGAGCCCTTATATGCCCTTCATGCGGAAGAAAAATACTGCAAGAAAATTTTGATTACTGTCCTTTTTGCGGGCACGCACTCAAATCTTAGATTGCACAGTCATATCCGAACAGGTCATTTTCTTTAAATAGGGGGCTATAGTCTTTTCCGAGCAGCTAGGAGAAAGCGAAAAAATGCACTTGGAACAGATGAAAAAAGAAATCGAATCCCTCGTCATACAGAAAGGCTTCTACAACAAGCCTGAAGACATCCCCAAAAAACTCCTCTTCGCCTTCATCGAACTCGGCGAAGCAAGCGACGCCTGGAAAAAAGGCGAAACAGAAGAAAAAATCGCCGAAGAACTCATCGACGTCATCTTCTACATCTTAGACACAAGCCGCCTCGCCTGCCCCACCATAAACATGGACGACATGTTCAAAAAGAAACTTGCCAAAAACCGCAACAGACCACACCAGTACGGCGAAGGACACCGAAAAAAGTAACCCCGCTTCACTTTTATCCACGTTCACACATACTATGCCTTGCCGGAAAACAAAATGAACTTCAACTACCCAACTGCCGTGCACTTCCAATGCACAAAATGCGGAATATGCTGCGGCGACACAAAACAAAAAACCAGACACATCCTCCTTCTGAAGACAGAAGCGGAACAAATCGCCACAACAACCTCGCAGCCATCCTCACAGTTCACAATAAAAATCAAAGACAAAGCACCTTACAACTACGAAATAAAAAAAACAAAAGAAGGAAAATGCATCTTCCTAAAAAACAACCGCTGCACCATCTACTCCGTAAGACCGCTGATCTGCAGATGCTACCCATTCGAACTCAAAACTGCCCACAGCGGAAAACACACGTTCCTTTACACGCCTGAATGCCCAGGCATAAACAAAGGCCCCATGCTAAGCAAAAACTATTTTAGAAAACTGCTTCGACTAGCACGCGCACAGATCGCAGACCCGAAGAGAGCAAACTGATTTAGTAGGTTGTAACCGGAAGACCAGGCTGATCTCTATAGCTTCGGTGGCTATTTTTAGGCATGCTGGATATTATCGGCCGCTTTTGATTGTACTTGCATCCACACTCGCATTCGAAGCCAGAAATTTTGCCGCCTCTGCGTGAAATGGGACGCCATTTGTTACTGGAGCATTTGGCGGTTTTCTTGTGGATTTTCCATAGTGTTTTTGCGTCATCAAACGTGATTGGCACATTACGCTTAGCTGACGTTAAATACCACACGGCGTATCCTGCAAGAGAGGCCCAGATTGCGGCTAGGAGGATGAGTGGTGTATCTATCATTTTTTTCACTTTGTGTATTTTTGTTCTACAGCCATACAATATGTCTAAATATAGACATATTACGTAAATGGAATATTACATCTTACGATATAAACTTTACTGTCCGTTCCGACCACGAACAACAACCCTACAACTGCTGCAACACATCAGCTTTTTCCAACACGTAGCCACAATAATGACACTTCAACCACAGAGGCTCCTCACTCTGAACGTAGAACCTAGATGCAACAGGCTCGTTGCTGTTGCTTATGCACGCAGGATTCACACACTTTATAATGCCTTCTATCACTCTCGGCAACTTGACCTCCAACTTCTCCACAACATTATAATCACGAATAATGTTGATAGAAGCATGAGGCGCCACCAATGCGATTCGGTTAACTTCCTGCGCGTTAAGCGCACGACCCTCAATTTTCACGATGTCCTTCACCCTGAAGCGCTTGCTCGGAACGTTGATGGCAATGGTCATCACCCTCTTTTCGCGCCCTGTTATCCCCAAAATTTTAACAACGTCCAAGGCGTATCCGCCGCTTATGTGGTCAATAACAGTGCCATCCTTAATTTTTGACACTCGCAATTCTTTGTCGCTCATTCCAAAACTCTCCGTTAAGAGCCTATGCACTATGTAATAAATAAAAATTTTAGCAAAAACGTGGCGATGTCTCCCGCGCAACCTCCCTTTTTCTCTTTTTGAAAGTAGAGCCAAGTATTAAAATTCCAGGAGCTGAGCTTAAAAACCGAACGATTTTTGCGCGGCTCAGTATTTGGTTGGTCTGGAATGAATTTTTTGGAATAAGAATTAAATATCTCCTTTTTTCGAATATGTACCGAGAGGGCAGTTCTGAAAAATAGGCGTGTATATCTTAGGGCTAATTAAACTCTTGGTAGCGCGCGCGCTAGCGTTGAAGTATTTGTCCCCCATGATATGGTCAAGTAATGTAACCTTAACTTCAGCAAAACTCTAATATGTGCACTTGCTAAGATAGACAACCTGTCGTGTTGAGACAATTGATGGTGAATTACAAAAAAATTAGCTCCCTTCCCGTATTTTTGTTTGTTTCATTACAAGTTTCCATAAGAGTAAAAGGCAAGGAACGTTTTAAGTTGAAACATTGGCGGATACTCAAGATTGTGAAATGCTATATAGTAATTGCGATTATAGCAGTTATGCTGATTTCTATTTTTGGATTTTTGTCCGAAAAAAGCGTTACCCATCCAAATGTGATTTCGAAAAAAACCGATGATTCAACAAGCTCAGAACAGGCAAATGCAACTGAGCCTCAAGCACCAAAAGAAGAATCTATAACAGATTCTTTGATTAGTATTATTCAACCTGTTATGTCAACTTTTTTTCCGAAGAAGCCTAGCTTAATAAAGTCTGCTCAATCTATCAACAGTAGTGTTTGGATGCAGGTGGCGGCAAATGCATGGGCATTCTATAGTCTCGATGTAGGTGTTGATTCTGTTACTGGGCTTCCATACGCCGCGAGTTTAGATTTTCGCGGTTTTACTGATTGGGATTTAGGTTCTTACATCCAAGCTATAATTGATGCGCAAGAAATAGGATTGATTGATATTAATGGAGACTTGGGATCTTATGTCAGATTCAATGCGGTGCTAAATTTCTTGGAAACTAGGCCGCTTAACGCATATAATTATCCGTTTCAATTCTATGATGCAACAACTGGAGATATGTATTATCCGCGCGCGCGCGACGATTCTACAAATATCGTTGATGTAGTTGACATAGGAAGACTATTTGTTGCTCTCAACAATCTTAGAAATCTCAACAATGCTTTTGCGCCGCGTATAAATAGATTTGTTCTTAATGGAAGATCCAATTATACTGCTTTGGTACCTATCATTTTAAATTCTGCCAATTCAAATAGTATTTATGCTTACTATATTGCTAGCGGGTTTGCAAGTTTTTGGCCTCAACAACTTGGAGCTGTTCCTAGTACTATACTAAATAACATTCTTAACTCTCAAAATATAACGACCTATGGGGTTTCTTTGCCTACTGCTTCAATTTGTAATGAGCCTCTGCTTAGCGCAGTTTTTGAACTTGATAATAGCGATAGCCCTAGATTAATGGATTTAATGACTCAGGTATATCTTGCTTGTGAAGCATATTATAATTCAACTGGTCGATTTATGGCTCCGAGTGAAGGAAGCAATGGTGGGGCTTGGCTGTATGAATGGGTAGTTGCACCTAATGGTGAGCCATGGATTATAACGAACGCATCGGGAACCGTTTATTATACTAGTCCCTCCATTGTTTATAATAAAGTTGCCTTCAGTTACTTGGCTCTTTACAATACAAGTTTTGCTCGAAATATGGTTGTCTGGCTTGAGGACGCCCTTCCTAATCCTATAAATGGTTACTATGAGGGTATAGATAATCACGGAAATACAAATCCATACCTTAGCAATATTGCTAACACTTTAATCTTAGAAGCCGCACGATACGCATTGCAGAAAGTTTAATTTCTTCTGAGTGATTAATTTTTAGTGAATTTCAATCTAATCTGACTTTGCACTCTTATTGTTCCCTTTCTTACGTTTTTTGGTCGATGTGAGGTATCTCGGTTCGTTTTAGGGATTTCCCATGTATCACGCGCGCGCTAACCATTAACGAAACACTGAAACATGGCACACCGCGACAGTTTAAAGTAAACTCTCAGCTTATCGCCATGCTTAACGCCTTGCCCAAAAAATCTGAAAACTACATATTCCACGAAAACCCAACACACACAGCCCTAGTGCATTTTGCCTATTCTTTCCGTAGAACGCGAAAGCGATTAGCCGTTAAAATGCAGAATCCAAACTTAGACCGCATAACCTTCCACACTTTCCGTCACTGGTACGCAACCATGTTATTCCATAAAACAAAGAACGTACCGTTTGTGCAAGAACGCCTAGGCCACAAATCAATCTTAACGACTACAATCTACACACACCTGATAAACTTTGAAGCGGACAGCTATCACTCAGCCACAGCCGAAACCTTAGAAGAAGCAAAGAAACTAGTAGAAGCAGGGTTCGAGTACGTCACTGACATAGAAGGCGTTAAACTATTCAGAAAACCAAAGTGATATAAAATGTTAGAAACGCCATGCAAAATAAAAATTTTACACGAAGCGTTTGATTTTTTGACCGCGCAAATATTTGTTGCTTGCTATCCGGTTCCCACGACGATTATATCGAAGCTAAAGCTGGTTATTCCCGTAATGTTTGCGCTAACGCTTAGAGTCAATGTAACTTGGAGATTTTTGTCCGCCTCGATTATTTGACCATTGTAGTTCCAACTCAAAGTCAGGTAGGTGGCAGCTGCTGACGGATTCCAATTCGATGTAGACTCACTCAAAGTCACAGCGGAATTTCCCTCATTGTGAAGATATATTGAAAAGCTTTTTTGGCCACCTGGTTCTAATAGTCCCCAATTGATCCCGTTCACTCTGTTTGTTAAGTTTGCATCCCAATAAGCTTCAATGTCGATGGTCTTCAAACTTCCAACGTTGGAGATTGTTTCGGTTGTTGGGTAATTTGGCGCAGGTTGGCTGGGGACCGTGCTGTTTGCTTGAGGATTTGGCACAACTTGATTTGGCACAACTTGATTTGGCACAACTTGATTTGGCACAACTTGATTTGGTTTCTCGCTAATTGTCGGGTAATTTGGCGTAAGCTGGGTTAGCATTAACCCGCATAGAAGTGCAGACAGAAGCACCACAAGGACTATTACAAAAATGAGTCTTACAATTCTTCCCCGTTTTGAGACTAAGCCAAAGAGTTTTTCAATCAGCCGTTTCAGCGAAAACTTTTTCTCCACTTTATTTGCCTCTCTACGACTTATGCCTCACTTGCTTTAAGATATGGAAATCTTTTTAAGCTTTTTGAGAAGCGTACTTCAGCAATTTGCAAAATCTGGCAAAAGGCGTTTTAAGCAAAGGTTTGAGAAGTTGAATTAACCGAGTTAGTGGCGTAGCTCTATTACGGTTGTTCCTGCGAACTTGTCAAAGTATCGAATAAATTCAGCGTTTTTCAGTTGTTGCTGCGGATAAGATCAGCAATGTCATGCATCTCAGACGCCAGTTGATGCATTACTCCTGAGATCATCCCGAAGAACAGTAATAGCAGCTTAAGGATAAGAATGACTATGATGGTGCTAAATTCGTTTGAAAAGGATATGTCTATTGGCAAAAAAAACGTGTATTGAAAGATGGATAAAAAAACCAAAAGTGCACCCATAGCAACGCCAATCCAAATTAGATCATGGAGAAGACCTCGGTATTCTGCAAGTTCATTATCTAAGGCAGTCCTATAAAATTGCCACCTATGATCGTCCTCGCTGAATTGTGAAGTATCCACTTTTCTTCGGTTTTTTCTTAGACGGCCACGAAGCAACAACAAATGTGCTGATGTCCCGGAAACTATGGCGAAAGCAATCGCCCATATCCAATGGAGAGGACGTTGAATCGATATTGGATAATTGAAGTAGCTGTAAATGGTGAAAATTCCGAGGTAAATCAGAATAATCGTCAAGTTTCCGTAGCCTTGTTTTCCATCCAATTTTGGATGGCGAAAAGCAAAAATTACGCATAATACTAACGCAAATGTAATTATTCCCAAATTAGCTATCTCCAACGGGGAATAAGGGTTTTGACTTTGAGTCGCCCATTCGAAAGCTTGGATGGCAAATTGGTCAAATAGTCTCTTGGCTATATCCACTTCGAGAACATAACTGGTGAACTGGATAATCATCGACAATGCAGCGAACAATGAGATAGAAACTGCATAATAGTTTTCACTTGTTTTTGCCATATGTGACTACTTCTGAATAGTTCTTAATAAAACTTACATGAGTAACGGTCATCAAACAAGAAGAGTGGCCAAGAGGTTAATTAATCGAGTTGGTGGCGTAAGTCTATAACGGTGGTGCCTGCGAACTTGTCAAAGTATCGAATAAATTCAGCGTTTTTCAGTTGCAATCCAACTATAATGTCGACAGGCAGCAAGAATGCTTTGCCGAAGTTTCTTATAGCAGCATGATCGTAAGATATTTTTTTACCGTCTGTTCTTACAACCTTCAAGCCTAGTAGGCGTTTACCGAGACTTTGACCGTTGAAACCTTCTAGCAACGTGGAGTAAACCCAAAGCAGACCGAGGGTTATAAATAGAACAGCGCTTAGTTCTGCGCTTAACAAGTTAGTTGTTAAGATGTAAACGAATTGGGGAAACATGATTACCACAGTAATCAATAGTATGAGCGCGAGGTCAACAAGATATGCAAGAGTTCTCATTTCGAAAGAGGCAAGAGGGAGATATGATGCCTTTTTGGAAACGTCAGCAACTTCTGCCCAAGATTCCACATCCATGATTACTCTCACAGCGTTTTCGCCTGCATTGCTCAGCTTGTACTTGCCAGCTTTTGTCTGCTCCATAAAAGACGAAAGAGCGCGAAGATGAAAGCTAAGTTTGCCAGTGTCCACTTTCACTTTGTTCAGTAAGTCTGTGAAAGAGCATTCACCTTTTTCGCTTAGGGTCAGAAGTATTTCTCTTCGCAGAGGATGCGCTAGCACAGAAAGAATTTTCGATACACTTTCTTGATCGACAGCCATCTTCAAAACCTAGTTTGTCCACGTACGGAAGTTAGGTGCTCACAGTGTGAAACTGAGACATAGGGATTAAGAAAACAAACTTGCATATAAGCTGCACTCCAAAGAGGCATATTTACGAGCGAAGCTGCGGTTCAAGTTTTTCGCATGGTAAAAAGCAAGATTTGAGGACAAAAGAGGTCAGAAAAGCAACTGTAAACAAACACAAATTTGTTCAAAAGAGCAAAGAGCATGAAGTTAGGGTTTAGAAAACTTGCAATGGTGTGATTGAAATAGGCAGAGCAGCTGCGTTTAATGTTTTGTAGCGTCTAAAATTATGTAGAGTACGTTGTTTCCGCGGAGCAGAACGTTACCATAGTTTGTGATCAGTTGCTCTTCCTTGTATTCAGTTGCTCCTTCCAGAAGTATGTTCATATGCCCATCGCATTTAATCATCTTTCCCTTGTATTCGCAACCATTCTTGAGGATAACTTCGATGTTCCCGTGCAACTGTTTAATGAGGACGTTCAACGGTTTTTTGCTTGGTTCCATTATAGCACCGTGTTCCATAGTCAATATATGCATATGCAAAACCCATCACATATAAAAGTTTTATGAAAGAGAAACTGAAAAACAGAGCAAAAATTGTTGCGGCAGCTTTGATCTCTAGCGCTCGGAGAAGACTATACCCCCCTTATTTAAAGAAAATGACCTGTTCGGACAGGACTGTGTAATCTAAGATTTGAGTGCGTGTCCGCAAAAAGGACAGTAATCAAAATTTGCTTGCAGTATTTTTCTTCCGCATGAAGGGCATTTAAGGGCTCTTTTCGGCGTTGAACGCAGGTCTTTCATTAATAATGATTCTTTTCTAACGTTAGTAGCTATTGAATAAAGACCAAAAATGGCTAAAACTAAACCCCCGAAAATCAGCCAATACGATATCGAAGCGACAAAGAAATTAAAGCCTATGCTGATTAAAACTGATCCGAAAATGAACTCTATCCAACCACTAACCTTTCCCCGTTTTGCTTTTTTAACTGCTTCTTGCAAATCCGCTGATTTTGCTTGTTTGACCATGGTATTATATTCAACGCTAGCCAGATATATTGGTTCTCTTCAGCATTTGGACAAAAAAATAATAAATTAATTTAGCGCGCGCTGAGACTTGTTTCAAGTCCTCTGTGTTAGTGTGCTTTAACGTTTCTTGCCCTTAGGGGGAAGTTGCTGTCTCGCCAGTTTCTTTTTTGCTTCTTTTTCTCGTTCCTTTTTTTTCTGTTGTGCTTTTTGAGTATTTTTTTGTTTACGTTTCGCTACACTCGGCATAAACATCAGCTACAAATTAACGATAGACATTCAAACTAAAACACTTTTCGTTGAGGAAGTCAATAATATCCAAAACTGACGCGTCTTCCTTTCATTTCACTAAAGAAGCAAAAACGTTATGGTCAAAAGAGAAAAAGAGTTTAGCAAAGTTGGTTCTTGGGACTTAATGAGTCTGGGTTTTGCTTTGCTTTTCCTTATGTTTCTTTCTTTTCTCGGCTCGTTCTTTTTTAGTTAATGGTTTTTCTTTTTTCGGCATTTATGTTCCCAGAAGAATGGTATGCCTAACAGTGCTTTAATAATTTTCGAAGGACCTCAAAAAATAGCGCGCTATTTGAGTCGCAATAATTTAAAGAGAAAGAATCTGCTTATCGCGGGTGCGTGCTATATGTCTTAGCATTATAATGAGGGTTCTTAGTCCCGCAGGCTCCACAGAATTTCTCCGTTATGTTTACAGGTTTCTTACATTTTTCGCAATCGTACAGTAATTGCGTGCCACAATCCGTGCAGTATTTCTGCTCCATGTTATCTGCTCCGCATATACACCGAACCATACTCAACAACCAGATTACAATTATCTTCTCCGCGTTTTAAAGTTATTCTATGGGTTTTAAGTTATTAGTCGCGCGCGTATTACTTAACTCTGAAAATTAAGGCTTTCTCTTTCTTCCATGTTCCTTGAGATAACAAGAAGTGCATTGTGCCTTTCCATTCTCAAAAACGTTTGCGTATGCTCCGCACTGACATTTTTCTCCCATATTCTTCCCCAATTTTCTATACTCACTTACAACTTATATGGTTTTTCAGTTAAGCAGCACGCAGCACCTTTTAGAAAAGAAAGGGTTATTTGCGCGCGCGCGAACGTTTGGCTTTTGTGTGTCCGTCATTGTTTTAGGAGAAAAATAGAGTTAGCATCACTGGTTATTCTGGAATTAATCTTTTAAGGCAACTGAAACAAATACATAACTATGAGAATTTCGCGCTTTCTCGCTACTCTGATTCTAGGAATAGCAGGCTTGATACTGTTGGCGGTTGCGATGTTTGGAACAGATAATTTGTATTACTATCGTACCATTGCATACCTTTTATCGTTTGCTCTGCTGCTTGCGTTTTTATATGTGGGACGAAGAACTGGGAAACCCTCACAAACAGCGGTTCGACCGTTTTCAATGAGGACTAATGTCATACTTGTGGCGCTGGGTTCGTTTCTAATTGGAGTTACTGGAGGGATTTTAGTTTACGATAGCTATTGGGGGTTAAACGATGTTTTGTTTAAACCGAGCATCAGCCTTAACATTAATTCTTTGTACGGAGCGCTTCTGTTTGGATTCTTTGGCGCCATAGGTATGGTCTTTCTAGTTATAGGTCTTAAGAACATACTTTGGACAAAATGATACGATTGTCATATTGCTTTTGCGTAACGTTTGGCTTTTGCGCGTATCGTTGGGCGCGCAAGCGGAAGCGAAAGCGCGCAGCGCCTCGGTCTGAGTGTGGTCAAGCACTATTTTTAGATTTTTTCTCTTTCTCTACCGCTTTTTTGTGTTCTTCTCCTAATTTCGACCAGTCAATCGTTCCAAAAATCTTATCAAACTTTACAGGTTCAAAACTAGTCGTGCCCTTGAGAGACTCTAAAGTAATGAAAGGCGAGGATGAGACCTTCTCCTCTGCAAACATTTTCTGCTCAATTTTAGCTAGGCGAGTCACAACATCACTAATCGCTGAAGAAAGGCTCGATAGGGTGCTACTGATAGGGTTATCACTTTGTTTTAGACCACTCAAGGTTATTGCCTGTGAAATTGGCGAATCTACAAGGTCTGGGTTCTTCATAACTTCCTGTATTTGTTTTTTCAATTCGTCTTTGGCTATGTTGACACTATCCAAATCTGTGTGGTCCAATTTGATTGTTCGGTTTCCAGAAACATCAAAAGGAAGGAGTTGATTTTCGGCAATAAGTTGAACTGTTGGCTTTTTGATTGCATGCCTCAAAGCCAATTCATACATGACATTAGGGTTATGGTCGGTTAAATCTGCAATAACCAAGGGGTCATTCAGTATATGTTCAATGATTTGGGTTGTTATGATTCCAGGTTTAGTTATTTTATCTGCACGGATAGGCTTAAAGCCAAGCTCTATCGCGATTGGCTCAATTATGTATTTCAATATCTGGTCTGACCGCTTACGTGTAGGTGTTTTTTCGTCGCCTATCGGTGAAATTACAAAAGCAACTTTCTCTGTTTTTTCGTCAATCTTCGATTCTTTGGGTGACATGGCTTTAATATTTCATTCAATCCGCTTATACCTTTTTCGCTTTCATCAATTTTCACGTGTCAATTTGAAGCAAAAAGCGTTTACATTTATTTTTATCTGGAACGTGCGAGGCGGAGCGCAAGCGACGCCGAGCTTTAACTTGAGATATACTGTTAAATCTTGAGAAAAATTTCGAGGTTGAGTAAAGCTACTTTTACTAAGAAAATTATTTGCCAATTTGTGATTTGTAAACTAAAGGAGATTTCATAACATACGTTAGCAAAGGTTTATACATTATTACCTACGCTGTTGGAGGGGGAGCGAATTATGAACAAAGAATTAAAAAGTATAAGCGATCTTGCAAAAGCTTACTTAGGCGCATATGAAGGCTCTGAAATAACGCTTAGGCGAATAAGCAATGAAGTTAAAGCGAGAAGAGGGAAATATGAAGGCTTTGGCACTTACCTAAGACAAATAAGCGATGAAGCTAAAGCTATACGAGGCATCCCATAGATTTCTGGATTACCTTTTCGTTTTGAGATATACTACTTATCTTGAGCAGGATCTAAATAATGTCTGAAAATAAACCTGAGTGGCCTGAATATGGCGAACTTGTAATCGCTACGATAGAAAAAGTGACG
>Ga0315554_1001147_pt1 | contig 15715 bp, 10 predicted proteins | sample SalMarSW160370MG_FD_202114 | JGI IMG/M metagenome (GOLD analysis project Ga0315554, IMG submission 202114) | Salt marsh sediment microbial communities from the Plum Island Ecosystem LTER, Massachusetts, United States - Salt Marsh Sediment SW1603-70 ... | reverse complement strand
CACCTCCGACAACACCTATGCGGACTTTGCGGGGAGCTGTGTTTACGGCAAGGCAGGCCCGCGAAGCCAACAGCGTGCCGGCCAGGGCGAAGCCGCTGTGTTTCATAAAATCACGGCGAGAAAAACCTTCCGATTTTTCGTTGTCACTGTGGACATCTGCGTTTGAGTTCTTTTTATGGTTTCCTGTCATCATTGCTCTCCTTCGAATATATAGATTTAGATATAGACCTTGTCCATCATTCTGGGAAATGGGATGCACTGTCGGATGTGCCTTTCACCGGTGAGCCAGGCAACGGTCCTTTCGACGCCGAGTCCGAAGCCGCCGTGCGGTACCGAGCCGTACTTTCGCAAATCCAGGTACCAACTATAGTCCTCGACTTTCAGGCCGAATTCGGTGATACGGGCGGCCAGCAGGTCATAATCATCTTCCCTGACCGAGCCGCCGATGATTTCACCAAAGCCGGCGGGTGCAAGCAAGTCAAAATTCAAAACGACCTTGTCATTGGTTCTATCGGTCTTCATATAAAAGGCCTTGGCTTCCTTGGGATAGTGCGTGACAAAGACGGGTTTATCGTGCATTTGGGAGATGATGGTCTCGTCCGAGCCGCCGAGGTCCTTGCCCCATACAAACTCGGCAGCCAATTTAGCGTGCTTGGGATTATTTTCTATTTTGGTTTCAACCTCACTCAGCTCGGAACGAAGCTCGATAAGCTCGGCGGCGTTTTTGTCACGCTTCCATTGCTTGATTTGGCCTTTCTGTTCCTGTTCCAGCTCAGTGATTCTGTTTTCGATTTGGAGTTTGCGGTTTTTGAGGTCTTCCAACTGGTCGGCTAAGAACTTTTTTGCTTTTTCACCGGTGAGGATGTCCACGGTATCGGTATAGGTGAGTCGGTAGAAAGGCGGCTTGATTTTTTCGAGGGCTTCCAGGTCGGCACCGAGAGTTTCAAGCTCGCTTCTGTTGTTTTGCAGGACCTGGTCGGCTATAAAGGAGACAAAATTTTCGGCCAATTCGAGCAGGCCATCAAGCTCGATGAAGGCGACTTCCGGCTCGACCATCCAGAACTCTGTGAGGTGGCGGCGGGTCTTGCTTCTTTCGGCCCTGAAGGTCGGGCCGAAGCAATAAACCCTGCCGAAGCTCATCGCAGCCGATTCGACGTGTAACTGGCCGGTCTGGGTCAAGTGCAGCGGGCTTCCGAAATAGTCGACTTCGAAAAGGGACTGCTTGTCCTCGCCGACCATTGACGTCAGTATCGGGGTGTCGATAAGTATGAAGCCATTGTCGTTGAAAAATCTGCGAATGGCGTCGATGACGGTGTGGCGGATTTTGCCGATGCACCACTGCCCCTGAGAGCGAAGGTGCAGGTGGCGATTTTTGAGGAGGAAATCGACGCCGTGGGACTTGGGCGTTATCGGATAATCGGCTGCGGGCGAGACGACCTCTGCACCGGTTACCGCGAGTTCATAGCCGCCGACGCTTCGAGCTTCTTCGCGGACGTTGCCGGTTATGGTCAGCGAGGATTCCTGGCCGAGGTGTTTGAGCTGCTCGAAAAGCTCATCCGAGATTTTGCCTTTTTCAACGATGCACTGGCAGAGGCCGGTTCCATCGCGGATGATAAGAAATTGAATCTTTCCGCTTGCCCGACTGTTATACAGCCAGCCTTCAAGTGTAATCTCTTTTCCAACGTTGTCTTTCAATTGCGATATATAGACTTTACTGCTGTTCGGCATTGGCTTTTTCCTCTTTAGTTTTGCGGGTTTTCGGCGGCCAGATTAGCCAGTCATCGGCTCCGGATTCTTTGTCACGTATTCCGCCTTCGTCGATATTATTCTTGCCTTTGCTGTATAGGATGAAATTTTCTTCGGTCAATTTGTAAACGAAAGAACCGCCGTTAATCGGGTCAATAAGAATTTCTTTGGGGACAAGGTCTTTGATACCATCGAGGTTTTCAGGCCACCGGCTATGTTCATTTTTATACCGCCGTAATGCGACTATAAGGCGGCTGCCGTGGTTATCAGCGGCAACTCGAAAGTATATAATATGAATCCGATAAAGGGATTGTTCGGACATACATACTGTACGTTCAGCGAGATAACGGTAGTTCAACCCGACCGACATCATGGTCGAGATTATGGAAAACTGCCGTGGGCCTTCGTCCCAGTCAAAAGCAGGGTCGGTCATTGCGTAGTACCTTTTATAGCAGCCATCGATGACTTTGGCCGCTCTTTGTGGAGTAGAAGGTATGTAAAACCAGGTTAATATTGCGGCTGCTTTGAAAAGTTTCTTTCGCCTGTAAGTCAACGGAGGTGTCTCCTTGTGCAAAACAGCCTCTACTTGCGCCCTTACAGGTGCAATTGGGTCCCGGCTTACTCTTACCTTGCCCTGTGGATTTACTTCGTAAGCGGCGCTGCATAACCAATCTTTGGTCATAAGCTTTTGGCTATCGATGATTTTCGGCCAGTCAAAGGTCCAGTCGTATTTGATCTCTGCCAGAGAATCTTCAATAACATTTAAGCGATGCTCTGTGGCTTCTCTATCAACAATAAAACTCTTAAAGTTGCCGACTCCAAAAGCTTCGATAGCTATTCCCACGAGCATGTCCATCATTGTTGGTTGTTGATGGTAATGCTTTCCCATTTCCAAGATAGTTATCACTTTTTCCAGGGCCTGGTCAGTGCGCCCTTCGGCAAGGTCATTATTAGCTGCGCTGATTAGCAAGAATGCCCACCGCCTGACCATTCTACTCCTGCGTATACGTTGTTCATCTTCCGGATGTGTTATAGTAAAGTGACACTTTTCTATTGCGGCGGCTTCCTTCAACTTTGCTAATGTGTTTTCGTAACTTTTAATCCAATCCGCCAGTTCCGGATGCTCCCGGCTGAGCCATGGTTCACGCATGGGTAACTTGGAGCGTTCGCTATCCGGCAAATTGCCATAAAACTCGGCATCGTTACAATCCTCCAATAATTTGTTGTATATTGCAGCGGCGTTTTGGGAATCGGGGATTGCGTATTTGGCTTCGAGGGCGGCTAATTCCTCATCGAATGTATACGGCCGCCAGCCTCCATTGTCATCAGGCAAAAAGACCCAGATAATCAGAACTAAGACAACAGCAGCAACAGAGAGCCAGAACCATTTTCTATATGGTTTCTGCAGAATTGTACATGCGGCAAGAATGATGAGTAAAAGCGCGATTACTTTCCAAGGTGCCTGGAAGATAAGTGCCAGAATAATCAGAAAAGAAATCGCGAACAGGCCAATCCATTTTACGATTCGCTTATAAATTCCAGGCTCTTTCTTTTCAGTCTGCTGCTTCTTTTTAACCATCTCTTTTGCGCTCCGACTCTCTCTCAAATATAGACGCCCAGATGAGTGGTTTTATTCAAGCCTTTTTCGGCCATTTCACCCTCTGTTTTGTTTATCACCATTAATCGGCATTAAGTCCCAGCTTCGATTGGTTACTCTGCGGTTTTTTCCGGTTAAAATAACCATCCTGCGGTAGCACCTGCCGATCAAGCCAGAGAAAGTAACCATACCGGACTTCCAAAGGCGATTCTTTTTCGTTTAATTCACCGACTCAGGTGGTAGTATCCTCCTGCTCGGGCAGCTCCAGGAGGCGGACATCTTCCAGGTCAACCTGCCGCGCAGAGGCCCGCTTGGCGGCGATGAGGTCTTCTCTGGATAGAATGAAGAAGTCCTGTCCCTGATAAGTTAAGGTCTTGCGCCTACTCCAGGCATCCTGAAAGGAAACGCCGGGGGTGCGGGTCTGCACGTCAATCCTTACCCGATCATTGAAAACCGTGATTTCATGTTCTACGATGTCCCCGGCATTGGTCATAGTGGCTGTGCCAAATCCCGCCTCTATCAAAGCCGCCAAGAGTCGCTGGGCGTTCTCGGTGGTAGCCTCAATCAAGATATCCAGGTCGAAGGTGGCACGGGGGACGCCATATATTACCGAGGCAACACCCCCGATAACCATGTATCTGACCTTATGTTGCTGAAAGAACTTGAACACGTCCTGCAATCGGTTGAGCATTGTTTCGCTCCTTCAGGTTAGGATTGACCGACAAGGCCAAGTCGGTGAAACTACAGAACACCTCCATGCGGTCGGCTATGGAAAGAGACCGAAACCAGCGTGTCTTGGCCTCTATCGACTCTTGATTTCTATCGTGCCCGATAGTTATTGTCATAACTCATATCTTAACAGGTTATGCCGTGGCTCGCAAAGCAAAAAAACTAATCCCTGCGCACAGGTTTCCTTCGCTGCTTACACCTCCAGTTTTTCCCGCAGGTGGCTGAGCAATTGGTCGGTTGATACTCTAACCTGCTCCATCGAATCGCGTTCGCGGACGGTGACGGTGTTGTCTTGCTTTGTCTGGCCGTCAACGGTTATGCAGAACGGGGTGCCGGCCTCGTCCTGCCTGCGGTAGCGCCTGCCGACCGCACCTTTTTCGTCGTAGAAGCAGTTGAAATACTTTTTCAAATCATTGCAGATATTCCTCGCTATTTCGGGCATACCCTCTTTTTTGACCAGCGGGAAGACAGCGACCTTTACGGGTGCAAGGGCGGGATGGAACCGCAAAAGGTTTCTCTTTTCTCCGCGGACTTCCTCTTCGTCATAGGCATCGACTAAAAAGGCAAGGGCGCTTCTGTCAATGCCGGCACTTGGCTCAATCACGTAGGGGATGTAGCGTTTCTTTTGCTCGTCGTCGAAATAAGAAAGCGGGCCGGACTGGTAATCTTCGGCTTCGCTTGAAAGTTCGATTTTTGTCAGGTCGCGGTCGTTTTCAAACCATTTATTGAGCGTCCTCATTCCGCGCTGGTGCTGTCTGAGGTCGAAATCAGTGCGGTTGGCGACACCTTCCAGCTCCTGCCAGTCGCCGGAGCCGAAGGGGAACTTGTACTCAACATCGACACAGGCCTTGGCATAGTGTGCCAGCTCATCGGGGTCGTGCTCGCGGAAGCGCAGGTTTTCTTTCTTAAGGCCCAAATCCGTGTACCAGTTGAATCGCGCCTCTTTCCAGTGCTCGTACCAGTGGTCATCGGTGCCCGGCTCGCAGAAGAACTCTAATTCGGCCTGCTCGAATTCGCGTGTCCGAAAGATAAAGGCCTTGGTGGTAATCTCATTGCGGAAGCTTTTGCCGATTTGAGCGATTCCGAAGGGGATTTTGACCCTTGTTGTATCGAGGACGTTCCTGAAATTTGCGAAGATTCCCTGCGCGGTTTCCGGGCGAAGGAAGAGCGTCATCGAGTCGTCGACGTTGGCGCCCATCTGGGTCTCGAACATCAGCTTAAACGGCATCGGCTCTGTAAACTGGCCGACCGTGCCGCAATTGGGACAAACTTTATTGCTCAAATCCTGCGCTTTGGTTAAAGCCGCATCGATTGCGATATGCTCGGTATGCTCCCGGGTTTGCTCTGCGACTTTTTCCTTCAGGTGGTCGACCCGGGTCCTGGTATTGCACTTTTTGCATTCAGCGACAAGGTCGGCGAACTGGTCGGCGTGGCCGGACGCTTTCCAGACCAGAGGATGCATAAGGATGCTGCAATCGAGGCCGACAACGTCATCGCGCATCTGGACGACGGCTTTCCACCAAGCCTTCCGAACGTTGTTTTTTAATTCGACGCCGAGCGGGCCATAGTCGTAGCAGCTTGCGAGGCCGCCGTAGATTTCGCTGGACTGAAAGATAAAACCCCTTCGCTTACACAGCGATACGATGTCATCGAGCTTTGTGATTTTAGCCATAATTCGGATTCCTAATTTTTTTCTTTGCCACAGAGTACACAGAGAGCGCGGAGAGTTCAAGTCTTTTAACCGCGGAGAACACAGAGAAAAATCAAAGATTAAAAATCAAAAAGCAAAATTACAAAGCAAAATGTAAAAATAAAAACAGCCACAGAGGGCATATAGCAAAGAGAATATCGAATATCGAACAAGGAATTTAGAATTATGAAGCCGGGTTTTTGCGACGAGCCACGAACAACGAATTGGGCGGGCCTTTTGGCGGGTTCCCTCCACTACTCCACTACGGTCGGGATAAATTTGGTTTGACGAACGTTAGGATTGCGGGTATCATAAAACCTGAATCATATATAGCAAAGCCTTATTTTATACAAACGGTAAGAAGAGATTAGAGATTTATGAATAAGAAGCTGGTTTTAAGTAAAGAGAAAATCGCAGATTTTTGTGAGCGTCATCATATTCGCCGATTGGCTATTTTCGGTTCGGCCCTGCGTGGTGATTTTGGACCGGGAAGCGATGTGGATGTGTTAGTAGATTTTATGCCCGGACATACCCCGGGTTTCTTCCGGTTATTCGATATGGAAGAAGAACTATCCAGCTTATTCGGTGATTACAAGGTGGATATGCGAACGCCAGAGGACCTGAGCCGATATTTTCGTGATGAGGTTGTTGCCACAGCGGAGGTGCAATATGTTCAAGGATGACAGCGTACGTATTCGCCATATTCTCGATGCCGCCCGGGAAGCGATTAGATTCGCAGATAATCGCAGCCGAACGGATATGGATACCGACCGCAAGCTGAACCTGTCTCTTGTTCGACTGTTAGAAATCATTGGTGAGGCGGCACGCGGTATTTCGGAGGAATTTCGACAGACCCATTCGGATTTGCCGTGGAACAAGATGATTGGAATGCGGGACCGTCTTATCCACGGATATTTTGATGTCAATCTTGACGTAGTGTGGGAGACAATCACTGAAGACTTACCATCCCTTGTTGCCCAACTGGAAAAGATTGTGGGCGATTAAGGCCTGCTCTTTGAATTTTTAACCGCAGAGAACACAGAGCATGCAGAACAATTCAACAGTCAGTTGAGTCGGCGGGTTTCTTGACACAATTTTATTTTTCGTCTATTTCGTTTTTTATTTGATTAAGCAAATTAATCGCCTCGATTGGTGTTAAGTTATTGACGTCTGTTGAGGCGAGTTTGTCTAAGACACTCTTATGCTTTTGGATAAACAATAAGTCTCGATCGGGTTCTTTTGTTTTGTGGCGGGAGAGGTGTTCGCCGGTGGCTTCCTTGGCGAAGGCGCTCTCCAATTCTTCGAGGATTTCTTTGGATCTATCCAGGATAGATTTTGGGACACCAGCTAACTTTGCGACGTGGATGCCGTAACTTTTGTCTGTTCCGCCGGGCAGAATCTTGTGCAAAAAGACGACCTCGTCCATCCATTCGCGGACGGCGACGTTGCAATTCTTTACATTCGTGAATAACTCGGCCAATTCAGTCAATTCATGATAGTGCGTTGCAAATAATGTGCGGCATTTTAGCTTAGTTGCGATATGCTCGGTAATCGCCCAGGCAAGGGACAGGCCATCGTAAGTGCTTGTGCCGCGGCCGACCTCGTCAAGGATAACCAGCGATTTGGCAGTGGCGTTATTGATGATGTTTGCGGTTTCGGTCATTTCGACCATAAAGGTTGATTGGCCGCGAACAAGCTCATCAGAAGCGCCGACGCGGGTGAAGATTCTATCGACTATGCCGATAGTTGCATCTTTAGCGGGGACAAACGAGCCGGTCTGTGTCATCAAAACCAGCAGTGCGGTCTGTCTGATATAAGTGCTTTTTCCGCTCATATTCGGACCTGTTACAAGCAGAACGTCGCCGGTTTTTTCGCCAAGCTCGATGTCGTTAGGTACAAACTCCGGGCCGAGCATTTCAGCAACGACAGGATGCCTGCCTTCGTTTATAAGTAACCGGCCGCTGTCGGTTATTTTTGGGCGGATGTAGTTTCTGCGTCTGGCCAGGTACGCAAGTGCTGCAAGACAATCGCACTCGGCGAGTGTGTCGGCGAGGGTTTGCAATCGGCTGACGTACCGGACGGCCTGTCGTCGGACATCTTCGAAGAGCTGCTGCTCCAATTCGAGGGCCTTTTCTTCGGCACTGAGGGCCTGAGTTTCGTAATCCTTCAGCTCTTCGGTTATGTAGCGTTCTGCGTTTTTGATTGTCTGCTTGCGAACATAATCGGCAGGGACTTTATCAACCGCTGAGTGGTTTACTTCTATATAATAGCCGAATACTTTATTGAAGCCGAGTTTCAGATTATTGATCCCGGTTCGCTCGATTTGCTGCTTCTGAAAATTGCGCAGCCAGCTTTGGCCGTCTTTTGAGATCGAACGGAGGCGGTCAAGCTCTTCTGAAAATCCGGCCCTTATGACGCCGCCATCGCGAAGATGTGAGGGACACTGCGGCTCGATGGCAGCTTCAAGCAGGTCGGCTAATTCGTCCATACTGTCGCACCGGCCGGCTAATTGCACAAGCAGGTCGGCGGAAAATTGCTGTAAAATCTCGCGCAGCGACGGTATTCGCCGCAGTGTAGCTGCAAGGGCCACGAGGTCCCTCGGCGCTGCCCTGAATGTGCTGATACGGGCTGCGATTCGCTCCGGGTCGGATACAGCCGCAAGCAATTTGCGAATGTCGGCCAGTTTTGTATCCGTGTCTTTTAATTCTTCGACGGCGTCCTGACGCAACTCAATGGCGCCGATGTCACAGAGCGGCATACAGAGCCAGTTTCTGAACTTGCGAGCACCCATGCCGGTCAGCGTTTCATCGAGGCATTCCAGCAGCGAACCCTTTTGGGTTTCGGTGCGAATGGTTCGCAGGATTTCAAGACTTCGCAGAGTGGCCGGGTCGATTTGCAGAAATTTTTTGCGATCGATTTTCTTCAGGCTTTGGATATGGCCGAGCGTGGTCTTTTGTGTTTCATTCAGGTATTCGATGATGGCGCCGGCAGGAGGAATGAGGCCATCCTCATTATCGCTGATGCCGAAACCTTCGAGGGTAGTGGTGCCGAAATGCTTCAGCAAACGTTTTTTTGCCTGATATGGGTCGAAATACCAGGAGGGACGCTCGGTTACGATGGCGCCGGTTAACTGCTCGATATCTGCGGCAAGCTTTCTTGTCTCGGCTTCAAACAGCTCGCCTCGTCTGTCGGGCAGAAGGCACTCGGCGGCAGACAGCCGTAACAATTCATCGAGCAGTTTTCCTTCGGGCAGGTCCTGTACGAAAAAATGGCCGGTGGAAATATCTACCCAGCTAACAGCAGCCTGGTGTTTTGCACCGAGACTTATCGCGCAGAGAAAATTGTCCTCCTTGGCATCAAGCAGGATATCGTCGGTAATGGTGCCCGGGGTAACAATTCGCACGACGTCACGTTTGACGACCCCCTTTGCGTTTTTGGGGTCCTCGACCTGCTCGCAAACGGCGACCCTGTATCCGGCCTGTAACATTTTTTTCAGGTATCCATCGACGGCGTGATAGGGTACGCCGGCCAAAGGGATGGGATTGCTGCCTTTGCTTCGGCTGGTCAGTGTCAGGCCGCAGACCCGTGAGCAGGTTTTGGCGTCTTCGTAGAAGGTCTCGTAGAAATCGCCCATGCGAAAAAACAGTATGCAGTCGGGGTATTTCTGCTTGAACTTGGAGAACTGCTTCATCGCAGGCGAAAGTTTCTCATTTGTGGCGGCCATATTGCAAGATTATACAGGAAGCCGGCCGATTAACAACTCTGTAATAATTGAGGCTGCCTGCTGTTTGGATTCGGCGTTTTTCAGTTGTTTCAGCAGGCTTTCCTGCCGGTGGGAATGTAAAGGTTTCCGTTCTTTCAGCGCAAAACTTACAGGAATCGTTGAATAAATCAAGGCCTCTCACATAGGCGTCTGATGATGTGGATATTGTACGTTACGCTTTTTTTTCGGCTTTGATAATTTGAACCAGGGACCTTAACACCGCCTGCGTCTGTTTCTGTCCTTTGCCTTCTAACGTGAGTCCCTGCGAGGGGCGTGCACAGCACGCGACGCGGCACTCTCGTCCTCAAATGTGAAATCTGAAATGCCTGCCCCATTGCTTGGAGTCCAGCCTGTTCCCGAATATCGTAGTCGGGGTTCTGCTCTAACCGGAAGATATACGCACCGTTACCATCCTCCGGGCTGCCGCCTTATATAGTATAGAGAATACTCTGCAATAGGGCTGTTTCAGTTAAAACAGCAGGATACGACGCTCGAATTAAAGAAAGGGGTATATGAGATGAAAGTACTAAGATTGATACAAAAATGGCTGCGAAGATTGTGGGGCTCAGACGGGCCTTTAGCAACTTCAATTGATTCGCACAAGTGGGAAAACAAAATCGAAATTTTGGGGCATTTGTCGCGCGGATGTTTTTGAATCATTGAGCGAAAAGATGCCGACTGAAGATCAACCAAAACCGCAGCTAATTTAATCCAAAAATCGACATTATCGAAAAAATTCTCATTTTTTTTCTGACAAATCCTTATCTCCCAACCCTGCCTAAAAACGCCCTGTCCTCCGTTATTGCGTGGAGGCCGTAAGCCGAAGCGGCAATCTCAAAATTCTTCATTCTAAATTCTCTCGGCGATGTCCTATTTCCCCAAGTGTCCAAACCGTCAAAAAGCCCTTTTTCAGCATTAATAGCCCCATTTTCGCCCTCAACTTGACTTTTTGCCTCTTTCACATATATATAAGTAGTCAGATTTAATGTCGTAATTGGAGCGATGGAAATACTCGTACCGACGTTTTGGAGCCAAACAGGGCTGTGACCGTTGCCCTATCAGGAATATAAAAATTTCTGTCATTCTGAGCGGAGCGAAGAAAATCTTTTTTTTCGAGCATATTCAGTACAGTTCGAGGCGTAGACTCGACTGGGAACGTGCGGCTTATAAAATGAATAATCACATAGGAAATATTCAGTAATCGGTTACGTATGGCAGACATATTTGACCGCACAATAGTGAATCAAATCCAGCAGGCGAATGACATCGTTGATGTCATAAGCGAACACGTCAGCCTGAAGAAAAAAGGCAGGGAGATGGTCGGCCTATGTCCCTTCCACGACGACCATCGACCCAGCATGAATGTCAATCCCGCAAAGCAGATTTTCAAGTGTTTTTCCTGCGGTGCCGGGGGAAGCGTCTTCTCTTTTGTCCGGATGCGTGAGAACCTCACCTTTCCACAGACACTTCAGAGGCTCGCAGACCGGGCCGGTATAAAGCTGAAACCACTAAAAACCAAGGACTCAAAACCAAAAACTGATGAGGCTGACCCTAATGAGCTGGCAAGGGTCAACGCCTGGGCCGCCAAATACTTCCAGCAAAATCTCCAGGACAAGAGTAAAGGCAAACACGCCCGTGACTACCTCGCCGAAAGGAAGATAACGCCTGAGAGTATCAAACATTGGCAGATTGGTCTTGCCGTTGCGCAGAATGATTTACTCCTCGCTGCGAAAGCAAAAAAAATTCCGACAAAGTTACTCCGGGACGCAGGCCTGGTTGTAACTCAAAATGGCAGCCTCGCCGATAAATTTGTAAACCGCCTTATGTTTACAATTGCAGACGCAACCGGCAGAGTAATCGGCTTCGGCGGGCGAACCCTCGATGGCACCGGCGCCAAATATATAAACTCGCCGGCTACAGCCCTTTTTGATAAAAGCAATTCTCTCTACGGCCTCCAGCACGCCCGACAGCATATTGCTTCTTCAGGTGTAGCCGTTGTAGTCGAAGGCTATACAGACACCATCATGGCACACCAGACCGGAATCGCCAACGTCGTTGCGAGCCTGGGCACAAGTTTTACGCAAGGCCAGGCACGCATCCTACGACGCTACGCAAAAAAGGTGGTCTTGCTCTTTGACAGCGACGCCGCTGGTATCGAAGCCGCCAACAGGGCCCTTGAGGTCTGCGTCTCGCAGCGTATAGACATAAAACTTGCCTCCGTCCCAAAGGGAAAGGACCCGTGCGATTTTCTTCTTAGCGCCGGCAGGAAGGCTTTTGAGAAACTGCTTGGCAGCGCGGTCGATGTTTTTGAATTCAAATGGAACAGACTGATAGAAAGTATCGGCACTACTGATACACTCATCGACCACAAAGCCGCAGTCGAAGAGTTTTTACAGACAATCGCGACCGCCGCCTGGGCCGGCCGCGTGCCTGCCATCGACAGGGGCCTGATTGTTAACCGCCTCTCCAAGATTATCGGCACAACCCCAAAACAAATAAATGCTGAGCTGTCAAGAAGAATGGCAAGAGTGGCAAGGAATGCAAACTACCGCGACTCCACCGCCCCGAATCAAAAAACCCGGTCCGTACCGGCTGACCTCGGGCAGGGACTTTATGCCACAGCTCAAAGAGAGGTACTCGAAGTATTACTGAACGAACCGAAGCTTTTTGACATCGTAAAAAAACAGATAACGCCTGAGGACTTTGATGTACCGATATTGAGGCGGATGGCGGACATAGTTTTTGAAGCGATGAACGCCGACCCCAATCCGTTGCTAAAAGAAATCCTGGCAAAAGCCGAATCCGTAGAGGTCGGCAGCCTTGCTGTGGAATTAGCCCAGACCGGTGAAGCAAAAGACAATTTCAAACCTCGTTTGGACGGGGCACTTAATGCTATGCAGAGGCTGCAGAGACAGAGAAAAAAGAGTGAGATTAAAGCGGTGGATGACCAGACTCGATTTCTCCGCCGTTTCTCCGAAAATACTCCAAAAGAAAATCCACATAACGTGGGAATGGTATAGTGAAGTTGACGGCTGTTATCGGCTGTTGATAAGTAGAAAGTAATCAGCGACAGTGAACCGCTGGGGCTGATTAGCGGTAGATAATTAATAGGAAGCACTGAATTCGAAATCGCTACTGAGGGTACTAATTGTGGCAAAAAAAACAAAAAAGGCAGACAAAAAAATTAGCGCTGTTGAAGCCGCTGATGGTGATAGCTCTTCAAAGTCCGCCAAATCCAAAAACACTGAGCAGCGTATAAAAACGCTCATAGAAAAAGGCGGCAAAAAAGGCTTTCTTACATACGAGGAAATGAACGAGGGTCTGCCCGAAGAAGCTGTCAGCCCGGCCCATCTCGACCGTCTGCTCGCAACGCTGGATGAAAAGGGAATCGACCTGCTCGATGAAGCTGACGTCCGGAAACAGCCGGAAGAGGAGTTCGAGGAAACTGAAGGGCAATTAGAGCATGAAGCAGCCAAAGACGAGCAGGTCGAAGTCGACGAACTACTTGAAAAACATCTGCTCGAGCCGGAAGTTTCAAAAAGAATCGATGATCCTATCCGAATGTATTTGACCCAGATGGGTCAGATTCCTCTGCTGAATAGAAAAGCGGAAATCACACTCGCTCGAAGAATCGAAATCACCAGAATGGACTTCAGAAGAAAATTACTTCAGTGCGATTATTGCGCGCGGAACGCTCTCGATTTGCTGCAGCAGGTGCACGAGGGATTGCTTTCTTTTGACAGAACAATGAGAACTTCGCCGGCCGAAAACCTCGCGAAAAGCACAATAAAGAGACGCCTGCCGGCAAACTGCGGCACTGTAAGTAAAATGCTTCAAATGAACCAGAACCTGTTAAAGAAGGTCATCAAATCACTGAACGGGGATAGGCCCGACAAAGCTATGCTAAAACGAGCACACAGAAACAGTCAAAAAATCGCGACGCTGCTGGAAGAACTTAGCCTGCGAACAAGCAGAATCCAGCCGATGCAAAATAAACTTCACGCTATCTGTGAGAAGATGCGCCAGCTCCAGAGGATTATCGAAGCCGGGCCCAATATGGATTACACCAGTGAAGATATTGAGGCGGTTAAACAGGAGTTAATCGGTCTGCAGGAGCTGGTGAACGAAACTCCGAAGATGCTCGAAAAACGACTTCGTGTAATAGACAGAGTCTTCACTCAGTATGAGCAGGCCAAACGCCTGCTTTCGAGCGCGAACCTGCGACTGGTAGTATCAATTGCCAAGAAATATCGTAACCGCGGCTTGAGCTTTCTTGATATAATCCAGGAAGGTAATACCGGCCTGATGAGAGCGGTCGACAAATATGAGTACCGCAGGGGTTATAAATTCAGCACCTATGCAACGTGGTGGATTCGTCAGGCAGTTACACGTGCGATTGCCGACCACGCTCGTACGATTCGTATTCCAGTCCATATGATAGAGACGATGAGCCGACTGAGGACAGCAGGCAAAGTACTGCATCAGAAACTGGGCAGAGAAGCTACCGTTGAGGAGATTGCCAAAGAAGCCGAGATGAGCGTGGAGGAGACACGCAGAGTATTGAAGATTTCCAAGCATCCGATAAGTCTTGACAGGCCCATCGGGGATAGTGAAGACAGCTACTTCGGTGATTTCATTGAAGATGATAATATTGATTCGCCAGTGGCCTCAGCTACTCAGGAAATGCTCAAGGAAAGAATCGATCTGATCCTGAAAACGCTTTCATATCGCGAACGCGAGATTATCAAGCTGCGTTACGGCATCGGGGACGGCTATACCTATACGCTCGAAGAAGTAGGCAGAATCTTTAAAGTCACCCGCGAGCGTGTCAGACAGGTTGAGGCAAAAGCGATACGCAAACTACAACACCCTGTCCGCGCCCGCAAACTCGAAGGTTTCCTCGACCATAAGGCAGTGGCGACTTAACAGGCATTGAGGGCAGAAGGCAGAGGTCGGAAGTTGGATATCGAATGAGGAATAGCGAATAATGAATTTGAGATTGCCGCGTTCGTCACAGGCGGGCTCGTAATGAAATCCCTCAAATCATATGTGACCGGGCATTAGATACAATCAAATACTTATATGGCACAGGACCGCCAGTGCCCAAAGCAAATCCTTTTTAGGCACGACCTTCGTCTCATACTTTTCATTTATCGGTATGAAGTGAACACTGCTCTCGGTTGTTCTTATGAGCTTACAGGTGACCCCTATTTGATTTGAAACACGCGCGACTCCAATTTGCCCCTGAGCGGCCGGCACAGAGGGGCTTAATATCACGATGTCACCGTCGTTTATCCTCGGCGACATACTATCACCATCTATCTGAAGCGCAAAACTGTCGGGAAACAGCTTATGAACCTCCTCACACTGAACGAATTCAACAATCTGCTCATTCTCCTTTCCGCTAACCTGAATTAGATTAACCCTCTGTCTTTTGAGACTATCTACCAGGGCCCTCGCCTGCAAATCAACTGAGACCTTACCATCTATAGAACCAATAATCGCTTTACCAATATGCTTCTTTACCAGCTCCTCAAGTTCAGTAACAGCTTGCTTAGGTTCCGGCAGAAATGTTTCATCCCAAAAATGAACTATACCTGCGGCGGTTCTGCCGAGTACCGGAATCCATCCCGGCTGAGCCGGCTTTGTCGGTAAAACCTGGGGATAAAACTGCTTTTCGATACCTTTTTTCTCGCATAACAGCTCAATAAAAGCAAGAACCGGCTCGGTTAGCTCCGGATTCTCTGTAAGCAAATCACCGAGCTTTTGCAAAAGTTCACTATATGGACCAAAGGAGAATTTTTTTTCTTTTCCCTGTCCTGTAAGCAGCCACTCCAAATCCCCTCCCGTAACCTCACATATTTTCAGAAGAATGTTAATAGGAGGGAGCCTGTCATTTTCATAATAGCTGTAAGTAGAAGCACTTATGCCCAGAGCTCGGGCAAATTTACTCTTGCCTCTTTCGCCTGCGTATTGCTCACGTAGAGACCTAATCCGCTCAATTATCGCATTTACGTTATTATTTTGCATAAATACTGTACATTTGCGAATATATACTTGCAATCATTCGCTTTTGTGTTAATATTAAGGCAAAAGCTGATTCTAAAACGAGCATTTTATGTATGGATTCGAAAGTTGTCAACAAGGAGATTAATAGAAATGGCAAAATATATGAAAAAAAGAGGAAGAA